>Ga0307988_1000945_pt1 | contig 17978 bp, 14 predicted proteins | sample EllFjometagen183_FD_203166 | JGI IMG/M metagenome (GOLD analysis project Ga0307988, IMG submission 203166) | Marine microbial communities from Ellis Fjord, Antarctic Ocean - #183 | ecosystem: Environmental > Aquatic > Marine > Unclassified | place: Southern Ocean | collected 2014-10-08 | reverse complement strand
TTTTTTGAATTTAATTGGATTTTTTTAAAATAACATGTATTTTTATTGACAACGTGGTTTACTGAATATATACAAATATAGGGAGTTCGCAATGCCTAATAATAAAAGTACAAAAAGAATGTATATTGCTGTTGGTAGTAGTAGTGTTAAATCTTTGATTGCAATTATAACACGCGCAATGGACGAGAATATTTACCACAACAATAATACATATTACCTTGGCTTAGATTCTGATGAATCAAAACTCAAAGAGTTAAAAAGCCTTGATGCAGAGCGTTCAAAAATAGATGGAATACTTATAAAAGGTAGTGACCAAGATAAAGAAGCAAGTTTTGTTAGGAATTTTCAGCCAGCGTGGAAAGCTTTGGATATTCCTCATATAGGAGTTGGTGGAGATAGCAGACTTAGCTTTACCAGCTTGAATTGGAGGGATGATATTTCCCTAGAGCGAATGCTCGCAAAACTTGATGACAGCAATGATGAATTAATTTTAATTGGCTCAGCTTTTGGCGGAACATCTACTGGATTATTTTGGAATGTTGCTAATTATATGCAGAAGCAGTTGAACAATAAAGCAAAAAATGGTAAAACACCTGTCTCATTCTATTCTATTCTAATATTACCGGAACCACCTGGCTCTACAAAACGTGGTAAGGAATATCCTTTGGGACGCAACCTATGTTCATTTTTCAAAGAAGCGCAAAGTCATGAGTGGGGTATTAGGTTAGCAAAGTTTGGACACATGCCTTTTAAAATGCCTATGTATGCTCTCTCTGGAGATGATTCTGTCTCTTTATGGAATGAAGAGGAACACGGTTCATCTATTAAATCTGGCTTGCCGATGGAGGAAATATTTATTGTTCCAACCAATTTACAAAAACGCAACCACGTTTATGAATGTGTCGCTGAATTGGCACATCTTTTAGGGTACTTGGGATTATGGAAAAAGCTGCCTAGTGATAGTGCAGACAAGCGACTTGAGCAACTTAATAAAGAAGATTGCGTGTTTGGTGGGGTTAATATGTTGGTAGCTAAAAACAGCAGGAACCTTATCTTGAAAAAAAGTTATTATCAGCTGTTTAAAAAACGGTACGATGCTTTCATGAACCATACCGCTACTGATGCAGATAATATCTTTTATTCATTGTCCAGTTGTCTTGACAAAATGATTATTGGAGATAAAAAAAAATTCGAGTCTCAAGAACAACATATAAGAACTATTGTATTTGAGAGTAAGCTTGATGAATTGAATAATATTTTATCGCAAGAGTTAAATGAAATAAAAAAGAAGCTCAAAGATGCTCCATTTGATTGGCCTAGTTTTCCAGATTTTTTAAGAAATGTTTTGTTAGCAATTGGTGATGATAGAAGCAAACAAGATGAATTGATGCTTGACGCACTGTGCAAAACATATAACGGTAAAATTATCGAAATACAAGATAAAGCTAAAACTATTAATGAAATCACTTTGACAATGACAGAAATGGTCAAAAAAGCCTTGCGCATCAGAACAAAACGCAAAAACTCATTTACGGCTTCACTGTTCGGGTGCAAAGAATCGTTGCAAACTGAAATTGAGATGGAGCTAAAAAAGGCCCTTAACTTATTGTTAAATGAATATATTTATTCCTGTCGCTGCCAGCGGACTCTCAATAAATTACCGCAAGCAATCCAAATTAATGATGAGCGCCATGGAGCACGAGAGAAAAATTATGAAAAAGTAACGAACTTCATTGAAAATCGTATTAATATGTCAGATTCCCTTTCGGCTGATTTCATTCATGAAAACACTGATAATGACCTTAGTGTCGATTTGGATGTATTACTACCAGATAATTCTACTTTTGATGAAGTGCAATTAGATTTTTCCGCTACGATATTGAAGGCAATTCTCAGTAAAAGTGAAAGTGACTTAAAGGATTCTCTTGAATCTTTTGAGAGAAAACAGATACGAGAACTAGGAAAGCTGGCCGAACAAAAAGGGGAGGCCAACCCATTTAGAAATATTAAATGTTCATTTGATTTGAATAAATTGCAAAAAGGTCAGGGTAAACCTTTTCATCGCGCATTCGCATTTCCAGAAACGGAAACCTTTACTGATGGTTTTACCTACCCTTTCTACTATCAACGTGGTCAAGCAGAAGATTTAAGCTGGAGAAACGTTACTTCTGACTTAGGATTCACGTCATTTAAGTCTCTCCTACCTGAAGGCGCAAGAGAAACGGATACTTTTTCACCCGAGAAACTAAAAGAGCCGATGTGTTTAGAAATATCCCAGGATGCAACAACTGGTATTGGAGTATTTCTAGGATCCCTGGGGGCTGCTTTTAATATAAAAGATATCTTGTCAAATGTTTTTCATGGTAGCATGCTACATGATTGGTCTATCGCTGTGGTAAAAGATGAAGAATCATTCGGTGGTGTCTCCCCAAGGTTAATGACTTTAAATGAATTTTGCTATATGGGCGTTTTCCTAGGAGTACTTGAGAATATTGTTAATGATAAAGTTGAAAGTGAGTTCTTTAATGGAGTTCTCTTGAACATTAAAGTTAAAAATTCTCAAGGCAGTGATAACCATGAAATTATAAAATATGAAAATATTGAAATAAATAAATATTTCAGTTATATGAATAATAAGTTAACCATGATTTCTGTACCTCTTGATTGGATTGAACCGATTATGACTTGGCTTAGAGGTTCATTTGAAGCTGACATGAAAATCAACGGCAATGGCGGATTGGCGCAAAAGCTAAAAATTGAGCAGAGCATACTGACAACTATTCAAATGAAAATCCCTGAAGGTATTCAAAAGGATCTGTCTAGTTTAGCTACATGTATTAAATCATTGATTGATGTTACGGCTGTACAACAATGATTAAGGGATGTTAGAAATTATGACACCAATGAACTGTATCGAAGAAATAGAAAATGAATATACCCATGACAAAGAAAGGTGCAAAGCTGTTTGGGCTATTTCTGTTCTAAACAGTCTGGAGTTAGAAAAACATTATATGCAAACTGCAGGCAATGATAGTTCTATTGTTTTTCGGCTCAAACCAATAAAAAATGCAATCATTTCACTTTTGAACGCAATGCCTCATGAAAAAAAATCAGATAAAGCTATTATACATCTTTTACTTGGGGCATTAAACGCTTTTGATAATACACTGGATGAGTGGCTGGGAGAAATGCGTATGACGGGACGCAATCACCCTGAACCATGGAAAGAGGTAGCTAAATTTTCGGGCAGAATTCTTCGTGCTGAATTTTATGCTATTAACACACGCCCCTCGTTTCAAAGTTCGATTTCAGTTCTAACAAAATACCTCACCAGTGATGTCCCGGAACAGTCCTATTGGCATACGGCATGGATTCGGCAGCAATTAGCATTGCTCGACGCTAATAATTACACACGCGAAGAGAAGGTTTAATATATGACTATTTATTCTGAATATAAAAAAGTGATATCCTACGAATGGCATGATTTAAAAGCCCCATTAAACATGAAATTGCATCCAAACACAGGAATCTATGAGTTTAAGATTTTGGTGAATTATGATAAAAAAGAATTGGAGGCAATATGTAAACAAAAATTTAATCAGGATTACGCTTGGTTATACCTTGATTTTAAACAGGTTGCTGAAAGGTTCTACTGTAATATTATAATTGATACTAGTATTTTTCAATCTAGAGCTCAACCTTTTAAAATACCACTTCCGTGTTCTGGACAGAACAATCCTATTATCATGATTATCGATTGGTACCCAGAGGATTTAGAACCAATCAACTCCGAGCTAGTGATTGACTTAGGGAACACTAGAAGTTACGCGATAATAATCGATGATATTGAGAAAAAAAATGAACATGATGGAGGGAAAATATTTGAACTTCCACTGATGAGATATGATGAACAATCAACAACCTATGGTATTTTTGACAGTTTTTCTGCTCTTAGTGTACAGCGTAATATTACAAAAGATAATGCCTTTGCTCGACTATCATTCACCAGACTTGGCGAAGAAGCAAAAGCATTGGTAACCAAGGAAAATAGCCCATATTTCGTAAGCTCTCCTAAAAGATACTTTTGGGATCAGGATCCAGCAGAAACTCCATGGCTGACAAAGTATTTTGGCAAAGTTAATGCAATACCTTTAACTGCCTCAATCTCCAGTTTTTATTCCAAACTTCTGGATGCATTTGAGATAACTGATAAATCAAAAGATATTCCTTTAGCTGCCTTTCTTCCTGCAATGCTAGTAGAATTATTGGAACAGGCAGAGCTATATTTGAATTCACCATATTTTATGAGAAAAGTATATGCTAAAAGACCACGCATTGTAAAAAAAATAACACTTACAGTTCCCGCAGCATGGTCAAAAACTCAAATCGATTGTTACTATGATGTAATAATGAAAGGTCTTGATGCCTACTGTGTAATCAGAGCTATGCCGGTGCCTAAAGTGGATGTATCATTGGATGAGCCATCTGCTGTAATATTGGGATATGCTTACTCTGAAATCATTAAATATGCTGCCACTGGAGAAAACTGGGTTAAAACTGTTGGTTGGACCAATAATCAGCAGATTCAACCATTGCCTCCATTTGTTCGTATCGCCTGTATTGATATTGGTGGCGGGACCAGTGATATGGTTATTGCCGAGTTGGAAGATCGCCAATTGGGTTCTGGATGTGATCTCTATATGACAAAGATTTTTCAGGATGGAGTGAATGTCGCTGGAGATGAGTTTTTGCGTAAGGTGATCTCGACTATAATATTGCCGCTTATGGGAGAATGTTGGTTTCAGAATAATAAATCGATAATTTGGGAATTGATGGCCTATTTGCAGGGGTTGAATGATACAAACTTAACAAGACGTTTTTGGTTCCCTTTTGCCTTGGACTTTATCCAATTGGTAAATGATAGTGATAGCCTGGTAGATTTTGAATTTAAAGGCGAACTGTCTGCAAGGCTTAGTGAACTGGAAGAGATCGTAAAACAGTGGGTAGACCGCAAGAACTATGCTGATTTTAACTCAATCGGTGATCATATCCAGATTCCCAGAAAATCCTTCAGAAAATTAAAATATATTGCTGGTTCTGTTTTTGGTGAAATTGCAAAATCTTTCAATACGGCAATTTCAGCATTTGAATGTGATTTGGTTATAATCGCTGGGAAAACATCAGAGAGTCCTTTGGTCAAAGAAGTTTTTTCACAAAATTTATCTTTACCAAGTGATAAATTTATTCCGTTAATAAACTATTTTTGTGGAGATTGGTGTGAATTAGCTAAAAACGGCAGAATTGCCGATGCAAAAATAACGACAGTGCTTGGTGCTTCAGTATACGCAAGATCACAGGCTAAACTAGGTATGGAGATGAGAGTTTCAGTTGAAAGTGCAACTGGAATTACGGAAAGAAATAATTATTGGGGTAACATTAATAGTTATAATCTAAAATTCAGAAACAGTGACGCACTGTTTTCTCCAGAGAAAAATAATACTGAACGTCAAATGCATAGTGGAAGTATCTTCTTGGGCAGGAGACTTTTTCATATAGAAGAAAACGATTCAGTTCCAGCATATGAGATAAGAATAAAACCATTGTCACTAGCGACTCATGGAATGCCTCTTTCTGCTCATCTTAAGCTTAAAAAAGTTGTTAATCCTGATGATACGGTTGCAATTATTATTGCTGAAACAGTAGGGGAGTTTAAAGATGGGAGTGAGTTTACTAAAGAGGATGTCGAAATCCGACCTAGGATTTTATTGGAAAACTCATTTTGGCTTGACTCTGGTAAAATAATTTCAACTCAGGACTTGGCAAAACTAACTTAGGAGATTTAATCTTATGACAAATCCAGTATACTTGCTTGTTGCAATCAATCTTATATTTACTTTGGCACTACTAGCCTCTGTGCTATATATTATCTTCTATCCATTAGAACAAAACCATAAAGAATTAAAAGAAGAGAATTCAAAAATAAAATTTCTTATAGTTTCATTAAAAAAAGAAATTAAAGAAAATCTAATAAAATCATTTGAACATAAAATAGAACAAAGTATAGATTCATTAAAAGATGATATGGAGAATATTTACTACGGTAAGACGGCTGACGGTCAAAGAAAATCTTTTATAACTGCCATTTATGAACGTGTGTCTTCTGAAGATTACGATGGCGATATAGTAAACGTTAAAAAAGTTATAGAAGACCTAACTGACAAAATTGAAAAGTGCAACGAAGATATTACAAATGCAAGCAAAGAGTCTGAAAAAGCTAGAACGGAGATAGAAAAATTTAGTATAGGGATGAAAGAAATGTCTAAGGGAATCAATACTGGTGAAGAAAATCAAGAAAATCAGCAAGATGATACAGATCAATCTATTCATTTTGAGCATAAATCTTTTCTTGGACAACTAAATTTTTTGATTAAAAAAACAGAAGGTATCAACGAATTATTAGATAAAAGGTCAGACGTGATAGATACTCTCGGCAATATTAAAGAAAAGATTGAGGGTGTAACGGGCAAAATAGATGAACTGCCTAAATCAGAGGATATTTCTCGACATACTGACGATATCCAGCGCTTCAATGAAAAAACAAACGAACTATTAACTAAGATCAATGATGCATCTAAGAATATAGATAGCTCGAATGGAGATGTCGAGCAAGCTAACTTTAGCAGTGCCTTGGCTACTTTACTCAATGATTATAGTGATGTGAATAGCACGAACCGTGATTTAAAAACCGAGATTGAAAATTTAGAACAAAAACTGACTCGCCATGAAAGTGCAAATGAGAAGTTTGAAGATATGCAAAATAAAGTTGAAACTATAGAGAAGGAAAAAGATAAATTAAATATCGCGAAAGAATTACTAGAAAAGAAACTGAAGGAAATGGAAAGCCAGTTCCCTGAAGATTTTAATGATATATTCAATGATTATTTAAATGATAGCAAAGTAGATAAAACAAAACTACGCAGTGTGATAAGTGCTTTTATGGCTCTAGAGAACCTTAAAAAATCAAGCAGTAAACGTGAAGTGCGCTCACAGTTTAAACAGTTTGATGATCTCATATATGAATGTTTTAAAAGTTCTCCTAATATTCTTTCGCAATTTAGGGAGGGCATTATTGAAAGTCTCAATGAAAAGATCATCAGTCAATATTTTAAAATTGAATGGCCAAAGACTAACGATATATTTCAGGAAAAAATTCACAGTCCAGAAAGCGAATTAGGAAACAGCGTTGTTGCCAAAGTTAAATCAGCAGTTATTTATGATAAAAATAATGAAGAAATTATCGACAAGTCTAGGATTGTTGGCAAATAACCTGAGTATTCTATCATGAATCTTAATATAAAATTTATTGCCAAATTTGATAAATATGTATTATTAGCAAGACTTATTCCTCCGATGCACGAATCAGCCGACGAGGACTTTGGAGTGTTCAATGTACAGGTAGAACGTTCACGCACTTATAAAAAAATTCTGGTGATATCATCTACTGCAGATTTTGACAAAAATAAAAAGCAATGGCTAAAGCAATTATTACTAAATCATGATCATAATACTATCAAACGTTGTGGACATCATGATATACCTCGTTGTAGTTTTAATGAAGGTGATTTTATTGCTTTAATTGACGACACTGACTTAGAGCAAGTGAGAATAGCTTGGGGTAACGAACCGAAAGATGAGGTCGTTGTTAAGCCATTACAGCATTCCCCTATCCGCAGGGGAAATAAATATCGAATTTTAACTTGGTCGATAATTATAATTATCATAGCTATTCTTGTTATGCTTTCTATGGTTAAATTACCTATAGGCAAAAATAATAATATTCAATCACCAGAGGAGATTGCAGAGTCTCAATTTGAATATAGTGGTAATAATGCCAATAATGATACAGATGAATTCAAATCTTTTCGTAAGGCTGCTGCTCAAGGAAATGTAGCTGCCCAATATAACCTTGGAATTTGCTATGAAAAAGGCCTAGGAGTCGAACGAGATTTAACAGAAGCAGTTTACTGGTATAGCAAAGCGGCTAAGCGAGGTTATCCTTCGGCGCAATACAGTCTAGGTAATTGTTATGAAAATGGTATTGGCGTGGACAACGATTATGCTGAAGCGGTTAAATGGTATCGAAAAATCGCCGATAGGAGGTATGCTCCAGCCCAATATAAATTAGGACGTTGCTATGAAAAGGGTTTAGGTGTCATTAAGAATTACCCCGAAGCGGTTAAATGGTACAGTAAGGCGGCTGAACAGGGCAATGTTGATGCTCAATATAACTTAGGTCGTTGCTATTACCACGGGCAAGGTACTGACCAAGATAATAAAATAGCATTTCAGTGGTATAAAAAAGCAGCAGAACAGGGGGATGTCAGATCTCAAAAGGCTATTCGAGATGAAAAAAACCGTATAGCGCGTCTAACTGAAGAGAAGCATCTACGTCTAGCTGAAGAGAAGCATCTACGTCTAGCCGAAGAGAAACGTCTAGCCGAAGAGAAACGTCTAGCTAAAGAGAAGCCTCTACGTCTAGCTGAAGAGAAACGTCTAGCTGAAGAAAAGCGTCTACGTCTAGCCGAAGAGAAACGTAAACGTCTAGCTGAAAAAACAGCTAGTCATGCTCTTAAACGAGCATTGACATTATTTAATTCAGCAAAAAGAAGAATGGGTACCGATAAAAATAATTGGCAGAATACCTCCAAGGCATTGCAAATATTGTCTGCTACATCTGCTTCTCCCATTTTTTCAGTGTTGTCTTCCGACACCAAGCAACAATTAAACATCTTGAAATCAAAAATTACTACTCTGAATTTTTCTTTATGGAGTAATGATTGGCCGCAATTTGACAGAGATTGGACGATACCAGGAGTTAAGATGCAGTTTATCTGGATTAGTAAACTAAACTGCTGGGTAGGTAAGTATGAAGTAACCAATGGAGAATACCGTAAATACAAACCATTGTATGACAGTAAAGATTACAAAGGACATACTCTTAATAAAGATCGCCAACCGGTAGTATTTGTCAACTTTTCTAATGCTAAGGAATATGCAAAATGGCTTACAAAGCGCGAGCATACCGCAGGACGTCTGCCAACCGGCTACAAGTACCGCCTACCAACCAAAGACGAATGGATGACCTTCTGTCAGTGCGGCGATGGACGTAAATACCCTTGGGGTAACAACTGGCCGCCGCGCAGTAAACAGGCAGGAAATTACTACGATAGCAATGGGCTTGACCGAGGGTATATTTGGACGAAAATCGCCGGATATGATGATGGTTATGCAATAACCTGTTTGGTAGAGAAGAGTTGGAAGAACAGTTGGGGACTTTATGGGGTAGGCGGAAATGTCTCGGAATGTACGACAAAGTCGAATTTAGATCCATCATTTGATGCGTGGCGCGGAGCGTCCTGGAACAATGACTCCCCGTCTGATCTAGGCTCTGGGTATCGCAACGTCTACTTCGCATCAGAGCGGTACAACATCTTCGGGTTCCGTTTGGTTTTGTCCCGTTGATGACAATTTTTGATTTTTAATCGTTTTTAATGTATATTGCAATGACTGAGTTTTTTAGAAATAACCTGTGATAAACAATGACTACTGATATGAAATATGAAATTGGCATTCGGTGTGAATCATGTCATGCACCTTGCCATCAAAGCTCACAGTATAAGCTCTGAACTGCCTGATGATATCTTTGGGCTGTATCATGTTTGTGGTCAGGTGCTAGGGATATTGGTTTATAAGTTGTGGCACAGGCAACGCAGGCTAGAGTTAATAAAAATATTTTTAGGATAGTTTTTATTTAATTTTTTTATTTACTTGACATGCTTATATATTATGGTAAAATTATTAATATAGTTTAACACCGAGGATTGCATTTATCAAACAAAAAGGAGGAAAGCCGATAAGAGGGTAGCAAGAAGAATTATATTCAACAAAAATCAACAAATAACGGAAAAATGAATTATGAAAAAATATTTTACTTTAATGATCTGTTTCGTAGGAATATGTTTAATGCTTACCGGTTGTGGAAAAAACACGAATGAAAAAATAATTGGTAAGTGGTCATCGATTGATAACAAGGCGGTTTCTTTGGAATATTTAAAGGATGGGTCGTTCAACATACAATCCAAACCAGAAGGTAATTGGCTTATTCTTCAAGATGGGCGTTTAAAATCGACTAGATTCGACAAAAAGATTCCCGCGGTTATCTACACGATAGTGTTTGATGGAGACAATAAAATGACCCTCACAAGCCATGATGGAAAGTCAGTCGTAGTTATTAGGCAAGGTAATTAAAATAGAAAGAGACGAGTTTAATATGTTGTTAAACGCTATTTACAATAATTAAAGGATATTTTAATTTGCAAATATTTTTTTCTTTATAATATATTTTCCCCGCCTCTGTATGTATAATGTACATTGATGGAAAAATTAAAAAGTAGAGTTCGAAAACTTTAGACAGGAAGATTAATGTGTTAAAAAGTGTTTTGAAATATAAAAATAAAAGTTTAACAAAAACGGAGTCAATTTCAAAACCTATTTGACTTTAAAAGAGGAAAAAACAATGAGTGATTTAAAAAAATGCCCATTCTGTGCTGAAGAAATAAAAGCTGAGGCAAAAAAATGCAAACACTGTTCTGAATCGCTAGACAACAATAATGTTCAACCTGAAACTTCTCAGCAATCCAATCCAGATATTATTGAAAAACCAAAAAAAAATAATTTGATTGGAATTATGGTTTTTGTAATATTAGCTCTTATAGCTTTATACTTTTTTAGTAATTGGTATTACAGAACGTAAAAAACAACAAATTTAGCTATTAACATAAAATCAAAGGGGGGTATTATGCCTCAAGATAAAGAAAAGTCTATTAAATGTCCATTTTGTGCTGAAGAAATAAAAGCTGAGTCAAAAAAGTGTAAACATTGTAAGGAATGGCTCGACAAAAATAAGAATGCTCAAACTGAAACATCTCAGCAATCCAATCCAGATATTATTGAAACAGAGAAAACGGCAGCATTAAAGAAAGATATTACCGCTCCTACCCTTTGGACTTTAGCAGGTCTTATTATCATTGCTTTTATTATTTTCATGGGTAATTACCATATTATAACTGGAAGTAAATCTGGAATGTCAATTATCAAACGGGATACTTTTAGTTTTAGTGACTTCCTTATCCCAATGGATAAGATTACATCAATGCCATATTTAGCAGCAAAGTCTCAATATCCTGTAGGAGTAAAAGCCCTTCAGCGAGAAGGAATTATCGAAGGCCATAACGCTTTTGTTGGTAGAGTTAAACGAGAGGCCCAATCGAACGCTGAAAAAGCCTGGAAAAAAGCAATGGAATAAGAGTCATTAGACAATAAATATTGAAATATTATACGAAAAATAAATCAGGAAAATTGTACTGACAGGCATAAAAAAGGGAACAAAATCACATAACCCAAAAACAGGTTTCGTGGTGACTAAATCTGAGTATATGTGCCGGAGTTTTTACCATGAATAAAAAATACCATGAAACTAATATTCACAAAAGAGCTTTAATAGATATAGCATTAAATGTTGAATTATTGCTAAATATGAATGATAGAAATATTTCTGAATATGATATTCAAGCATTCATGTATAAATTTTTCAAAACTAATTTACTGAATACAAAATATACAATGTGTCGTGAAATTTTTGGAAAATATGATTGTGCTATATCGGATTATACTCGTTCTGTACCTAGTGTTTTATATGAAATAAAAACATTTGTTAAGCCAAAAGAAAAATTTCCTACAAAATCAGCTTTAAAGAAAATTATTAAAGATTTTAAAAAATTATATAAAAACAAATATGATAATGTAAGATGTTATTTTGTATTAGTCATAAAAAAACAGGATATTAAAAAAGCTAATGAGCTAGAAGGATTTGAATGGTTCAAACTTAGGGAAGAGAGTAACAAAAAAGAATATAAATTTGAATCATATAAAATTAGACCTAGTGCAAAAGAAATTATCCTAAATACATGTGTTTATAGCTGGGAAATAAAAAAACTCCCAAGAACATCAATTTAGGCGTATGTTCCGTATGTTGAGCCGTTTTACATACGCTACATACGCTGTTTTATAAGTCTATATAATTTTTATTCTATATTTGAAACTAACCCATAAACATCATGCCGGGAGCACATAAGTGCCCCCGACTAATTTTAAGTTGATACGCAGAGTGCGTCTTGCAAGAGCTTGAACATTGTTGGCGCCAACTCTTCCAGTTTGGTTATAAACTTACTGGAGCCGGGTAGGATGCTCATAATATTGGAGTTATTGATTCCGATACCGTAGAACTCAAAGCCCAGGCGTTTGCCGTGTTCAATAGCCTTTTCAGTGTTCTCAACAGAATCAGGCTTGCCGTCAGTGATGATGAGAATGATTTTACGATTCTCACGTAGCGGATAACATTGCTGCATGGTCCACCATATTGCTTCACCCATCGGTGTAGATCCTGATGGTCTTAAGCTGAAATTAGTATGTAAACTCTGTCCGTGTTTCAACATAGGACATACCGTCGAACATATCTGATTTAGCTTTGAATCAGCCGGGAAGGCTGTTACGCCTACAGAGATACCGTTGATCTTATGGAGAGAGTTAGCTATTCCGAAACAGGCTTGACTAGCTAGCTCCATCTTGTTCCTCATAGATGAAGAACAATCCAGTAGAATATGGATTGCTGTACTCATACCTTGCCGTTCACCATTGCGTAAGAATATCTTGGCAGAGTGGTTTATCTTATACAGTTTGCCTGTATCTAGCTTGCCATGTCTGCTACCGGTGCGCCTTACCAGTGTTTTACTCTGTAGTAATGAATGCAACCTAGTATGTAGGGCCGTTGACGTTCGTTTGACCTTGCTGATGTCAGCATCTTCCAGAGCACTGAAATGCTTCGGGGACTCGACTGCAACACTTAAACCACGCATCGGATTACCCGGAGCTGCTCCTTCCAGTTCACCGGCAACACGTTCACCTAGGCCATCAGGTAGATCGCCATCACTAGCTTTCAGTAGCTGTTTAATACCGTCCTGCTTGCTGAGATTATTTTTAGTACTCTCACCTTTACCGGATTTACTTTTAGCTCCCTCCTGTTTTTCATCATCAAGTTTCAGCGACTCTGCTTTAATCAAAGCTGCTGCATTTTTTGCATAGCGCATGGCATCTTCTGAAGTCAGGCATTTTGCTTTGACCTGTTCCAGTAGACTGTTAAGCTTGCCGTACAAATCAGGGTATGCCTGTTGCGTAAACGCTCCGACGATATCTCGATTCTTTTTGACTGCTTCAACATCCCAGGATCGCACTGTTAGTAACAAATAACTAAGTATCTGCATGGCCGGGTTCTTAGGCTTTTTCATCTTCTTTGTGAACTCATGTGCTATGAGCCAGTGAAGATTAGTCCGACATCCGGGGAAGCGTTTTGCAAGTTGATTCTCCACTCGCCAGTCTTCAATAATATTCCATATATTCTTGATTAAAGGCGTTAGGTCTTTATCCTGCAAAACATCGAAATTAGTCTCCCTGATATGCGCGGACTCATGGTCCAAAAATCCACGAACCATATTGATTAGAACACTGTCTGATTCAAGCGGTAGAGTCGGCAGACGAATAACCTTTCCATCCGTGCAGGCAGTGTTGCCACCGATCTCCACCTGCACGCCGTACTTCTTGCCAAGGACACTTGCCACCATGGGCAAGGCCTTGTTGAGTTCTGTTATTTTATTCATAGTGATTTCCTTACCAGAGGCCTAAACTTTCAAGCTTGTTATTAACTTTAGGAGCAGACTTCTTGGATTTGGTTCCCTTTTTAGCTTTATTGGGTTTGACTAAACAATCCAACACGCTGTCATTGCTACGCCCATCGATGATCTCCTGAGCATAATTTGTCAATGCTGTAGTATCATTAAGCAGCGTCAATAATCCATTTAACATCAACAAACTGGTTCCACTGATTGCACCTTTGCTCGGGATCTTATTCAAGGCAGATTGTATCAGTGAAGCTACCGGAGCTACTCGCGGTTCAATGAAGCTAAGATCATACAGTTTCTGTTGTATATTCTTAAGCGGCGATAATGCTTTACGAGTAATCATAGACTTACTCATGAAGCTTCTGTTAAAGGCCTCTCTCGCATCTTTGGCTACTTCATTAAACAAAGTACAACCTAGATTATCAACCTCTGATTGCAGCCCCGTTTCAACGAGAGCCTTCTTACGACCGGAAGGATTAACTACTTTGAACACCTGCCAGTTGAAGGCAATGCGTTCAGCTACGTAATCCGCACTGACTACAGAGGTAGCAATGATCTTTTCCCAGCCTGGGTTGTCGGTAATCCAGTTCTGTACAGCCTGATCATAGTTCTTCATGAACTTATCCTTGGCATGCTTGAACTCTTCAGCGATCATGTCAAGTGAGTTAACGATCTCTGCAGCCTTAGCTTCAGGGATAGCCCATCCACCAAGGAAACGTACACCGCTCTTATCTAGCACGTTGACTGCACGAGCTTTCAGGGTAGCAAATATCCGTAATGCTTTCGGATCGCATATCTTCTTACTACCGAGTGTTGCCAGACTTTCCGGAGGTAGTTCCGAATGAACAAAGTCATCAGGATTTAGCTTTCTCTTAGCTGACCAGATGTTAACGTTAAGGTTAACTGCTAGCATGCACTTCAATACTTGTGGTTCTGTTTTCAGTTTCATAATAAAAAGTTCCTATTTTTTAGTTAGTTTCAGGGAAGATACGCTGTACGAGTTCATGTAGTACCGCACGGCTTTCACGAGTGGCTCGATAACCTAATGCCCGGTCCAATGCGTAATTGAGCGGTTTTATTCCCTGCGTCATCAATGGTTGAAAGCGCAAAGTAAGATCCGCCCAACGAAGCAGTGTGCGAGTTGAGAATGTTACTTCAATTCTGTTGTCCTGATTATCAGACGCATTCTCATCGCCCATGAAGAGAGTACGAACTTCACCAGCAAAGGCAACCATCCTTTCACGAATAGTTCCGGGTAATGATGGATAGGCACGCTCGAGTAATTGCTCTTCAGCTTTAGCTTCAGGATAGCCAACTTCACAAAGCTGAAAGCGATCCAAAAATGCTAAGTTCTGTCGAAGCGTTCCCTGATATAATCCAGTTTCATCGCTAGCTCCATTAGTATTAGCCGTAGCAGCAAACCTGAAGTTCGCATGTGGGTTGATCAACTCGCCATTGTTTTCAGACACACACAAAGGCGCACCGTCAAGAATGGTATTTAGCCCGGCAGCTGTAGCAGGATCAAGTAGGTCGATTTCGTTTAAGAGAAACAGACCACCAAACTTCATAGCCAAAGCCAAAGGACCATACTGAAACTTCATATTGCCATTCTCTACTGAAAGATGCCCAATCATATCAGGGTATTCTAAACGTGAATGACCAGTGATTTCGAATACCGGGTAATTCAGCTTAGAAGCCAACTGTTTGATCAAGCTTGTTTTACCTGAACCGGTAGGTCCGAACAGATACAAAGGATCTGATGGCTCCATCAGCCACACGACTACATCCCTACTCGAGTCATGGAAGATATAGTTCTTATCTTCCTGTGGTGTGAATGGCAGTGCCTGCTCATATCCGGTTATCTTACGACCAGATTCCTTCCCGCTGAATATCATACCTGCGTCGAATTCAACAGCCTTCAATTGTTCTAACTCTTTTACAGTGTTACTCATGATAACTCCTTGGTTTTATTTTTACTTATATATAAACGCTGACTCGGAGAGCTTTGCGTTGTGAATTTCTGGATTAACTTTTCGACTTCGTCTTCACCTAGGATATTAACCAGTTCTGCAGTCAATGCTTTAGTGTTTAGACTTTTTCGACCTGCTGTTTCAGAACAATTGAAACGGAAGTCGTCAGTAGAAAGCCAGTCACCATTTATACCGCTATTGATATAAAAATCCTTAACCTGGTCTTCCTGGATAGCTATATCCTTTACCAGCTTAGCCTTCTTTGATTTTAGTTCCGCAAGCTCTATGAGGATATCGTTATAGATTGAATCCCCGAGTTCCTGAGTAGTGAACTTTGGACAGCTATTACTATGATCACAGTAATCACATAGTGGGTGGAAGCCTTTACAGAAGTCAATCGTATTCAGATCCAGATTATTATTACGAAGCTCATCTGCCTTTTCCCATATAGACTTTGCAGTCTTCTCGCAGAACCTAGTCATCGTGTCATTAGGCTTATACGGTCCGAATGCCTTAGCATCAGACATTGCCAACGCCAGTACCCAGCCTTCAAGATCAACATTCTGAACCGACCCCGGCATATCAATAGCAAAGACTTTTTTACACAATGCAGGGAAGCTGAGTTTTGAATGTATAATCTCACCTGTGTCATCACGGATACTGAAACAAGGTTGATCCCAGCATTTAGCCAGGAATCCGAGCTGGCCATATATCTGTGTCTCATAGGCGGTGTACAGACAGTCAGGAATATTCTCAGTGCTCTTCAGCTCCAAGATCCTGACAGCTCCATTAGCAACCATGACAAAGTCCAGATGAGCCTGTACCGGCACACCATCAAAGCCAGCATCAATCTCAAGCTGACTAAAGAACTTCGTATCATTAGCTTTAAAAGCCTTTTCTACACCGGCCTCAAACCAATGACCGCGCTGTAATATAAGTTGCTTCTTCAAAGCAGCCGTGACCTTATCATATTCTTGATCACGATACCAAAGACCAATATCATCAGCCTTCGGGTGTCCGCTGCCATATACTTTATTAGCAACGGCAGCACGCATACATTCAGCACCCTTGCCAATGTCAGATAAACCAACATACTTGCTTCGATCTCCAAGCTGTGCCGCGGTACTAGAACTGCTATGATTAAGCAATCCTTTAGCTACCTGTGCCATCAGCCCCATAGCTTTAATATTTTTCATACTACCTCCTTTGATATAAAGAAAGCCCCGCTCTGTGCTGTTGCACAAATGGGGCTAATTTTATTATCAATATTCTATTTTTAGACTAGGCGGCTTTCCACCAGAGTTTACGACCAGGGTTCCACTTGAATCCAGCCTCTTTAAGGATGCCATTCTTGTTTCGGGTATTACCAGTGGCAGTGATGTATAAAGCACCGTCCTGGGCTTTATTCTGCTGGTAAGTGATGCCGTCAATATGAGGCAGGGTTTCTAGTAGATTCTGCCGTGGTTTTATTTCAGCTATCTTAGGTCTCTGAAAGTCAATACCAGCTTTACAAGCACTGTTAGCATCATCATCTTCAGTAACTATCCCAACTAGAGCTGATAAACCATAACGCCTGGCATAAGTCAAAGCCGAGCCATAACCCTGTGGATCAGTTTTAGACAGAGGCATGACTAACAGCGACTTTTGCCACTCTCCAGACTCAGCATGGACCAGCTTGGTAACAAGCCCCAGTTGCGCTCCATCACCATCTACGGGCACCGGGTATTGAGTCACCCAGATACCGGCGTTGATAAGTGCTTCGCTACAGGCTTCCATTACAGAATTGAGCGTTGCATATCGACTCTGAGTGAAGCTATTTAGCTTATCCTTCATTGCTGGGCGAACTACTTTCTGTACTTCCAGCATAGCCTTAGCCAAATTAGTTATCTTTTCAGCACACATAATATTATTCATGATATTTATCCTTTTTTTTGTGTTTAAATACGGCATATACGGCTAATTCTAACTCCTTAGAGAAAAAATTATTGTGTTTATATACGGCAAATACGGCTAATTCTAACTCCTTAGAGAAAAAAATATTCTGTTTACATACACTTTTTACTGATAATAAAAAACTCTTTATCCAGGCGAATATCCTATTCTACGAATAGGTGTCGTTGAATCACTATAATCTTTCTGTAGTATCGCAACAATAATCTGGTATATATAGTCAACAAATATATTGAAAAATGAAACCAGCTTGTTAGTGCTTCTC
>Ga0307988_1000944_pt1 | contig 17980 bp, 12 predicted proteins | sample EllFjometagen183_FD_203166 | JGI IMG/M metagenome (GOLD analysis project Ga0307988, IMG submission 203166) | Marine microbial communities from Ellis Fjord, Antarctic Ocean - #183 | ecosystem: Environmental > Aquatic > Marine > Unclassified | place: Southern Ocean | collected 2014-10-08 | reverse complement strand
CCTGCCGTACCATAAGCTGCACGTATTTTTAATTCATCAATTCCATTAATCGGAAAATCTTCGGTTATACGATAAGCACCTGAAACCCTGAAATATGAATTCCAACGCTCATTTTCACCGAACTGGCTGGCACCATCGTAACGATACAACAATGAACCAATGTATTTCGATTTATAATCAAAATCAACAATACCAAAAATATTTTCAGCACGAATATCTCCTTCACTGGAACCGTTCGATGCAGTGGTTTGATCCATTGTATTAAACTGAGGAATACCAGTCACAGAGAATGTTCTGGCTGAAGTACTAAAAGATTCCCAATGATTATCTTCATACAAATAACTTATTTTCCCTTTGGTTGTCCAATCGCCAAATTGTTTGTTTAAGTTTAATGTAAACTGAGCAACTTGTGCCATTTGCTGAGAACTGCTTTTACTCATCGAGCCATCAGTACCTCCGGTTTCATAAGTGTCAAGTGTTAAATAACCTTTTGGATTCATGCTTGCACCATAATTATCTTGTTTTTCAAAACTGTATTGTCCTTCAACAGACATCCAATCCATAGGAGTATATGTAAATCCATAACTGCTTAATATCCGGTTACGATTACTTGTATTAGTAACATTTGCAATTGGATAAAATGGGTTGGTTGTTGTACCAAACTGGTCAACTCTTAAACGATAATCACTTCCATCTGGATTTTTAGAATGCAAGTTCATATCTGGCTGCAATTGCATTAACGAAAAGAAATCGATACTGCTATTGTCCGTTTCAGCCTTTGCAATTAAATTACTTGTTGTAATCTTAAATTTATCGGTAAATTGGTGGTCTAAATTTAACCTGAAGTTTTTACGTTCATAACCACTTACTCCAAAAATAATTCCTTCCTGACTTGAGTTCTCAAAAGAAACCATAAATCTGGTTTTATCCATATTTGAAGCAACCGATGCATAATTTGTATAAAAATTACCACCTGAATAAAAATCACTTAAATGATCGTTAACCACACCATATGGATTATCCATATAATGGTCTTGAGACATTAGCAAACTTCCTGACAACAATGTTCCAATTAAATTAGGATCCGTATCGGTAGCAGGATTATCACCATACATTACCACGTTATTGTATTTCGTGTAACGTCTTTCTGAAGCATAATCATCTGCTAACTGGTTAGAATGATGTGTAGAAACAGGGAAGTCATTTGCTAAATTTGAGTATCCATATTCGTTACGTACTGTAACAATAGTTTGTCCGGAAGCAAGTCCTTCACCACGCTTAGTGGTAATTACAATAACACCGTTACCTGCACGAGAACCATAAAGAGCAGATGCAGCAGCACCTTTAACAACTTCCATCGATGCAATATCATCCACATTGATGTCTTGCAAAGTACCTTCCAACATTACCCCATCGATAATAATTAATGGAGCCTGACTTCCTCTAAGTGCGGTAGCTCCTCTTAAACGAATAGAAGCTGCACTACCAGGATTACCACTTGCCGATACAATTCGAACACCGGCTACTTTACCTTGTAAAGCACCAGCTGCAGAAGAAGCAGGAACCTGTTTCAGATCCTCTTCACTAACCGAACTAACCGAAATTGAAAGTTTTTTACGCGGTGTTCCTGAAGCAACACCTGATACTACCACCTCATCTAAGCCAAAAACATCTGGCTCGAGTGTGATATTAAAAGTTACTTGATTACCAATTGGTAATTCAATAGTTTTCATTCCCACAAAGGAAACTACCAACGTTTGAGCATCATCTGGAACTTTTAGATTAAAATTACCATCGATATCGGTAATTGTTCCAAGTGTTGTCCCTTTCACCATAATTGATGCGCCGGGAACCGTTGAGCCATCATCGGAGCTAGAAATAACCCCCGAAAGGTCTTTCGTTTGCGCATAGAGCAATTGTCCTCCAATAAAAAGCACAACTGCAATCAACAGCATGATTTTTTTCATAGAAATAGTTTTAAATTAACAATTAAACAGCATTTATAATAATAATAAAAATATTTGTTCCAGTATTCCCCCACTTCGTGGGAACAAATGTTACCTCTTTCTAAGGCATGTTAAAAATATAAAATTTCTGTTAAAATAATAATAATTGTAAATATTTGTAAAAGAAACCAATTTATGAAATATTTGTCGTTCTTATTTTGCTTTTTTTGTCAAAAAGAAGCACTTTCATGCAAATAGACATCAGAAAGACTTATAATAGTTAGTTATAATATCGACTTTAATTGCCTTATTCGGCCAATTTTATAGGTCATCCTGCTTTTATTGACAGTATTTTCCACAATCTCAATTTCGCTTCCAACTCCGTTCTCAAAATGAACAGCATCAATCCCAAAGTTTATTGCTCCCAAAACATCCACATCCCAATCGTCACCAATCATCAAACTATTTGTTTTTTTAGCATTGGCAGATTTTATTCCAAATTCAAATATTTCACGTCCGGGTTTCGGAGTTTTAACTACCTCCGAGATAAAAACTTTTTCGAAAAAGTGAGTTAAACCAGCACTTTCTAATTTTCTATGCTGCACTTCTTTAAAACCGTTGGTAATTATAAATAGACGATAACGTTTAGATTTTAAATATTGTAATATTTCCAAACTTCCATCAATTAAATGGTTATGTTTTGGCATTTCATTCAAATACATCGAATTCATTTCAAGCGGATCGATACCAACAATTTGAAGTTCCTCGAAAGTATTTTGAAATCTTTTTTTAACTAACTCACTCTTACCTACAATCTTTTTTCGGTATTCAGACCAAAGAAAATGATTATGCTTTATATAAACTTTAAAGAATTTATCGAAGTCTATATTTTGAAATTGAACGGGAAAATTTGCAAAGATTTTTTGCATTGCAAAATACGAGTTCTTGCTAAAATCCCACAAAGTATTGTCTAAATCGAAAAATATGTGTGTATATTTCTTTTTGCTTTGCATTAACTTTTTTATCCCGGTATATTATTAATAACTCTAAAATTCATAAACATTTCCAATATAGTCATTAATTATTGTCATCGGAATATTCGCATTAAACTCTGAATTTATAGCCTCAATAAAAACATTCGACACATAAGCGCCACCACGTTGATTAAAGTGAACTGCATCTAATGAGAAAATACTATTTAAATCTAAGCCACCTTCTAAAGGTACACCTTCAGAATAAATTGTTTCATCAACCACAGGAATTCCCCATGAATTGATATTCCCTGTTTCTGCAACTCGTTTTACTGCATATTTAACATCGGCAATTGCTATTCTTTCAGAATTATTTTGAACCGAATTACTAATAATTTGGTTGAATTCAGTTAACCTTTCTTCTATCAGGGTTATTTGATTATGAGACAAATAATACTCCTGACTTATTGGATACAAGGAACCTAAACCATTTTCCACCATTCCCGAAGTAATTGAAAACAATGCCATTTCGCCTTCGGTTAATTGCCGGTATTTCTCTAATGTTGTTCCGTTGGCATAAAAAGCATCGGGCAAATTTTCGTCGATAACCACAACTGACTGAGGATACAAAGTAGCACCATTATCTTCGAAACTTATAAATGGTCTTTTCTGTTCAGGCGGAAGACCAACATTGTGACTTGCCACTGCATTATTAAAATCGGAATACCAAGCCTGAGCAGCACTTTTCTCACTATTCGGCAAACGAATAAAATTATATTGATTGATATAAAAAAAGGGTAAATCTTTTATAGAAATTAAATTTCCAATCACCATTTTGCCACTGGTATTTTGCAGAAAATTTTCAATAAACAAATCCATATTTGCCTGAAAAATTTCGACCGAAGTTAAATCGGCACTTATAGTTGCTCCGTTCATAGCAAAATTTAAAATATCATTCATACCCATCCAAGCAATTGTAAACGACGGTGAATACGAAACAAACTGCTCAATCAATGTTGAATTATTGTTCTGAAAAACCCGATTTAGAAATGGGTTTTTATCAAACTGAGGATTTCCTAAATCACCAACTTTTAAGAGTGGAACGGTTAAATCGTTCAGTAAATTCTTGTCTCCAACATAGTTTTTAATTTGCTCCCCCGAAGTAGAAACAACTATAGGTTTTTCATCTGTTTGATTTTGGAACCGGTAAATCCATTTTCCAAAAATTTCATTTTCTGTTGAAGCATAAAAATTAAATCCGTTTTCCGATTGAATCTCAGGTTGAATGAATTGAACCTCTTCAACGCCATTTACATTCGACACAATTTGTGAAGCTATCGAATTAATCTGGCCATTGTTATACAGCGCACCATCCATTACACCAGCTAAATACCCATCTCCGAAAGAAATTATTTTTTCCACATTAATATCTCCGGTATGTTCAATAAACAAATCCTCTTCAGGAAACTCGTACGTACAAGAAACCAACGCAAAAATTAGAATCAGGCTCCAATAATATTTCTTATTGTTCATCATTTAATCATAAAAACATTATCAATTAAATAGGAAACGTAATATAAAACTCCAATATTCGACCCTCCAAAAGAGTACGCAAACGAGTTATTAAAAAAGTTAGAAGCTCCAAACTTTACAATCGATTTTGGATTTTTGATGTTAACCGAAAACTGAACATCAAAAGTGCTTACTGGTTCAATCCATCCGTCACCAAATGTGCTTTCCCAATAAAATTGAGATTGGTAACGCCAGGTAATTTTAAAACCAACATTTCTGAAACCAGGATTATTTTCCATTTTATCCATCCGCCTGTTTTGCAACGACAAATTAGATTTAAAACCCGGTGTATTAAATCCCGGAGCTACCGGATCGTTAATTTCGGTTCTAATATCAGACCAAGTAGCATTTCCCGAAATAATTGAGCCCATTGGCATTAACCATTTATAGCCAAACGAAACCCCCTGAATTCCAATACGACTTTGGGAATTAACGTTTACAAAATATACATCGGTTTGTGCCGATTTATTGATTTGAGTTGCAGCAGTAAACATATTTACCTGAGGGCTTGTGCGGGGTTTTACAATTTTTGTAATTCCAATAAAATCGCGGTACAGGGAATTGTAATAAACAGCATCGAGAAAAAGAACATTGCTTATTTTAGTTTTGTAACCTACCTCAAACGAAATTACATTTTCAGGTTTTAACTGTTGAACTTGATCCTCACGAACAATACCCGATTCTAGCAAATCCAGATTATTTATAAGTGCCTGATTCAAACCCAAAGGATTATCTATATCGGACATATCTGCATTTACCGCATCGTTAAAGTCGTTTACATTATCTAAATAAACACTATTTAAGGCAATTTCGTAAGGTTCAAAAATAGACCCCAATCCTCCCAAATATCTCGCTGTACCTAAATCTTTATTTATAAACTGCTCTTTTACTCCCGGATTTCGAAATCCGGTGAGAAATGAAACTCTAAAATTATTTGTTTCGTTTATATTATATAAAGCTGAAAACCTGGGTGACAAGTGGCCTTTAAAGTTTTCACTTTTATCAAAACGAATAGATGCTTTTGCGGTAAGTTTATCGTTTAAGAAATTTCTTTCAGCTTCCACAAACCCACCAATTTCATAAATTGTTATGTTATTCCCCAAGGTATCCGGGAAAATTGATCCCTGCGATTCTAAATCATAAAATCGATAATTACCTCCCAGCGTAACTTTTGTTTTTCCTGTATATTTATTTAAATCTGCTTGACCATCGATATTATATAAAGCAGAATTATTATAGACTCCGGCACCTTCTCTGAAATCCGGATCATTGATTATTTTTTGTTTGGCTTCTTCAAACTCCGGGGTTCCAGGAATTAAACGATCTCTGTCGGCAAATTTACGTGCCTGTCCGTGATCGTATGATGGCACACCATACTTTCTATAACCACCTGTGTACGCATGATAATATTCATGAAACCAATCTTCATCGCTTTTAACCTGGCTATTTAAGTTTACCGCCAAAAATTTTGCATCGTATGAATTTCCAGAATTTTGAATAGAAGAATATCCACGTAACATAAAATGTTCGCCAATTAATTCTGCTTTACCCTGATAAATTTCAAATCCTGAAAGTGAAGTTCGGTTATCTCCTGTGTATGCAGTGGATGCACTACCATAATTCCCATGCAAAACTGCTCTAGTTGTTTCATTAATTTTAAAATGAACAGAGGCATTTAATTTCAGATTTTCCACCTCATCGTCAATTAAATCCTGATCGAGATAACCTGTGCGCGACACAATAATATTAGCACCACGGTTTCCAACGGGTAAATCTGAAATTACTTCGTCGCCATATTTATTAATTGCGTCGTGTCCCGGGTCGCGTTCCCATTTAATATTTCCCGGGCGAATGTTTGTAGTATCATCTGCATACCAATCGCGCCCGTTTGAATAAGATGCATTTATTTTAAAAGCAAACTTATCGTTAAAAGCTTTAGCAATTCTAATTCCGGTTTCGAGTTGAGGTTTGCCGATAAATTGGAATGGATAATCGCTACCAGACTCTACATCGCTAACACCTGGTTTTACATATAAACTTACCCCCTGATATTTGAAGGGATCTTTGCTGGTCATTTTTAATATTCCATTGAGGGCATTTCCACCGTATTGTACTTCTGCCGGGCCAGGAATAAATTCTATCAATTCAACATCCAGTTCATTTAATCCTGCAATATTTCCGATGGGGAAATTCATGCCCGGCGCCATATTATCCATTCCATCAACCACTTGAACAAATCGAGTGTTTTCTGTTGAATTAAAACCGCGTGCATTCACCGTCATAAACTGAATACTTTGCATAACAACATCAACGCCTTTCAGGTTTCCAATGGCCTCATAAAAATTTGAAGATGCAGCATCTCTAATTGTTAATGCGTCCATTACTTCCATAGAAACTATTTCTCTGAAAGTCCTTTCCTCAACCTCAATCTCTTTTGCTCTAATTACAATTTCTTCACTTAAAATAGATTCTTTTGTTAATAAAAGCTCCAGTTCCTTTTGACTCTTTTTAATCTCGACCAGGGAGGTTTTGTAACCAATCATAGATAATTGTATAGTACAAGGAAGTTGTATTTGATTTACCAATCGGAAAAAACCACTATTATCGGTTGCCGTTCCAATGGTTGAATTTATAACTACAACATTTACCCCAACTAATGATTCTTTTGAATCTGCATCAAAAACTCTTCCTGAAATATCTAACTGACCTACTACCCGATTTGAAAGTAATAGAAAAAAGGAGATTGAAATAAGTGCTAACAAAAACTTTTTTTGCATTTTTCCCGTGCAATAATAACTATTAAACTTAGCTGATTTTAAAAAGGGAATAAAGGTAATTTTTATTTTACATTGGCAATATTTATTTACCTTTTTTTGAAACTCCTTCAACAATAATTACAATTTCGCCTTTTGGCGGATTAGCAGTATAATAATCCAGAAGTTCGGTAACCGTACCACGTTTAATTTCTTCGAAAAATTTTGTGAGCTCGCGGCAAACACAAGCCCGACGTTCGCTACCAAAAAATTCAATAAATTGGCTTAAACTTTTTAACAATCTGTGTGGCGATTCGTAAAAAACCAATGTGCGGGTTTCTTCGGCAAGATTCAATAAGCGGGTTTGCCGACCTTTTTTTTGCGGCAAAAAACCTTCGAACACAAATTTTTCTGTCGGAAATCCGGAAACTGCCAAAGCAGGAATAAGTGCAGTTGGTCCTGGTAAACATTCCACTTCAATATTATTTTCGATGCAGGCTCGAGTCAGTAAAAACCCGGGATCTGAAATACCCGGCGTTCCGGCATCCGAAATCATTGCCACTTTATTTCCTTGTTGAAGTTTCGAAATTAATGAACTTATTGTTTTATGTTCGTTGAATTTGTGGTGTGGCGTTAATTTTTTTTCGATGCCCAAATGATTTAATAACCTCGAAGAAATTCGGGTATCTTCGGCTAAAACAATATCCACTTCCTTTAAAACCGTAATGGCTCTTAAAGTAATATCTTCGAGGTTTCCGATGGGTGTTGGCACCAATATTAATTTCCCTGAATCAATCATTTGAAAACCTTCGTTTAACCAAATTTACAAATTTCAAGCTGGTTTCGTTTTTCTTCCATTTGAAATTTTGTTGTAAATATTCCACCGCTTCTTTGATGTCTTTTTTTGTATCGAGTTCATTAACAGCATTCGAAAAAACATCTGCCTTCCCATCGAACAACTCTCTTATATATTGAAATTTATCGTTTATCCCAATCGATGCCTTTATACTAATAACCGGTCGGTTAGAAAGCTTATTCTCCAGATTAGAAACATCCGCTGTTATCAAATCATTCACCGATTTTTCTTTGGAAAAACTATCACTTATTCTCCTATTCGAATTATCAACATCATCATCGTCAGCCAACTCAACATTTTCTTGGTCGTGTAATTTAGTAGATGATTCTATTTCATCTTTTTCCGAAACATCCGCTTCTACAATCGGTGTTTCCTTTTGAATTACTTTTTCTGGCTCGTCAATAATTTCTTCAACAACTTCAGAAGTTTCAGTAATTATATCTTCTTCCTTAAATTCTTTTTCAACAGGCTCTTTTTTTACTTCACTTTTCACCGGGTTTTCCAAAGGAGTTGTCTCCTCTACTAATTTATCATTCGTATTAATATTCTTATTTTGAACACTTTCGTTTTGAGATTCGTTTTCCTGGTTGTATAAAATTTGAATCATCTTTTTTACACCTTTAATCCGAGTACTAATGAACTCCATTTCCAGTTCGTCAAAACCAGTGTTTTCATTTTCAGAAATCAATTCATCTAATTCACTTAAATCCTTTAATAAAAATTTTAAAAGTTTTTTATTCTTCATTTCTTGCCTGCTAATGTTTTAAAAGTATATTTTTGTAAAAGTACAAATCTTATGCATATAACGTAAATGTTTATTGAAAGCAATATAAACAATCAGAAAAAAGTTGGAACCATTGAAGTGGTTGCCGGATCGATGTTTTCGGGGAAAACGGAAGAACTAATTCGCAGGTTGAAACGGGCAAAAATTGCCAGACAGAAAGTTGAGATCTATAAACCAGCTATTGATATTCGGTATTCGGAAACCGAAATTGTTTCGCATGACGAAAATTCCATTCATTCAACACCGGTTGAGAATTCTGCCAATATTTTACTTTTGGCCGGTGATGTTGATGTTATTGGAATAGACGAAGCCCAGTTTTTTGATAAAGGATTAATTGATGTAGTTGCAAAATTGGCTAACATGGGAATTCGAGTGGTAGTTGCCGGATTAGACATGGACTTCAAAGGGGTTCCTTTTGGACCAATTCCCGGATTAATGGCAGTTGCCGACCACATTACCAAAGTACACGCCATTTGTCTTCGTTGTGGAAATATTGCCCAGTTTTCTCATCGGATTTCTGAAAAAGAAGAAGTGGTTTTGCTGGGAGAAAAAGACATTTACGAACCACTTTGCAGAAGTTGTTACAGAGAAGCAAATCAACTCTAATGATTGAATTTTCAATTGCGGAAATATCAAAAATTGTTAATGGGAAAATAATTGGCAATGTTGATTCTAACATCGAAAAAGTCTCGCAAATTGTAATCGACAGTCGAACCTTTGTTAACAAAAAAAGAGCACTCTTTTTTGCACTAATCGGCCCACGAAACAATGGTCATAATTATGTTTCAGATTTAATTAAAAAGGGAATAAAAGTATTTGTTATTTCAGAAGAAACTGCGGTTAAAGAAACTGCCACATTTATTTTAGTGGAGAATACAACTTTGGCATTGCAAAAATTAGCTGCTTTTAACAGGCAGCAATTTAATTACCCGCTTGTTGGAATTACCGGAAGCAACGGAAAAACCATAATTAAAGAGTGGCTGCACGAAATTTTATCAAGTCAGTTTAAAATAATTAGAAGTCCCAAAAGTTTCAACTCGCAAATTGGCGTTCCACTTTCTTTGTTATTAATGAATTCGAATTTTAATTTGGCAATAATTGAAGCAGGGATTTCTGAGCCAAATGAAATGGAACGTTTAGCAGGAATTATTTCACCGGAAATTGGATTATTCACAAATATCGGCGATGCGCATCAGAAAAATTTCAGTTCTCTTCAACAAAAAATTGCGGAGAAACTTTGCCTTTTCAAAAACAGTAAAAAACTAATTTTTAATGCCGATACTGAAATAGCAAATACACAAATCGAGAAATTTTGCGAAACGAATTCAATTGAAAAAATTAGTTGGTCGTTAAATAATAATGCCTTAGTTCAGTTTTCGAGCACAATTAAAAATGGTATTACAAAAATAACGGCCAAAGTTAATAGTAAGAAATACAGTTTCGAAATTCCATTTACCGACAAATCTTCCATCGAAAATTCTTGTCACTGTTTTGTGATGTCCTGGGTTCTTTTGGAAAATCCGGAGCCAGTTCTTCGGCATTTTAGAGAGCTGGAAACAGTTGCCATGCGTCTTGAAATTAAAAAAGGTATTAATAACTGTATTCTTGTAAACGATTACTACAACTCAGACCTTAACTCACTTTCAATTGCATTGTCGGTTTTACACCAGCAAGCTGCGAAAGAACATTTTTACAAACAGGTTATTTTATCCGATATTCAGCAGGCAGGACTAGAACAAACGGAATTGTACAAACGAGTAAATGAACTTTTAGTTGAGTGGAATATTAACGAAATTATAGGTATTGGAAAAGAAATAAGCAAACACGCCGAATTATTTTCGATTAAAAAAACGTTTTACGAACATACCGAAGACTTTAACACTCAATTAAACCGCAACGAATTTAAATCGACGGCAATTTTAATAAAAGGTGCAAGGCAATTTACATTCGAAAAAATCTCGGAACTTTTACAGCAAAAAGCACATCAAACCCATTTAGAAATAAACTTAAATGCTTTGGTTCAAAACCTAAATATTTTTAGGGAACTATTAAAACCCGAAACCAAAATTATGGTAATGGTTAAAGCATTTTCGTATGGCAGCGGCGATGTAGAAATTGCCAAATTATTGCAATATCAAAATGTCGATTATTTAGCGGTTGCGGTTGCCGACGAAGGGGTTCAGTTACGAATGGCAGGAATTCAAACTCCAATTATTGTAATGAATCCGGAGCAAGGCAGTTTTCAAAATATTATTGATTATCAGTTAGAACCCAATATTTATAGTTTATATCTTTTAAAAGATTTTCTGAAAACAGTTTCACAAAATGGAATTCACGAATATCCAATTCATTTAAAAATTGACACTGGCATGAATCGGCTTGGATTAAAATCGGATACCGAAATTGGACAAGCCGTTGACATTATTTCATCTAACAATTGGATGAAAATAAAATCGGTGTTTTCGCATTTGGCAGCAAGCGATGATCCTGTAATGGACAAATTTACTTATCGCCAATTCGAGAATTTCGATGAACAATTTAGATATATTTCAAACTTGTTTCCCTATAAAATAGATAAGCACATTTTAAATTCTGCGGGAATTGAACGATTTCCGGAAAAACAATTCGACATGGTTCGTTTGGGAATTGGATTGTATGGAATTTCGAATACCGGCTTGCCACTCGAAACTGTTGGAACGCTAAACAGTACCGTTTCTCAGGTTAAAAATGTTGAACCGAATGAAACAATTGGTTACAACAGAAAAGGCGAAGTGTCGGTTAAAAGCAAAATTGCAGTCGTTCCGTTGGGCTACGCCGACGGGCTTAACAGAAAGCTGGGGAACAAAAAAGGATGTGCTTTTGTAAACGGAACAAGAATACCAATAATTGGAAACATTTGTATGGACATGTTGATGTTGGATGTTACCGGCCTAAAAACAAAACCAGGTGATAAAGTAGAATTTTTTGGAAAGAATATTTCTATTTTAGAAGTGGCACAAAATACATCTACCATTCCGTACGAAATATTAACGAGTATTTCTCAACGAGTTAAAAGAGTATATATTCAAGAGTGATTTTTAAAACCTCGACAGACGAATTCTTATTATCCAAGTTTACTAATTCGTTCGAGTAAACTGATGTCTAAAATTTTAATCTTCCGACCATCGATGGCAATTACTTTTTCGCTGGCAAATGTCGAAAGGGTGCGAATTGCATTTGATGTCGTCATATTCGACAGGTTTGCAATATCTTCTCTCGACAAATATACTTTTAGTGTAGTACCATCGTTTTCGAAACTATATTTTTCTTTCAAAAGTAAAAGTGATTCGGCCAATCTGCCACGAATGTGTTTTTGAGTTAAAGTAACCATTCGCGCATTTGAGAATCCTAATTCCAATGCCAGGTTTCGAATAATATTAAACGAAAAATCGGGATTTTTTAAGGCGTAATTAAAAATAAAATCGAGGCTTACGGTACAAATCACCGACTCTTCAAGTGTTACGCCTGATGCAATGTGATTCTCTTCGACAAAAAGTGCACGATGACCGATTATTCCGAGCGGTTTTGCCATTCGAATAATTTGTTCGCGACCACCAACACCTTCCTTAAAAATCTTTACCTTCCCATCAATCAACAATAAAAAACCAGCTGGTTTATCCCCTTCCTTAAAAACAATTTCGTTTCTTTTATAATGCGAAATAGAAATATGATGTTGTAGTTCCTCTTTTTCCACCTCATCTAAAAGGAAAAAGATTGATTTGGGATTTTCAACAATATCTTTAAGACCTAACTCCGTACTTAACATATAACAGTCGTGTATGTTTTATAGCATCAAAGCTAAAAAAAATTACGAAACCCGAATCCATTTATTGCAGTTTATTTGTGCAAATTTTGAATTAAATAATATTAAAATATTTGTAAAAAATACAATTTCCCTGATGTGCTAATATCTGGCTACCAATGGCATTTTTCTGCCAAATCCAAAAGCTTTTGAACTTACTCTTAAAATTGGAGCCGACTGAAATCGTTTGTATTCATTCAAGTTCACCATTCGAATAACACGTCGTACTTCTTTTTCATCGAAACCCAAATTAGCAATTTCTTTTGGCGATTTGTTTAGTTCAACATAGTTAAATAGAATTTCATCTAAATCTTCATATTCCGGCAGCGAATCGGAGTCTTTTTGGTCGGGGCGTAATTCTGCCGAAGGTGGTTTTACAATGGTATTTTCCGGAATAATTTCCAAGTCTTTATTTATAAACCTTGAAAGTCGATAAACTTCCATTTTATAAACATCGCCCAAAACTGCAATTCCTCCATTCATATCGCCATATAAAGTTCCGTAACCCACAGCACTTTCGCTTTTATTTGTTGTGTTTAATAGAATGTGACCAAACTTATTCGACAATGCCATAACATAAACACCTCGCGCTCGCGCCTGTATATTTTCCTCGGTTACATCGGGTGAAGTGCCATTAAAAAGTGGCGAAAGTGCGTTTTCGAATTTATCAACCACACCTTGAATATTAACAACATCGTATTGTATTTTTAAATTCTCTGCCAAAACCCGCGCATCTTCAATGCTATGATCTGAAGAATATTTCGAAGGCATTAATAGAACCCGAACATTTTCGGCGCCCAAAGCACGAACTGCAAGTACAACAGTAACCGCAGAATCAATTCCACCTGATAAACCAAGCGTTGCTTTTTTAAAACCCATTTTTCCAAAATAATCCTGAATTCCCAAAACCAAGGCATCGTGAATTTTTTCGGTAACTTCCGATTTTATCTGCAATTGTTTTTCGCCAATGTTTTTAGTATCAACTATTAATTCATCTTCTCGAAAGTATTTTAACTCTTTTACTATTTCACCTTTGTCATCTATAAAAACTGAACCTCCGTCAAAAATTAGTTCGGTTTGTGCACCAATTTGATTCACATAAAAAATTGGGGTTTTATACTTTTTAGCTTTATTAATTAACACATTTTTGCGCCATCCTTCTTGATTGTATGAAAACGGTGAAGCTGAAAGATTTACAACAAAATCGGGCTTGAATTTAGAAAGCTCCTCCATGGGAGATGTTTGGTATAACTTGTCTTTCCCAAATTCGCTGGTAGTTGGCAATTCGTCCCATAAATCTTCACAAATGGTAACAGCAATTTTTTCGCCTTTGTACTCTACCACTTCAAACTCGGTATTAGGTTCAAAATGCCGATACTCATCAAATATGTCGTAAGTTGGAAGCAATGTTTTTTTATGAACACTTATTATTTTTCCTTCGGCTAAAAAGAAGGCAGCATTATAAAGTTGTTTTCCGCGTTCACTTTCATTAATTTTCGGAGCCCCCACAAATGCTGCAATTCCAATGCAACTTTTTGCTATTTCTAATACCGCTATTTCAGCTTTTTGTATAAACTCTTTTTTCTCCAACAAATCGTGTGGGTAATAACCGGTTACCGACAATTCGGAAAAAACAACCAATTCGGCTCCATCAACTTTTGCCTTATTTATTTGCTGAATAATTTTTTTCGCATTACCATCAAAATCGCCAATGGTATAATTTAGCTGTGCAAGTGCAACCTTCATATTAGAAGTTTAAAGTTTAAAGTTTAAGTATAAAGTTTCGTTCTTTATAAATTAAACCTTATGTAAATATCAATTGCAAATCTCCTATTTTTAGTTCAATTTCGCAATATTATTTGCAAAGAACCGTATTGAGTTAAATTACATTTTCCATATTGGGGTAATTTTACATTTGAATTGAACTTTTTTGCAAACTTTTTCTACTCAATTTAAGTATTTAAAATGCACATAACTAATAAATTGAAATTTATAAAGCACTTGTTTTTTGTGTTTTTATTGGCTATTATTATTTTTGCATGCAAAAGAAATCCGCTAAAGGTTAATGTCTCAAATATTAAGAGCAACATCGAAATTGTTCGATTTGGCGACGAATTATTCTCGTTTCAATCAAGCGATACTTTAAATGAAATAGTTAATTTAAGCAATACTCATCCAGATTTTTTCAACCTTTTTACTTATCGAATAATTCGTATTGGTGGTGTTGGAGACGATGAATTTGCAGATTTAATTATGCAATTTCTTACTGATACAATGATTTTAAATGTTAGAAATTTAGTGCATAATGAATTTTCGGATTTTGCGGAAACTGAGAAACAGCTTCGCAAAGCATTTAAATATTTTCAATATCATTTCCCCGACAAACAGTTGCCTACAATTTATGCTTATACCTCCGGATTTAACCAATCTGTTGTAACTGCCGAAAATATTATTGGAATAAGTTTAGACAAATATTTGGGTCGCAATTGCTCGTATTATCAACAATTAAGTACAACGCCACAATACAAAATTACAAACATGCACAAGAACAAATTGGTTTCAGATATTGCATTCGCGTGGGGAATGACAGAATTTGATGCAAGCAATAAAACAACTAATTTGATGCACAACATTATTCAAAACGGAAAATTAATGTACTTCGTAGATGCTCTGCTACCCGAAACACACGATTCGTTAAAAATAGGATATACGGCGAAACAGTTAGAATTTTGTATAAACAACGAAGCACAAATGTGGAATCAATTGGTTGAGGACAAAATGCTATTTTCGAATAAACGAATGGACATTATACGTTACATAAACGATGGTCCTGGTACCAGTGGTTTTCCTCAACAATCTCCGGGTAGAACAGGAGTTTGGCTGGGTTGGCAAATTGTTAGACAATACATGTTAACACATCCTGAAATTACTTTGCCTGAATTAATGCAAAATAACAATTATCAGCAAATATTAAACGATTCGGAATATTTTCCGAATTAAAATGAATTGAATAAAAAAAACAGCCCGGATAGTTTGAAACTATCCGGGCTGTTTTTAAATTATATATTTCAACTATTGTTCAAGAATTTTAATATTGCGATACCAAACATCGTCACCGTGATCTTGCAAAGCAAAAACTCCGGCTTTTGCCATTTTCGCCCAATCAGGATTCAGCTCTGGGAATTTTGAATCAGCAACCATGGCATTCCAATCATCAGTCCACAAATGATATTCTAAAACCGTTTCTCCATTTTGCCTGTGCCAAACACTTCCTTTAAATACTTCAATTTCCACGGTATTCCATTCGCCAACTGGTTTAGCATTTTGCGGTACTGCAGGAATCAAATCGTACAACGAACCTGCTTGTCGGTTACCATCTTTTCCTGCGCGAGCATCGGGGTGTTTTTCGTTATCTAAAACCTGCATCTCAGGTGCCGTTTTATAAATAGGCCACCCTTCTACTTCTTTACCCAGATAAAAAATGCCAGAGTTGCCGCCTTCAGAAATCTTCCATTCCAGTTTTAATCTGAAATTAGAAAATTCTTTATCGTATAAAATATCACCTCCATCTGTAGCACCGGCTTCTCCTTCGCCAGAGCCAATACAATGCAAGGTTCCATCTACAATTTCCCAACCGGTAGGAAAATCTGGTCGGTTATTACCACGCCAACCTTCACTTGTGGTTCCATCGAAAAGCAAAACCCAACCATCTTCTTTTTCTTTTTTTGTTAACTCGTTTGGTCCAGCTGGTCCACTTTCGCACGAAATTGCAAAAACAAACGCGCTTACCATTAGTAATGAAAATATTTTTCTCATGTTAATTAATTTATTTGATACAAAAACAAAAGTACAAAAAATGTAAAATATGGGCTTCCTTATCAAAAATAAATTACTCATTTAATATTAATCTTTTAATTCGTGGTTCAAAATGAAAATTTCAAAACTTCTTTTGTAAATTCGAGTTCTATTAAAAAAATAAAAATAAACATATGAGCATTTCTACAAAACCTAAAAAGATTGGAATATTAACTGCTGGAGGAGATTGTCCCGGATTAAATGCTGCAATTAGAGGAGTTGGTAAAACAGCTATTGTTGAATATGGTATGAAAGTACTCGGATTTAATGCAGGTTATTCCGGCTTAATTAATAACGATTATTTTGAACTGAAAGAGAGTCAACTTTCAGGAATATTAACATTGGGAGGGACCATACTTGGTACCTCGCGTGAGAAACCATTTAAGTTGGTAACAGAAAATGGTATTGAGAATGACAAACCTGAAAAAATTATTGAAAATTATAAAAATCTGGGTTTAGATTGTGTGGTTTGTATAGGTGGAAACGGAACGATGAAAACCGCGAATTTGCTTTCTAAAGAAGGACTAAATATTATCGGAATTCCAAAAACTATTGACAACGATGTTTGGGGAACCGACGTTACTTTTGGATTCGATTCAGCTGTTCAGATTGCCACCGATGCAATCGATCGATTGCATACAACTGCTAATTCGCACCAGCGCGTAATGATTATTGAAATTATGGGACATCATGCAGGTTGGCTGGCATTATATTCGGGTGTAGCTGGCGGGGGAGATATTATTTTATTGCCTGAACTGAATTATAATATTCGTTCGGTTTGTAAAAAAATTGAGAGCCGATACGAAGAAAACAAACCGTATTCGATTGTAGTGGTTGCCGAAGGTATTACACATTCTAAAAACAAAAGTGCGGCAGCACACATTTCAAAATCAATTCAAACACACACCGGAATTGAAACTCGCGAAACAGTTTTGGGTTATATTCAAAGAGGTGGCAGCCCGACTCCAATGGACCGTATTCTTGCGACACAATATGGATCGTACGCGGCTCAAAGTATTGCCGAAGGCAATTTTGGAACCATGGTTGCAATAAAAAACAATAAATTAACAACGGTTCCTTTAGAAGAAGTTGGAGGAAAACTACGCTTGGTAGAACCTGATCTTCCTCTTATCAAAAAGGCAAGAAAATTGGGTGTTTCTTTTGGCGATGAATTTTTATAGAACCGATGGAGTTCCTTCAGGAAAAGAGCTCGCTGAGTTAAATTGAAATAGTATCTTGAATAAAAACTAAAAATAAATGAACAACTACTTAAATTTTATAACTGACGAACATTTATTTACCTGTATCAATAATCTTCATAGCTCATATCTTTAAGCTAAAGCCGATATTAGCAAAAGAAAATTTTACAAAAGTAAAAATCACACCTTCTAAGAAGGTGGCT
>Ga0307988_1000942_pt1 | contig 18003 bp, 18 predicted proteins | sample EllFjometagen183_FD_203166 | JGI IMG/M metagenome (GOLD analysis project Ga0307988, IMG submission 203166) | Marine microbial communities from Ellis Fjord, Antarctic Ocean - #183 | ecosystem: Environmental > Aquatic > Marine > Unclassified | place: Southern Ocean | collected 2014-10-08 | reverse complement strand
ATATTATCGACACCACTCGCCTGGAAATCCGGTTGATTGCCCCTTCAAATTGGCTCTCCTGGCTGAAAAAGGGCAGTAAATTTTCCATTCAGATCGAAGAACTTGGAAAAACATACCAGGCGCAGGTAGTCCGGCTTGGTGCCCGTATCGACCCGGTAAGCCAGTCTCTGCCGATAACCGGCAAAATTATAGGTGATCACGGCGACCTGCTCCCCGGCATGAGCGGCTGGGCAGATTTCAACAAGGCCAGGTAATGAGTGAAAGCGCAGAAGCCTCCCAAGTCATTGGTCTTAATATCCTGGTTCAGTTATCCCGACGTGTAAGGGATGCCGCGACCCCCGAAGAGATCGGGTTTATCGCTGTCAACGAGAGCAAGCAGCTGCTTCCCTACCGCCAGTCTGCTCTCTGGATTCGCGGCAAAGGTGTTTTCAGCGTCTCCGGGATTCCCGACCCGGACCGCACCTCTCCCTTTGTACAATGGTTGAACCAGTGCTGCAGACATTGGAAATCCCTTGATGCCGGCTGCTTTAAATCCCCGAAAGACTTGCCGGAAGCACTTTCCCAGGCATGGATCGAATGGGCTCCTTTGCATGCAGCCGTAACCCCCCTGAGAACTAAGGATAACGAACAGTTTGCAATATTGATCTTCTTTCGTGAGGAGCCCTGGCATGAAAATGAGCTGGCGCTGTTGGGTGAGCTGTCATCAATTTACGGCCATGGATTCGCCGTACATGACAAACAGGGGAGCTTCTGGAGAAGGCTGAAAAAGACTCTATTCTCAACCAGTGTGAAAACCCTGCTGGTAATATCCCTTATAGCGGCTCTCTTTTACCCCGTGCGGATGTCTGTCCAGGCTCCTACCGAGATTGTGCCAAAAGATCCTTTCGTTGTGCGGTCACCACTTGATACGGTTATCGATAAATTCCACATCAAACCGAACCAGAATGTTGAGAAGGGGCAACTGCTCTTTGAGTTTGACAGAACCGGCCTGGCAGCAAAACATGATATGGCGGCCAAAGCATACCAGGTCGCCGCTGAAGAATATCGGCAGATCTCCCAGATTGCTCTGGTGGACGACAAATTCAGGGCAGATATCCCCACCCGCCGCGGCAGGATGGAAGAGAAGGCCATGGAACTTGCCTACTCACTAGAACTTCTGGGAAAAACCGAGATGCGCGCACCCCGCCCGGGAATTGTCGTGTTCGCCGAGCAAAGTGACTGGATCGGCAGAAATGTTTCCATCGGGGAACGGGTCCTGACCATCGCCGATCCGGAACAGGTTGAAATGCTTATTCGGCTTCCTGTGGCCAATGCCATCGGTTTCGTCCTTGACAACCCGGTCAAACTGTATCTTTCCTCGTCCCCACAGACCCCGCTTGACGGTACTCTGCGCTATGTCTCCTACAAGCCTGAGACAACTACTCTGGGGATCGCCGCCTACCGCCTGAAAGCGGATTTTACCGATACATCTCAATTGCCCCGGATAGGGTTGACGGGAACCGCCCGTATTTACGGGAAGCAGGTTTCACTCGGCTACTATCTCTTTCGCCGACCTCTGACTGCCCTGAGGCAGCGACTTGGATGGTAGAGACACTCCAACTCCCCGAACTGCGCCAGGAGCTCAGCCTATTTCCTGCTCCACCTGACAAAAAAGGTACCCCGGCATGGACTCTGCACGATCCTCCAGCCAATAAATTCTATCTCCTCGAGTGGGCCGCCTTTGAGATACTTTCCCGCTGGGGCCTTGGCAGCGCCCAGAACATAGTCGACGCGGTCAATGAGGAAACGACCCTTGTCATCAGTGAACAGGATGTACTTGGCGTAATCGGTTTTCTGGAACGGAGTTTTCTGCTCATAAACTCAACACCAGAAGGCAATAAACAACTTGCGGCGGCCCAGGCAGCCGGCCGGCCGGCGTGGGCATCATGGCTCCTGAAGAACTATCTTTTTATCCGTATCCCGGTTGTTCGACCAACAATCTTTCTAAGCAAAGCGGCTCCGGTCGTCGCCTTCCTGTACACAAGGATGTTTTTCATCCTGACAATGGCGGCGAGCCTGACTGCATTTTTTTTTATCTCACGGCAATGGGAGATATTCTCACATTCATTTACTGCATATCGCAGCCTCGAGGGGATAATAATAGTCGGCTGCGCAATTCCCATCGCCAAAATTGTCCATGAATTCGGCCATGCTTTCACCGCACACCGTTATGGCTGCCGGGTGCCTACCATAGGCTTCGCTTTTGTAGTTCTCATCCCCATGCTGTATACTGACACCAATGAAGCCTGGAAACTGACCTCTCATTCCAAACGATTAGCCATCGGAATTGCCGGTGTCGCAGCCGAACTCCTGCTTGCCCTGGCTGCCCTCTGGATCTGGATTTTACTCGATGATGGGCCGCTGCGAAGTGTCGCGTTTATTCTGGCGACCTCAACGTGGATCATGACCATCGCGCTGAATATCAGCCCCTTCATGCGGTTTGACGGCTACTTTATACTTTCCGACCTGGTACAGATTCCCAACCTGCACCAGCGTTCTTTTGCATTCGGCAGGTGGTGGATGAGAGAATGGCTCTTCGGATTCGGAGACCCTGCGCCTGAACCTGCATCATGGCGACGAAGAACATTTCTCATACTGTTTGCCCTGATGACATGGATATATCGATTTATTGTATTTCTCGCTATAGCCGTGCTGGTGTACCACTTTTTTTTCAAAGCACTCGGAATTTTTCTGTTTATCGTGGAAATAGGCTGGTTTATTCTCCTGCCGATGTTTAAGGAAATCGGCGCATGGTGGGGGTTGAGAGATAAAATGAGATTTAACATGAATGCCCTGAGAAGCCTGCTGGTGCTGACCGCTATCATTTATGTCCTCGCTGTTCCCTGGAAGAAGAGCCTCTCTGTACCTGCCACCCTTTCAGCAATACGTGAACAGCAGATATCCACTCCCTTTTCTTCGATAATAACCGGAGAATCCGCCGAAGATATGAAAAAAGTCCGGGCCGGAGAAACCCTTCTGCAGCTGTCCTCACCCAAAATGGAACAGCAGATCCGCCAGGTCAGATCATCGTCCGAGATTTCACGCTGGCAGGTCGACCAGCAGACCTTTGACAAAAGACTCCTCAGCCAGGGGAATGTCCCGCAGCGTCGCTTTGAGGCTGATATAGCCCAACTGTCCGGGCTGAACGATGTCATGAATCAGCTCACTGTTCGCGCCCCTTTTGATGGTATTGTTGTCTCACGTAATGACGAACTCACCCCGGGGTTGTGGCTGTCTAGAAAAGAACCGCTCTACGTGATTGCAGATACAAGTATGAACCGGGTGGACGGATATGTTAAAGAACGGGAGCTTGAACGGATCAGAGTCGGGGCGTCAGCACGTTTTATTCCTGATGCCCTGGAGTTTGGCGTGTATGAATGCACGGTAGCGGAGATTGACCGGGTCAATATTGCGACCATAGATGAACCTTTTCTGGCCTCCACATACGGCGGCCCGATAGCCTCGCGTAATGATGCAAACGGCGTGGCAACCCCTGACTCTCCTGTCTTTCGTGTTCGGATGGACGGCTGTTTTCCCGGTGAAAGCCCAATGATGAAATTGCGGGGCGTAGTCCATATCGAAGCGGAAAAACGTAGTAAATTCATAGAAATAGTTAAAAATTACTACGCGCTGGCGATACGTGAGCTTGGATTTTAAAATCTTTTGGCTTTATGTAGTTGAATCTGGTAATAACCGGTATGCTAAAAAAATTCCATATCCAGATCCCGCTCCCTCTTAAAGAAAGTTTTGACCTCCTGCGTAAAAGCGGAAACACTATTCCGAGCTGGAAAACCAATAAATTTGATCTAAAAACCGGTTATATAGAGTGGCAGCAGAGCTTTTTTTCACTGACCGGCACAGCGCTGATTACTGCGGTATTGGAGCAGAAAGGAGAAAAAGAGACCTCGGTCGAAATAGCCATACACAAAGCCCTTCAGTTTATTGACCCACTCAAGATCTGTGACAAGGTGTTTAATAAATTAGACAAATCCTGGCGAAAGAACTTGCATTAACCTTCCTTTTCTGAGTTTCAGACTTCCGCTCTCGACATAATGACCAAATATACCGGATGGATCATACTGGGGACACTCGTCTTCTATCTCCTGAGCGTACTTTTCCCCATTCTCCTGCCTCTGCCGACAATTCTTGCCTGGCTGGTACCCCTTCTGTTGTATCCCACTCTTGGAAAAACTGCCAGAACTCAGTCTTCGATCCTGTTGCTTGCCGGCTGTGCAGCCATCGGGTTTTCGGCCAGCCAGGGTATCTTTCTCGGCTGGCGCCAGATTCTTGCCATCAACCTGCCGCTGCTCGCCATGTTCGTTGCGATCTCATTTCTTACCCTGACAAATCACGACACAGAAGATCCCGATCTGCCAAAAGGCAAAATCGCCGTTGTTGCAACGGCCTTTGGAACTCACCTGCTTGGGGCGGTTATTAATCTGTCGGTGATTTTCGTTTTCGGGGACCGGCTCCAGAAAAAAGGATCCTTGAGCAAAGTTCAGTTGATTATTCTTGCCCGCTCGTTCTGCACTGCCGCCTGGTGGTCTCCTTTTTTTATAGCCACCGGAGTGGCTCTCACCTACGCACCGGATATGTCCTGGCAGAGAACACTGGTCCCCGGCGTCATCATGAGTGTTATCGCAATCGGCTACTCAATTATCGAAGTGTGCTTTATAAGAAGAACAGAGTTTTCAGGCTATCCCATAAAGATCGAAAGTCTGATGGTGCCGTTGCTCCTTGCCGCTGCGGTGCTTTTCGTCCACCAACTCTGGCATGACGCCAACATTCTGATTATCATCTGCCTGCTTGCACCCGCAGGAGCTTTTCTCTTTATGAAAGGCAGACCAAGGCTGACAACACTCCATGATTTTATAGACAACAGAATCGTGTCGGTAAGCAGCCAGTTTACCCTGTTTCTCGCCGCGGGAGTATTTTCCACCGGTATAAAATCAATTATCCAAGTATATCCGGCAATATTCAGCCTCGAAGGTATGACTTTTACCCCACTGTTGTTTGCAGTAGTGCTGGGCTCGTTGATAATCATCGGCATCATGGGCGTCCACCCTGTTGTGAGTATCGCCATAGTCAGCCCGCTGCTCCTGCCCCTTTACCCGGATCATTCCCAGCTAGGTTTTCTTTTTCTTACCAGCTGGGCTGTTTCAGCAAGCAGCACCCCATTGTCCGGGGTCGGGCTTGCCCTGGTCAGCCGATACCAGGCATCACCACGGGGGATAATACAGTCCAACTGGCATTATGCCCTTATGATGTGGGCCATTGCCTGCCTGATGAATATTCTCTTATTTACTTAACGATAAGCGGCAATCCCCGTCACTTTCTCACCGATTATCAGAACATGCATATCATGGGTGCCTTCATAGGTGTAAACAGATTCCAGGTTGTTGGCGTGCCGCATGATCGGATATTCTCCCATTATACCGTTGGCTCCGAGCATGGTGCGGGCTGTACGGCAGATATCCAGAGCTATCTTAACATTGTTCATCTTGGCCATTGATACCTGGGCCGGGCTATAACGCCCTTTGTCCTTCAGCCGTCCAAGCTGGAGAACCAGCAGCTGTCCCTTGGTCAGTTCGGTGACCATCTCCGCCAGCTTTTTCTGCTGCAGCTGGAAGGAGGCGATGGGCTTATCGAACTGGATTCTGCTTAGGGAATATTCCAGCGCTGTCTGATAACAGTTGTCGGCGGCACCGAGGGCGCCCCAAGCGATACCGTAACGTGCCTGGGTCAGGCAGCTCAGTGGCCCCTTAACACCGATAACTCCCGGCAACAGGCTCTGTTCCTCGTCTACCACGACATTGTCGAGAATGAGCTCTGAAGTGATAGATGCCCGCAGGCTCCATTTCCCCTTCATCTGCGGTGCCGAAAATCCGGGAGTGTCTTTCTCCACAAGAAAACCGCGGATCCCTTCATCGGTTTTGGCCCAGACTATGGCAACATCGGCGACCGTACCGTTGGTGATCCACATCTTGGCACCGTTCAGCCGCCATTTCCCGCCGGGCTCACGAACGGCCTTTGTTCTCATGCCGCTGGGATTGGAGCCAAAATCAGGTTCCGTCAGACCGAAACAGCCGATGGCCTCCCCTTTGGCCATTTTGGGCAGCCAATGCTTTTTCTGCGCTTCACTTCCGTAGGCAAAAATCGGATACATGACGAGTGAGCCCTGGACAGAGGCCATACTGCGCAGTCCTGAGTCACCCCGCTCCAGTTCATACATCAGCAGCCCATATGCCACATTGGAAAGGCCAGCACAACCGTACTCCTCAGGTAAAGAGGGTCCGAAGAACCCCATTTCGCCCATGAGCGGCACCAGGTGGCGGGGGAAGGTCTCTTCCTGGGCATGTTTGTCGATAATCGGCAGGACATGCTCATTAACAAAATCGCGGGCGGTCTCCCGTACCAGCTTCTCCTCGTCATCCAGAAGGTCCTGGAAATTCATGTAGTCAGTCAACTCGGTAATTGTATTCATATCCTTCTCTCTTTTCCTGTTTCTATATTATAGATCAACTTAGACAAATTCAGATAGTCTCCAAATTCATTATATTATTAATTATACCCATGGAGCCCAGATAGGTTTTTTCATTAAAGCGAGACTCTAATGAAAGCTGCAGCATTTCACCATTGATCGCTTTTTCTTTTTTAGCCATTACACCAAGGGCGGCAAGGGCCCAGTCCTCCTTCTTTATTTTTAATTCCCTGAAATCAATTTCAACTACATCCGCCCGAGTTTCAGGGATGGCAACCGACTTTTCTTTTACAACAAAAGTGGTCGGTTTGAGGTGCGCAAATATCTTTGCCCGCCTCTGGACCCCTTCAGCGCTCAGCGCCAGGACAACTGTTGGGGATTCAATACCGGTGTAGCCAATCTTATTCGATGAAATAAGAATTTCACTCACCGACTGCCCCCTCAACACAGTAATATTATAATCATTTTTCATAGACACATTCATGCCGGCCAAAAGACCTGCATAACAGACAATATCCCCGGCAGTGACAATCCGCATCCCGGCACTGCCCAGAATCGCCACCTGCTGGTTTTGATAATCAGTTAAATTAATTTTCTTTTCTATACTGACCGGCATTGGAAAGATATCTCTTCCACCGGCAAGTTCTCTATAACGTTTTCCATACTCGGGCCTGATGTTTTTTCCCACTATCCCGCTTCTTGCCGGAAGAGAGGCTGTCAGCTGATCAAGAATCTTTGGTGAAAGCTTGTTTTTCTTGGTGTAACGGCCGGTGCACATACCAAGGGTCTCAATAACTGAAAATCCCTTATGTCGAACAGCCTGGCATATTTTTTCAGGTAAATCCTTATCCAGGCCAGAGCACCTGGCAATAAAGGTTGCTCCTGCACTCTCGGCAATAGAGCAGATATCAACCGGCATCTCAGCCTGATTGAGAAACTCTGATCCCACCACAGCATCCGTCGGAGTTGTGGCAGAATATTGCCCGCCGGTCATGCCAAAATTAAAATTATTCAGGATAATCAGAGTGATATCAAGATTTCTACGGCATGCAGCCAGCACGTGAGCTCCGCCGATACCCAGCCCGCCATCTCCCATGGTCACAATCACGTTCAGTTCTGGATCGGCAAGTTTGAGACCTGTTGCATAGGTCAAAGCCCGGCCATGAATACCATGCAGGGCATGTACATTAAAAAAAGTATCAAAAAGTCCAGAGCAGCCTATATCAGTCACCATAGCGATTTTGTCCGCCAGCAGGTTCAAGTCCACCATGGCCTGATCGAGCTTTCTGGTGATAGTCTCATGGGTACATCCGGGGCAGTAAACTGGAGGTCGGCTCTTGTTTAAAAAACTATTCATTGCCAAATACCTCCACTATTTTAGCAGGCGTTATCAAAACACCGTCCATCTGTCCGTAAAATTCAACCTTCCTGCCACTAAGAACCCGCCTGATCTCATTGACGTACTGGCCCAGGTTCATTTCTATGACCAAAATGCGTTTAAAACGTTTGGCCTTTTCGACAAGCAGCTCTTCCGGTACCGGCCATAAGCTTTTAAGGGTCAGGGTCGAAACAGGCTGGCCCTTGCTCTCAAGGATAGCAGCTCCGTCCTCAACAGCCCGGGAAGTGACACCGTAACTGATGATCAGTGTATCGGAGTTCTCCTTAATATCTTCTTCAAAAATGGTAATCCGGTTTACAGCACTGAGGATTTTTGCCCGCAATCGCTCCTGATTTGCGGCGATCACCTCTGGATCATTGGTTATAAAACCGTCCGGCCCGTGAGTCGATGATGTCTGCCTGACAAGTGTTTTGCCGCCGATGGGCAAAAATGGAGGAGATTTATCCGGCTCTGCAGCAAAGGGTAAATATGTCTCTCCTGAGAACATTTTTCTTTCTACAATCGGAGGCAGGATGACAGAATCAAGATCAAAACTTTCCTTTGTCATGCCAATTTCTTTATTGGAGGCAATAAAAACAGGACATCTGAATTCTTCGGCGTAGTTAAAGGCATGAACGGCAAGAACATAGCAGTCCAGCGCGTCTCTGGGAGCAAGCACAATGGCCGGAACACCGCCAGTGCTGCCCCACTGTAAAAACTGAATATCGCTGTCAGCACCTCTGGTTGCGGAGCCGGTCGAGGGACCTAGACGCTGCACATCAGCAATCACCAGAGGAATCTCACTACCAACAGCGAACGAAATTTGTTCGCTGTAAAGACTGATACCGGGGCCTGATGTTGCGGTAAGTGCTTTTTTACCGGCCATGGAGGCACCGATGCAGTATCCCATAGAGGCTATTTCATCTTCTCCCTGCAGGCAGATACCTCCTTTAGCCGGCAGCATTTTCAGCATACTGTTGAAAATTGTCGTTGCCGGCGTGATAGGATAACCTGCAAAAAAGTTGCAGCCCGCAGCTATTGCCCCCCTGGCAAGAGCCTCATTCCCTTCCATAAATGATAAAGCCATTTCTTCTCCTGAGATTATGTACCCGCTTTCACCAGTACGATCCTAAATATAATCATATATATAATCAGATTTATATTCTCCTACCCGTTTATTACCTATTATGTCAAGAATTAAATAACTGAAATTCAGCGTGATAGAACAATAATGAGTATCTATTCGGGGGGTATAAAATTTAACAAGAAGGAAGTATCAGAATAGTTACATTGATTTTATATAAAGATTGGTATATTTGTCTTGTTCATGGAGCCGAAAAGAAAAAAAAAGAAAAAAAGCGGTAATGATTTTACCCGGGAAGCCTATATGGGTATCCGGCGGATGTTTTTCGTCAATGAGATTACACCGGGGCAAAAGATCTCTTACGGTGATCTTGCCAAGCGCCTGGGCATGAGCACCACACCCGTAATCCAGGCACTGAAAAGGCTTGAGGATCAGGGTCTCGTTCGACATGAGCCCAATCGCGGATATTATACGGAGAATATAAGCCTGAAAGAAATTATTGAGATTTATGACTTCAGGGAATTAATCGAAACTTCGCTGTTGCCTGCAACTATCTCCGGAATCAATAAAAAAAATCTTAAACCCCTCAAAGCTGCTTTGGACGCCCACCTTAAAGCCGTAAGAGATATCTATTTAAAAGAGAGGCTTCTAAGGGATATGGAATTTCATCTTGTCCTGGCCGGCCTGTCAGGATGCACTATACAGATCAACACGTTAAAATCACTGTTTGACCTGCTCTACCTTAAGTATCGGGGCAATGTTCTCTTTGTCACGCCGATGGATACGGTTGACTCAGAACATATTAAATTATATGAATATATTGCTGATGCCAACCTTGATGGCGCGACCATGATTTTGCAACAGCATATTTCAAATGTCAAGGCCCATGCCGTCTCGAGTATTGAGCGCATCAACAAAGAAAAATCCATTATAATTTCATGATGTTGTAATATTTTCTATCAACTTCCTCTAAAGATTTTCGTCATCATCATAAACATTACAAATACAACATAAAAAGGTGCCAGCCTCCTTACCGATATTCTTCATCCCATGAGGTTCCATGCTTGCAAGATAAACTGAAGTTCCAGGCCCGCAGATTTTTGACTCCGTCACGTCGCCAGTTTCACTGTCATAGGAATAACACTCAAATTCACCACTCTCGATAAACATAGTTTGATGATAAAAATGATTGTGAATAGGAATCTGTCCGCCAGGTTGTATTGTGAAAAGACGAAGTCCATATTCTGGATAACCATTTCCATCATCACCATGTTTTGACAACCATCGAACACTGGTTCCAATCACATCGTGCATTTCCCCCCTATAAGGGAACTTCTCAATCTTTACATCTTCTATGTCTTTCCAATGATCAACTTTCATTGTATCTCTCCTATAATTTAGAGTTTACGATATATGATTGTACTTATGGACATCAATATACTCAGATCGTCAATCAGTTGCACTGATTGTAGTATCTTCGCCCTTAGCTTTTTCTTTTTTGGGAAACTCTTTACCATTCGCACTAGACGATCGGCCAAAGAGACATTACACTCATGATCCATGAAGCATGGCTACTAATATAACAGATCAATCCCGTTCAATTCATTCAAAATATCCCTTTATAAAAAGGTGAAAATACTATGGAACACATTAAAAATATAAATCGCCGTATTGTCCTTGCTTCTCGCCCGAAAGGCGCACCGACGAAAGACAATTTTCGATTAGAAGAAGTGTCAAAGCCCGTGCCAGGCGAAGGACAGGTCTTATTGCGGAGCATCTACCTATCGCTTGACCCCTATATGCGTGGCCGGATGAGCGACGCTCCATCTTATGCTCCCCCGGTGAATATTGACGCTGTAATGGTCGGTGCCACCGTTTGTCAAATTGAAGATTCCCACAATCCTGATTTTGAAATAGGCGAGTGGGTTCTAGGCTACAGCGGTTGGCAGCTCTATGCAGTATCGGATGGTTCTGATCTAACCAGATTAGGCAAAAAACCTGAAAACCCATCATTTGCTCTGGGAATTTTAGGAATGCCGGGATTTACAGCCTATATGGGTTTACTCGACATTGGGCAGCCAGAACCAGGTGATACATTGGTTGTGGCTGCCGCAACTGGTCCAGTTGGCGCAACTGTAGGACAAATTGGAAAACTAAAGGGCTGTCGTGTGGTTGGTGTTGCCGGTGGACCTGAAAAATGCAGCTATGCCAAAGAAAATCTGGGGTTTGATGAGTGTCTCAATCACAAAGATCCAGATTTCGCCGATCAGCTCAAACAGGCCTGTCCCGATGGCATCAACATCTACTACGAGAATGTAGGCGGAAAAATTTTTGATGCTGTTTTACCATTACTGAATGTTGGTGCAAGAATTCCAGTATGTGGCCTTGTCTCAAGATACAACGCTACCAGACTCCCGGATGGCCCTGATCGTTTATCGGTTCTCATGGGTACAATTTTAGTCAAACGAATAAAAGTACAGGGTTTTATTATCTTTGATGATTATGGCCATCGTTACGATGAATTCGCACATAACATGACAAAAATGCTGACAACCGGAAAAATCCATTACCGGGAGCAAATTGTCGAAGACCTGGAGAGTGCCCCGGAAGCATTTATTGGCATGCTGGAAGGACAAAACTTTGGAAAACTGGTCATCAAAGTTAATGACGAGCAATAATGATGGTGTCGTAAAAACTCTTCATCTTGTTCGTTGTTACAATTTTTCTATCATTACGACGTACCTTATGTACGCCGAAATGATAAAAAAAATGCACGCCTCCAATATGAAGCTTTTTACTTATCCATCTAAATTTTAGGTTTTTACGAGTTTATCAATAATAGCAACCTTGAAAAAACTACCCGAAAAAATAACCCTATTATGAATTCCGTCCGTCTGCTTCCCTAACTCACTGGAGGCAATAAGACCAAGCTTGTTGTTCCAGTGCGACGATGAAAATGTCTTCTGATCGTATGCCACCCAACAACAAGTTCGAGATCAACCTTTTGAAATAATATTATAATTTCAGAAATGAACTGTCTGATCAATCGATCAATACCAGCCCGTAAATGCCTGCCATTTTTGTCGCCGAACTACCCATGCCGTGACCGACACTACCGGTCCAACCGGCAGCCTCGACAAGCTTTACCACATTGATTCCGAATCCGGACATGGAGGGGCGTGCAGATCGGGGATATCTGCATTTTCCTTTTTCGGAAAGAACGAGACAGTCGGAGTGATTATCGCAGAAGATTTTTTTACAGGAACCGCCTGCAAGTGCAGTTGCATCTGCATAACCCCTCTTGACGGCAGACCGTTCGATACCGGCTGCCATTTCATGAAGCAGTCGAAACCATTCCAGATATTCACTGGAATAAAGAATTTCAGAAGGGACATCGATCCTGAAAAAAATGGCACGAGTGAATTTCTCAAGCTGTTTTCTCAGTGCGGCAGGACCGGCAACATGAGGCGGGCAGTTTATTGATGTTCCAAAATTCTCACAACGTGGTTCCCGACATTTGTTAGCAAGATGATCATCAATGATAATACCCTGTGTCGAAACCACCGCAAGCTCGGTCGCTCCTGATTCAACCACATCCTGAATCAACTCATCCAGTCTTGTATTTTCATATGACTGATCCATATCTGTAATTTTCCTCTTCTCTTCTACTTTTGTCAAACATAAATCAATTCTTCTGTCCTGAAGCCCATATCTTTTCCTGTCTTGACAAAGAGTGCCATGACATCCTTTTCGACAGTTGGTGTCCGTGACAGCAACCACAGGTATGAAAAAATTTTCAATCCAGAGCCTTAGTAGATAAGGCACATAGCCTGTTTGACGTGGTAAGCGAAGACGATTGGGAAGACATGATCGACCTGATTGAGGCAATTCATGGCGCCATGGCCAAAGATGACAACAAGCTGACCCAAGAACATATAGATGAACTGTCCGAAATCATATTCTATCTTGAATAGTAAATAATGTAACGACTTAAAGTTCCATCAATTTTTCAACCAATGGAAATTTTTCATAGGGCTGGTTGAATTCTCTTGAGCCCATATGCCCATGCCCATTTTTGATAATCAGCGTGCCACCCAGGTTATCAAATATCAATTTCCCTTGTTTATCGTCACACCCCCATGGATCATCAGTAGAATTAATAATAAAAAATTCAGCGCAATGCTTCTGTATAGTGGCAAAGTTATACGTTTTTTTTAGTATGGTTTTCGCCCTTGGAAAAGCCTTAAGCGGCTTGATAAACCCGGCAACTAATATTGCTTTTTCTATTTTCACATCTATCTCCTCAAGAAGAGCAAGTGTTAATGGACAACCGGCAGAGTGTGCAATTATAACGGTCTCCTCACTGAATTTGCCTCTTTCAAGAATAAAGGGAAGTTGAATTTTAAGATCAGGGTCCTCGCATTTTGGTAGAAAGGGAATCCACGTTTCATATCCACGGTTTCTTAGAAAATGCGTGATAATAGGAAACCAGAATGAATTAGGATTGGAACCCGTGCCGTGTAAAAGTATTGCATTTTTCATTTTCAATTTGCCCTGACATATCTGTTTGAGTCCTACCTGTGAATTCTTTTACTTCCAGCGTACTATTCATGCACCGTGCAACAAATCCAGCTGGTTATTAAAGAACCTTGCTCCAGAAGCTCTGTCTTTCAGTTCAATGCCCCTCTTGTGGGTAGAAGGCATCACTCTGCTTTTTCTATATTACCTCATGACAGGCGACACTCCTGCCGTTCCCAATGGGTGTCAAAGAAGGTTGGATTTTTCTACATCGATCTTTTACTAATGGGCAACGTGGATGAAATGGACAGCCGGTAGGAGGATTCATTGGGTTAGGAATTTCTCCTTTTACTGGTGTCCGTTCAATTCCAGTCATATCTATGTCTGGAATTGTGTCTATCAACAGCCGTGTATAAGGATGCTGCGGGTCATCAAACAAATCATCAGTCAGTGCCGTTTCACATAACCGACCAAGGTACATAACACCAACTTGATCGGCCACATGACGAACTACAGCTAAATCATGAGATATAACGAGATAAGAAAGATGATACTGGTTTTGAATATCCTTCATTAAATTAAGTATTTGCGCCTGAACCGAAACATCCAGCGCCGAAGTAGGTTCATCACAAACAATAAAATCAGGCTCACTTGCCAAAGCCCTGGCAATGGAAATCCTCTGCCGCTGTCCCCCTGAAAATTCATGAGGAAATTTATTTCCATCTCTTGCAGACAACCCAACCTGACGCAGCAAGTTTCCTGTTCGTTTCAGGACAGCATCTTTTCCTTTCAATAGACCAAAAGCACAGATGGGTTCACTGACAATTTTATTTACACGCCAGCGGGGATTGAGGCTTGCATAAGGATCCTGGAAAATCATAGCCATCCGCTGCCTGATCTTCATCTCTTTCTTTCGATCGGTAATGGAGCCCATATCTATTCCATCAAAATAGATTTTTCCCGCGGTCGGCGTATAGAGGCCAACCACCATATTTGCAATCGTTGATTTCCCGCACCCTGACTCTCCGACCAAAGCAAACGTTTCACCGGGCTGCACTGAAAAATCAACACCGTTGACAGCTGTTAAAAAGCATCGAGGTTGTCTATGGATCATCCTACTAAGCCATGGGTCCGACACATCAAATTCCTGTTTTAAACCGGTGACATGCAATAATGGAGAATTTCTAGAGTTTGGCATCATGATAGCTCCAACAGGCGACTTTGGCAGTGCCGGTACCGATTAAATCAGGTCTGCTTTCCTTACATATATCCTTGCATTCCAGGCAACGGGGATGAAATGAGCACCCTTTGGGGATATCACTCAAGCGCGGCATTGATCCATCAATCTGAATCAGTTTCTGAGAGCGGCGGCTAAGGGATGGGATTGCATTCATTAATCCTTTTGTATATGGATGGGCTGCATTTTTTACTACCTGGCGCACTTTGCCTATTTCAACCAGACAGCCAGCATACATAACTGCCACACGATCAGCTGTTTCAGCAATCACCCCCATATCGTGGGTGACTAGAATGACTGCAGTTCCATGATCGTTGCAGAGTTTTTTTAAAAGAGCAATAATCTGAGCCTGGATCGAAACATCAAGCGCCGTAGTGGGTTCATCAGCTATAATCAGCGATGGATTTACACAAACAGCCAGGGCAATAACTACCCGCTGCCGCATGCCGCCGGAGAATTGATAGGGATAATGATCAATCCGTTTTCTTGCTGCCGGAATACCGACCTCTTCTAAAAGGCTGACAGCATGTTCACGAGCCTGGGAAGCAGTCATGTTAGTGTGCGTCTGAATGGTTTCTATAAGCTGGCGTCCTATAGTGTATAAAGGATTGAGACTTGTCAAAGGATCCTGGAATATCATCCCTATTTCTTTTCCACGGATCTTTCGCATCTTATTATGGGCTAAATTGTCCAGGCGACGGCCGTTTAGTTTGATGTGACCGCTAGCAATTCTTCCAGGAGGTTCTAAAAGCCCGATAATTGATTGGCCAGTTAAAGATTTTCCAGCCCCAGATTCTCCAACTATCCCTAAAATTTCTCCAGAATCAATTGTAAAAGAGACATCATCAATAGCGACAAGAGTTCCACGCCTGGTAGGAAATTCGATGCGCAGGTTCTCAACGCTGAGCAATGGTGTATTCATACACTCTCCTCATTTCTCTTCGTTCGCTTCATGGTATTGCTCTTACCTGAGTTTCGGATTCAGTGCATCACGCAACCAATCACCAAGCAGGTTCACAGATAGTATTAACACCGCCAATGTAATGGCTGGAAAAAGGGTAATCCACCATTCGCCGGAAAACAAAAAATCATTTCCTATTCGAATCAAAGTTCCCAGTGACGGCTGTGTTGCCGGTACTCCTACGCCGAGAAAAGAGAGCGTTGCCTCGGTAACTATTGCTACAGCCAGGTGAATTGTCCCAATAACCAATACAGGGCCCATAACATTAGGCAGAATATGGCGCAGAATGATGAAAATCGGACGGATTCCGATGACCCGAGCTGCTTGAACATATTCCTTATTTTTTTCCGTCATGGTAGAACTTCTCACCGTTCTGGCGTACTGCACCCACCCTGAGATACCAATGGAAAAGACCAATACAGCCACAGCAAGATGTTCCGTATCGGCACCGGGAATCATCGTGCGCAGCACACCATCGACCAAAAGAGCGATCAGAATAGCCGGAAAACTGATCTGGACTTCAGCAATTCTCATGATAACCGCATCCAAAGTTCCACCAACATATCCGGAAATCAGGCCCAGGCTCACCCCAAGGATCAACGAGAAAAACACACTGGAAAAACCAACCAGCAAAGAAATCCGTGAACCATAAAGAATAGCGGATAACAGATCGCGTCCCTGGTCGTCAGTTCCAAGTAAAAACCGTTGATCGCCTTCTTGGTCCCAGACAGGTGGAATATGGGAATCCATCAAATCAAGACTGGCCATATCAAATGGATTTTGAGGGGCAATAAAGGGTGCCCCTACAGCACTTACAAAGATTAAAAATGTAATAATTGAGGCGATAATCGCCACTGGTGACTTGCTGTAAGAATAGAAGATATCACTGTCAAAAAAACGCCTTACTGCGTCTATGACCGGATGATTTTTTACTGCCTCAGGGGTATTTACATGTGATTTATCCATGGCCATTCGCCTTGCCTATATCTACTCGTAAACGTGGGTCAACCGCGTAATATAACATGTCAACTATCAGGTTTATGACCACAAAAAAGAAAGCCACAAGCATGAGATATGCAGCCATGATCGGGATATCCACATTGTGGATTGCCTGAAGAAACAAGAGGCCCATGCCAGGCCATTGAAAAACTGTTTCAGTGATTATTGAAAAGGCAATGATGGAGCCAAGCTGAAGACCAGTAATAGTAATAACCGGCACCAGTGTATTTTTTAACGCATGACCAAAATAGACAGCCCGATTTGTAAGCCCTCTTGCCCAGGCGAATTTAATATAATCAGTCCGCAGGACTTCCAGCATTTCTGAGCGCACCAGGCGCATGATCAGAGTCAACTGAAACAACCCCAAAGTTACAGAAGGCATAATCAGGGCTAGTAAACCACTCCGAGTAAACAATCCTGTGGACCACCAACCCAGGGTGAAAACTTCCCCACGTCCATAGGAGGGTAGCCACCCTAGTGTCACAGAAAAGATGAGTATCAGCAGAATGCCAATAAGGAAAGTAGGCAAAGATATACCAACCAGAGAAAACGTCATAAACATCCTGCTGAGCCACCCTTCAGGTTTGAGTCCCGCATAAACCCCCATAGGCAGTCCAATTACAAGGGATAGAAATGCTGCGACAAATGAAAGTTCAAGAGTAGCAGAAAGCCGTTCCTTGAAAAGAGTGGTAACAGGGCGTTTATGTTGGTATGAGATACCAAATTCAAATTTCACTGCATTGCCAACAAAGCGAAAAAACTGGATGGGGGCCGGGTCATTCAGCCCCAGTGCTACACGCAGTTCTTCACGCTCAGCCATAGAAGTGTCAACTCCAACCATCTGGTGGACGGGATCCCCCACGTAAGTAAACATAAGGAACGCCACCAATGCCACGAGAAACATGACGATCATGGATTGGAGTAGTCTGCGGAGAATAAAAGCGAGCATGTATTAATTCACCGTCACGAGAGATAAGATAAATTGATTGTCAGCGCGTTGAGTAAGGCTAATATTCGTCTTTTTCCCCCAAGCCAGTCCCTGTTGATGGAGGGGGATAGCGCCGATTTCATCGTAAAAAATCTGATACGCCTCTTTTATCATCTGATTGCGCTTATCCAAATCTGTTTCACTTAGAATCTGCCCGATAAGTTCGTCAATCCTCGCATTTGAATAACCACCTATAGATAGTCGCAATTGAATTGATACCGAAGAGAAAGTTCATAGTGCATCCACTATCATGTCTGATACCCAGAATTCATCCTCAATTTCTCTTACCTTTGCGATAATTTTTGTGCATGTTTTTGC
>Ga0307988_1000940_pt1 | contig 18009 bp, 16 predicted proteins | sample EllFjometagen183_FD_203166 | JGI IMG/M metagenome (GOLD analysis project Ga0307988, IMG submission 203166) | Marine microbial communities from Ellis Fjord, Antarctic Ocean - #183 | ecosystem: Environmental > Aquatic > Marine > Unclassified | place: Southern Ocean | collected 2014-10-08 | reverse complement strand
CTGTTTCATAATTTTCATCTCTATTCTATTAAAAATATTTGTGCCCGTAATTTTACGGACAAAAAAGTATTTTATTATTTTATGTGACGTATATCACACAAAAACCTTGCAATTATTTAACAAACGAAAGATTAAATAATTGCAGATTAGCTTTAAATGTGTACTACCGGGTTAAGAAATTTTCGATTGTTTTCATAAACAATCTTCATTTTCGGAAATAAATTATATTTAAAAAATATAATTTCCTATTTTTATAGAACATTCGATATCAATCTTATACAATGGAAAATATAGAATTAGCCGCAAAACAAGCTTACTCCAAAATGGCACAATTGTGCAGCCGTTCAGAACAGTGTTCGGCTGATATAAGAAAAAAAATTATAGCCTATGATTTGGGAGAAGAAGTGATAGAAGAAATAATTGAAAAATTGAAAATTGAAAAATTCCTCGACGATGAAAGATATGCAAAAGCATACATCTCCGACAAATTCAAATTTAATAAATGGGGAAAAGTTAAAATTCGCCATTACTTAAGAATGAAAGGTTTACCGGAGGAAATTATACTTGAAGGACTAAATAAAATTGATGCTGAAAAATATAAGGCGGTTCTTATAAAAACGATGAAGGACAAAGCGAAAACTGTAAAAAAGAAAACCAAGTTTGAAAAAATGGGACAAATTATTCGTTTTGCACAAACCCGTGGTTTTGAACCGGAAATGATTCATCGGCATATAAATTCTGCATTATAATAATTTCAAGCCCAAATGTTTTTACTTTTGCATTTCTAAAAATTAATTAAATGATTTTAAAAGACCAGGTAAACGACCTCCTGGAACGCCGGGAAGCGTTAAGGAGGCATCTTTGACTACGATTCAAAATTAATTTCTCTTCAGGAAGAAGAACTTAAAACGCAAGACCCGGAATTCTGGACACACCCAAAAGAAGCAGAAATTCAGATGAAAGCAATCCGTGCAATAAAAGTATGGACCAAGGGATTTGAAGAAATTAACGAACAGGTGGAAGATTTTCTGGTTTTATTTGAATTTTTTGAGGCCAAAGAAGCTAGCGAAGAAGAGACAGAAAAATCGTTTGCAGAAACAATTGAAAAAGTAGAAGAACTCGAATCCAAAAATATGCTTCGAAGTGAAGAAGATAAATTGGGTGCCGTCTTAAAAATAAATGCTGGTGCAGGAGGTACAGAAAGTAACGATTGGGCAGAAATGCTTTTCAGAATGTATTCGCGCTGGGTAGAAAAAAACAACTACAAATTAAAAATTGCGGATATGCAGGCCGGCGACGAGGTGGGTATAAAAAGTTGTACAATTGAGGTTGAGGGCGAATTCGCTTACGGATATTTGAAAAGCGAAAACGGAGTTCACCGTTTGGTACGTCTTTCGCCTTTTAATGCACAAAATAAACGCATGACTTCGTTTACATCGGTTTACGTTGCACCGCTAATCGACGATACAATTAATATAGAAGTAAATCCGGCTGATATTACCTGGGACACTTTTCGAAGTGGTGGCGCTGGCGGACAAAATGTAAACAAAGTAGAAACAGGAGTTCGTTTGCACCATGCGCCTTCAGGCATTATTATTGGAAATACCGAAAGCAGGTCGCAATTTGGGAATAAAGAAAATGCTCTGCGGCTCTTAAAATCGCAACTTTACGAAATTGAATTGAGAAAACGCAGTGAAAAATCCAACGTTATCGAGTCTCAGAAAAAGAAAATTGAGTGGGGTTCTCAAATAAGATCGTACGTATTACAACCCTACAAAATGGTTAAAGATGTGCGTACAGGTTTCGAAACAGGAAATGTAAATGCCGTTCTCGACGGTGAATTACATGGATTTATAAAAGCTTATTTAATGGAATTTGGAGGCAAATAGTTAGTGTTTCGTATAAAACATCACGATTTATGTTTGAAATTTCAAGTGCTTTTCTGATATTGGGGAAAATCAAGTTTTGATTTCTAAAAACGTTAATTATGTATTCCGAACAGAATTTCACAAATCGCGAAATAAGTTGGCTTTCGTTTAACGAACGTGTTTTGCAGGAGGCAGAAGATCCGAACACTCCGCTTTTTGAACGCATTCGTTTTATCGGAATTTTTTCAAACAACCTCGATGAATTTTTTAGAGTTCGTGTTGCGGCAGTTAGTAGAATGGTTGCACTTGGGAAAGACGAAGAAAACCTTTTGGGGAATTTCACCCCTCAAGAGTTACACGATAACATTCATACCATTGTAAATAAACATCAACAAAAGGTTCATACCATATTCAAAAATATTATTCAGGAATTAGGCGAAAACAATATTCATTTAATTAATGAAAAACAACTTGACCACCAGCAAGGAATATTTGTAAAAAAATATTTCTACAACAAAGTGCTTCCGAATTTGGTTCCTATTATGTTACGCAAAAAAACCAAATTCCCCTATTTGCGAGACCGATCGGTTTATTTGGCGGTAAAATTGTCGAAAAAATCAAACCCCGAAGAAACAGCATTTTCACTCATTCGAATTCCTGGAAAATCTATTTCACGGTTTCTGGTATTGCCCAAAAAGGGGAATAGCAAATTTGTTATGATGCTGGATGATGTTATTCGTTTTTGTTTAAACGACCTTTTTTTCTATTTCGATTACAATGTTTACGAAGCTTACACATTAAAAATAACACGCGATGCCGAATTAGATATCGACGATGATATTTCAAAAAGTTTCATGGAAAAAATGAGCCACAGTTTAAAAAAGCGAAAAACCGGCAAACCAGTTCGTTTGATCTACGATCGAAATATGCCCGAAGATTTAAAACAGTTCATTCTGAAAAAAATGAAGTTGGATAAAGAGGAAAATACTGTTCCGGGAGGTCGATACCATAATCACCGCGATTATATGAATTTCCCTGCTATAGGTAAGAAAAAGCACTATTATCCAAAGCTCCCACCATTCCGTCACAAAGATTTACGTCAACACACCAGTATTTTAAGTGTCCTTCGCCGAAAAGATGTAATGCTGCATTTCCCTTATCAAACATTCAATCATATTCTCGATTTGTTGCGCGAATCAGCAATCGATCCACAAGTTAAAGAAATTGGAATTACAATTTATCGGGTAGCTGGCTCATCGAAAGTAGTAAATACACTTTTAAATGCTGTTCGAAACGGAAAATTAGTTACTGTTGTTATTGAGTTGCAAGCTCGTTTCGACGAGGAAGCAAATATTTATTGGTCGAATAAATTACAAGAAGAAGGAGCAACCGTAATAAACGGTATTCCTGGAATGAAAGTACACAGTAAACTGGTGTGGATAAAACGTAAAGAAAGTGGCATTTGTAGAAATTACGCATACATCGGAACGGGTAATTTCGATGAAAATACAGCTCGCGTTTATGCCGATGACGGACTTCTGACTTCAGATCCAAGATTGGCAAATGAAATAGAAAATGTTTTTGAGTTTTTTAAACACAACTACCAACATTTTAATTATCAACATCTTATTGTAAGTCCGTTTTCTATGCGGAAATTTTTCACCAAGAGCATTGACAATGAAATTAGATTTGCACAAAAAGGGAAAAAAGCCTGGGTGATAATTAAAATGAATAGCTTGATTGACCCTAAAATGATGAAAAAGATTTATGAGGCAAGCCAGACCGGAGTAAAAATTCAACTTATTGTACGCGGAATTTTTGGTTTGCAAGCAGGGATAAAAGAATTGAGCGAAAACATTACAGCAATAAGTATTGTCGATAAATACCTGGAGCATTCGCGTATATTTCTTTTTGGCAACGGTGGGGATGAAAAAATGTATATTTCTTCTGCCGACTGGATGCCAAGAAACTTAAATCGGAGAATAGAAATTGCCTGCCCAATTTACGATTCAGAAATTAAAGCTGAACTAAAAGAGATGTTAAACATTCAGCTAAAAGACAATTCCAAAGCACGATTCTTAGATCCGGAGTTAAAAAACAAATACCATACTGAAGAAGAGAAAACTTTTCGTGCGCAAGAAGATTATTATCGATACATAAAAAACAAACATCATATTGTTATGAAAATATATCATAATCCACGCTGCTCGAAAAGTAGAGCCGGTTTACAATATCTTGAAGAAAAAGGTTACGATATTGAAGTGAAAAAATATTTAAGCGAAGGAATTGCAAAGGATGAGTTGGATGAAATAATTTCAAAAACAGGTAAAAAGCCTTTTGATTTTGTTCGAACTCAGGAAGCAGATTACAAAGCAAATTTCAAAGGGAAAGAATTTTCTGATGAAGAATGGATTACTATTTTGGTTGAGAATCCTAAATTATTACAACGCCCAATTGTTGTTAACGGAAACAAAGCAGTTTTGGCAAATCCACCAGAATACATTGAAGATATTATTTAAGTTGAAGCTAATTTATTTGTAGATTATTTTGTAAACGTTTAATTTCTGCTGCCAGTTTTGTTCTGCGTTTTATTGCCTTAGACAAAGCCAGAGCACCTTTTACAGCGGCTTTGTCATAAGTCTCCAGAATAATATAATAATAATCTTTCCCGAGGAAAACAGCCTTTAAATTGCGTTCAGCATTTTTGGCAATAAATTCAATTACACCATTGTCTGTCCCATTTCTGTACGAAACTTTTTCCCATTTTGCTTCCATAAAATCACTTTGGTGATTGTGCACATCTCCCAACGCAACTGAATCTGTTTTTGCATCGTCGCCACTATCGTAAACACGCAAGCCAATATGATTTAGCGAATTTTTACCATGGTAATTACTGCTTAAATATAAATCGCCGCGTTCATCAAGGTGCACCTGAATATAGGAGCGATCCCAGGCACGTTTAAAAGTTTGTTTTTTGTGTGTGTATTGAGTAAATCTGTCGAATTGTGTTTTTTCTTTTACAAACGATTTTTCCAATTCTTCAATTCGAACATTAACTGAATCCAACAATGCTTCTTTTCTTTGTAACACAGAAAAACTAATTTCGCTAATTAAATTCTTTGCCGAATTAACTGAATAAATTGCTTCTGGATATAAAGTTGAAATACTGTCGAGCTGCAATAATGCATTTGTTGTATCTTCTTTTGCCAAAAGTGTTTTTGCCAGGTTGAGTTTTACACGTGCCTTTTCTTCTTCAGACGGCCCACAGGCCACAACCAACACCGCAATAAATAAAATTAAAAATTGAAATGAATTTTTCATTATTAATTGTTTTGTACAAAATTACTATTTTAAACGAAATTCGTAATAACAAAAGTATATGAACACAAATTCAGTAGAATTTTTCAATCATAAAAAAATCCCTCAACTTTCTGAAAAACTGAAACTTATTCTTGCAGTGTGGGAAATTAGAAATCCGGGAAATATTGGGCAAATAATCAGGCTGGCACACAATGTTGGAGCAGTAAAAGTTATTTTTGTAAACGAGAAAACAGATTTCAGAGAATCAAAATTAAAAAGAACGGCCGGGTTTTCATTCGATCAAATGGACTGGGAATTTGTAGATTCAGAGTATTTTTTTACACTTCTCAATAATAATTTTCAGCTCGTAGTGTTAGAAACATGTGATGGATCAAATAATATTTTCAACGAAAAATTGCCGGATAAAACTATTATTCTTGCAGGTAACGAATCGAATGGATTACCACCAGAAATAATCAACAAAAGTAATTTTAGAGTTCATATTCCAATAGCAGGAGGATGCAAATCTATGAACATTTCACATGCATTATCAGTTGCGGCATTTGAATGGTATCGCCAAAAATCTATTTAGGGTTTTATTATTTTTTATTTGAAAAAAACGAATAGATTTTAAGCAAAATTACTTTGGTTCTATTTACAATAATTAAAATAGAGCTCTGGGTTTGTCAAATTCAATAGATTGTTTCTATCTTTAAATCAAAAATTAACTACACCATGGTTACTTTAACGCAATTGGAATACATTGTTGCAGTAGATACCTATCGCCATTTTGGTAAAGCTGCCGAGCATTGTTTCATCACCCAACCAACACTTTCAATGCAAATTAAAAAGCTGGAAGAAGATTTGGAAATAATTATTTTCGACCGTAGTAAGCAACCACTTATTCCAACAGATGTTGGTGCACGAATTATTGAACAATCGCGCACCGTATTAAAACAGGCTGAAGAAATTACAAACATTATTAAAGACCATAAAAACCTGGTTTCAGGAATGTTACGTATTGGAATAATTCCTACACTTGCACCTTACCTTTTACCCATTTTTATTGGAAGATATAAAAAGAAATACCCCAACATTTTTATAAAAGTAGTAGAGGCAACTACCGAAAATATTGTTGAACTTTTAAATAAAGATTTAATAGATGTTGGCATTTTAGTTACACCACTTCACGAGGAAAAAATAATTGAGAAACCCATTTTTTATGAGGAAATGCTAATTTATGCCAATAAAAATCATAAAATACATACTCAAAAAGAAATTACTGTTGTTGACATTGCCACTCCCGAAATTTGGCTACTTAGCGACGGGCACTGTTTTCGCGATCAAGTAATAAATTTATGTTCCTACGTTGGAACCACAGACAGTCCCTTGCCTTTTCATTTTGAAGCCGGTTCTCTTGAAACGTTAATGAATATTGTTGACAGAGAAGGAGGAATTACTTTAATTCCTGAATTGGCCAAAGCTACAATGTCTGAAAAAAAAGCAGGCAATGTTAAATCGTTTTCTAATCTAACGCCATTGCGAGAAGTTAGCCTGGTTTACTCCCGTCATTTTGCTAAGCACAAATTAATAAACCTTTTGTGGCGTGAAATAAAAGAATCTATTCCTGTTGATTTACAAAACGACGAAAGGGGAACTATCGTTGAATGGAAATAATTTCTCAATTTAAATTATTTATTTATCTTTGCGCCGCTTATTGCGGGCGTGGCGGAATTGGTAGACGCGCTAGACTTAGGATCTAGTGCCTTATGGCGTGGGGGTTCGAGTCCCTTCGCCCGCACACAAAACCGCCAGCCTTCCAGAAATGGCAAGTTGGCGGTTGTTTAATTAAAGAGGCTTGAATAAAATTTTATATCATGAATATTACCAGGGAAAATAGCGACGAAGTAAATGCGATTATTAATCTAACTGTCGAGAAAGCTGATTACGAAAATACGGTGGCCGGCAAATTAAAAGAGTATCGGCAACAAGCCTCCATTCCAGGTTTTAGACCAGGGAAAGCTCCAGCCGGACTTATCAAAAAACGCTATGGTACGGCGCTTATGGTCGAAGAGGTAAATAAACTTATTTCGCAAGAATTGTCGAAATACCTTGCTGATGAAAAACTTAATATTTTAGGCGAACCTCTCCCGAACGAAGAGAAACAAAAAAGTATTAATTGGGATACCGATGAAGATTTTGAATTTACATTCGACATTGCATTAGCACCGGAAATAAATGTTTCGTTAGACAAAAGAAGCAAATTCAAATACTATAACATTTCTGTTTCAGATGAAATGATTGATCAGCAAGTGGAAAGTGCAGTTTCGCAATTGGGACAAAATGTGCCAGTTGATGAGGCAAAAGACAACAGCTCTGTTCGCGGAAATTTTGTTCAGTTAGACGATGAAGAGAACGAAATTACAGATGGTGTAAAACCTGAAAATGTACTTCTTGCCGTTGACATGATGAAAGATGAAGAAATTAAAAAGAATTTTGTCGGCACTAAAAAAGGCGATATTGTAATTTTCGATCCGGTAAAAGCTTTTGAAGACAGAGTTGAAGTGGGACGCATGTTAAACATTTCGAAAGAAGAAGCGGAGATTTTAAACAGCAACTTTAAATACACTGTAACTGAAATTCTTCAATTCGAAAAGGCCGAGTTAAATGAAGATCTTTTCAAAAAACTTTATGGAGACGATACGGAAGTAAAAACGGTTGAAGATTTTAGAAGTCGAATTTCCGGAGAGATTGCATCAAATTTAGTACACTCTTCTGACCACAAATTTGCAATTGATAGCCGCGATACTTTGGTGGGAAAAACCAATATTGTACTTCCCGAAGCATTTTTAAAACGGTGGTTGGTTGCTATTAACAAAGAATTAACGATCGAGCAAATTGAAAATGATTTCGACCCATTTTTAAAAGATTTGGAATGGCAGCTTATCAAAGATTTCATTATTAAAGAAAATGATTTATCGGTAAATAATGAGGAAGTTGACGACTTTGCTAAACAGATGGCACGAGCACAATATAATCAGTACGGAATCTATGATATTCCTGATGAACAACTGGATTCGTTTGCCAAAATGATTATGGAAAAACCTGAAGAAACCGAACGCATTTACAAAAAGCTTTACGAAGACAAAGTAATATCTGTTGTTAAAGAAAAAGTTAGTCTTCAGAAAAATGAAATTAGCCAGGAAGAATTTAATGAAATGATGAAATAAGCGGTTCAAAAAATACTTCTAAAAGAAATATATTTTTCTGAAAGAATCAGCAATCAACTTTTTTGTAACTTTGTAATTTGTTCTTTAATAAGAACATTTCAAAGTTATTTTTTTTATAAGCAAATTTTAAAATGAAAAATCACAACGAATTTGAAAAATACGCAGTTAAACATGCAGGAATTAGCAGTTTAACATTAAACAAATTTTCATCGATTTATGGAAATTATATCTCACCAACAATTATTGAAGAACGCCAGTTGAACGTAGCATCAATGGATGTTTTCTCAAGATTAATGATGGATAGAATTATTTTTCTTGGCGTGCCAATCGACGATACTGTAGCCAACATTATTCAGGCGCAATTGCTTTTCCTCGAATCGACCGACCCCACAAAAGAGATACAAATTTATTTTAATTCGCCGGGTGGTTCCGTACATGCGGGATTAGGAATATACGATACCATGCAATATATTACTGCAGACGTAGCAACCATTTGTACCGGGATGGCCGCATCGATGGCCGCAGTATTGTTAACCGCCGGAACAAAGGGGAAACGGTCGGCATTAAAACATTCTCGTGTAATGATACACCAACCAATGGGTGGTGCCTCCGGACAAGCTTCCGATATTGAGATAACAGCACGAGAGATATTAAAAATAAAAGCCGAACTGTACGCTATAATTGCAAAACATTCTGGTAAAACTATTAAGCAGGTAGAAAAAGATTCTGACAGGGACTATTGGATGACTTCGGAAGAAGCCGTGAAATATGGTATGATTGATGAAATTTTAGTTCGAAACAAAAAGTAATGTCTGGAAAAGGAAATTTGGATAAGTGTTCGTTTTGCGGACGCGAAAAAAAAGAAGTTGATCTTTTGATTGCCGGAATTGACGGCCATATTTGTGATCGTTGTGCAGAACAGGCTCACTCTATTATCCAGGAGGAAGTTAAAAAAGACGATTCGTTCGACCTGAATGCCGTTAAACTTTTAAAACCGAGGGAGATAAAAGAGTTTCTTGACCAGTACGTTATTGGACAAGATCAAGCTAAAAAGATCCTTGCCGTTTCGGTTTATAACCATTATAAAAGGTTAACACAACGCATAGACGACGACGAAACCGAAATTGAAAAATCGAATATAGTTTTGGTAGGCGAAACAGGAACGGGAAAAACTCTTTTGGCCAAAACCATTGCTAAAATGTTACATGTTCCGTTTACAATTGTAGATGCAACCGTTTTAACCGAGGCCGGTTATGTTGGTGAAGATATTGAAAGCCTGTTAACTCGTTTGTTACAAGCTGCCGATTACAATGTTGAAAGTGCCGAACGAGGTATTGTTTTTATTGATGAACTTGATAAAATTGCTCGCAAAAGCGATAACCCATCTATTACACGCGATGTTTCCGGCGAAGGAGTTCAGCAGGGATTACTTAAACTTTTAGAAGGCTCGATTGTAAATGTACCACCTCAGGGAGGACGAAAACATCCGGAACAAAAACTCATTCCGCTCGATACAAAAAATATACTTTTTATTTGTGGAGGTGCTTTCGATGGAATTGAACGCAAAATTGCTAACCGTTTAAATACAAAAGTTATTGGGTACAGTGCAGCTAAAGATGCCGACCGAATTGAAAGAGAAAATCTGTTGCAATATGTTTCTCCTCAGGATTTAAAATCATTCGGATTGATTCCTGAAATTATTGGTCGCCTACCGGTTCTTGCCTATCTCGATCCGCTTGACGAAAAAACTTTGCGTAATATATTAACCGAACCCAGAAACTCGGTAATTAAACAATACAAAAAATTATTTAAAATAGATGGAATTACCCTGGAATTTGAGGAAGATGCGCTTCAGTACATAGTAGAAAAAGCCATTGAATTTAAATTGGGAGCACGCGGATTGCGTGCCATCTGTGAAAATATAATGAACGATGCCATGTTTAACTCTCCATCAGAGAAAATTGAGAATTTATATGTTTCTAAAGAATATGCTGAAGGGAAAATAAATCGTTCAAATATTCAACGACTTAAAGCAAGTTAAATATTTCAAACCGGATAATTTATCCGGTTTGAAATATTTCTCATCAAACTCGTGAAGCCCAAATTTTGTAGGTTTTTTAATGTACCCGCCGTTGGCTTTTTTAAAACTTTAAAAATGTTTTTATCGTTTTTAATTTCTTTTTGTAACGAAAACTGTTGAAACTAATTTCAGCTTAAATATTTGGTAATTTCCATGGAGCTCTGTACTCCGGAGTGATAAAATCGTTGGCTTTTTCGCAATTAGTAAACCTATTGTTTTTCTCATCCCATTCAAGAACATTCACACCTAATCTTGCAGCAATATTAGGTATATGCGCATGAATTGCTGCGGCTCTTCCTATTTCCGGGGGGCACGATGTTGTCTCGCGTGTTTTTATACAATCCAAAAAATTATCAACATGTGGGCGGTGCGATTCTTTTCCTTTATCAAATGTAATTTCTTCCGTTTTTAATGCATTTTTCGAACCATCCCATTCCGGGTATAAATGATATTTATAACGATCGGCTACAATGGTTGCGTTTTCACCAATAAACTGAATTCCATAAGCAGAATCATACGGACCTTGTTGAATTCCGGCTGTTAAATCAAAATTTATTACATAATCATCTTTCGGAAAAATTACGTTCATTGTATCAAAAGTTTCTCTGGCTTTAATTTGTTTTGAAAGGTTTTCAGCATAAGTTATAACTTTAGGAGGTGCGGCCACAACATCTTTTGCCCAAATTCCCATATCGATTAAATGAACTCCCCAGTCTGACATTAATCCGCCTCCATAATCCCAAAAATGCCGCCAACTTCCATGAAATCGTGCCTGGTTAAAAGGGCGTTTTGGTGCCGGACCAAGCCAAAAATCATAATCTACTCCTTCCGGAACGGGTTCATCGTTAAGCATTGTTGCACCTAAACCATAATTAAAATTAGCCCAAATATTTATTTTGCGCAGCCTGCCTATTTCGCCCGATTTTATCAACTGCATTGTATCTAAAAATACTTTATTGTCGCGTTGTTGTTGTCCAACTTGCACAACCCGATTGTATTTATTTGCAGCCTTCACCATAATGTTGCATTCGCCAATTGTATTTGCCATTGGTTTTTCAACATACACGTCTCTTCCTGCCTGGCAAGCTTCTACCATTATCAAACAATGCCAATGATCCGGTGTCCCAATAATAATAGCATCAATATCTTTACGTTCAAGTACCTTCCGATAGTCGGAGTATAATTCGGGAGATTGATTAAAATCTTTTTTTACAATTTCAGCCTTGTCTTTTAGTACGTTTTTGTCCACATCGCACAAAGCAATGCAGTTTACCAATGTAGTGTCTAAGTGGTGGCGTAAAATTCCAAACCCCATATTCCGGCACCCAATTAAGGCAACATTTATTTTATCGCTGGGAGCTGTTTCGGAAGACCAAACTTTTGATGGAATAATTGCTGATGCGCCTATTGCAGAAGCAACTACAGCCGATTTTTTTAAAAATTTTCTTCTTGAAGGATTCATCGTTTCAGGTTTATTTTTTAATCAAATTGTATAAAAGTATGCTTTTAGACTATAAAAAAATCTTTGCTTTATTATTCTTCATTCATAATCCAAACGCCGGAATTTGGATTGTTTTTTACAAAATCTCGTTTGGCTTCCAAAGCCTCCAATTCTGTTTTATACGCCCCAATTCCAATTATATAGAAGTTTCCCCTTTTCCCAAGTTGAAACGGTTCGAAGCCTTTCTCGCTAAGCTGCAGCATGTACTTTTCGGCATTCTTTTCTTCTTTAAAACTACCACCAACTAAATAAAACCGGGGTAAATTAACTGTTCCGATTTTAGTTGAATCAATAACAATCTCTTCTTTGGCAATTGAATCATCAACTATGGAATCCGCAATTGGAAATTGTTCTTCCTGAATTGGCAAATGTGGTTCATTTATGTTACTCTCAGGAGGTTTTTCTACGCTCGATTTTTGATTGATAATTAAAATCCCAACCAAAAAAATTGGTGTCATAATCAATAGAATCCACAGCCAGCTCCTCTTTTTTCTTTCTTCATTTTTATTGACCTGTGCATATGCAGGTTTTTGTTCAGTTGCTTCTGATTTCTTAGTTTCTTTTTCTAACACCGGAATAATCTTTGGTCCCGAATTTTCCTTTTCCGGCTCCAATATTTCATGAGTCTCAGTATTGCTCTTTGTTTCAGCTTCCTTTTTCTTTTCAACTAAATTGTTTACCAAAAGAGGTTCTAATCCAAACGAATCAAGCAACAAATTTTCATCTTCAAAAGGGTTAAACTGAATTTCATTGTTTTCATCGAAAAATAATTCTCCTGTTTCTTCCAGGCTTACTTTTTCCCTTTTGTCAAGCTTAAAAATTATATTTTCACGTTCTTTTTCAATTTTTTTCAGCGCATCGAAATGCGAAATATTTTCGCCGTCGGCAATGCAACCCACCAACAACCCATCGTTATTTCTAATTTGTTGACTAAAAGAAATCTCTTTTGATGGCGGTTTTAGTTCATTGGTTTCTTTTATTAATTCGGCTGGTTTATAATTAGAAACGAATGCCCCAAAACCGGGTATAATAACACTTTCATTTTCCAGCAGAAGTTTATGTATATATTTTCCAATTTCCATTTTGTAATAATATTTAATTCAACGGTTTCGGGGGCAACTTTCTAAAAACCAGTTTATTTCAACCAGAATTATAAGCGGAGTTAGTTTTACGGGTTTTAGTTTTAATCGTAAATTTATAAAACATCTTCTTGAAAAGAATAAAAGAAAAGATTTAGTTTTAAAAATCCACTTTTTCCGCAGACTTTAATTATAGCCAACTGCATTAAATTTCCTACTTTTACTTGTTCAAAGTAAAAATAGAATGGCAAATAAAATTTTAGTAACCGGAGGGACTGGATATATTGGTTCGCACACTGTTGTAGAATTACAAGAAACAGGTTACGAGGTGATAATTGTTGATAATCTGTCGAATTCAAGTATTGATGTATTAGACAACATTGAAAAAATAACCGGAATTAAACCAGCGTTTGAAAATTTTGATTTAACCGACAAAGATAAAGCAGAAGGTTTTTTTGAAAGAAACTCTGGAATTAAGGCAATTATTCATTTTGCTGCTTCAAAAGCTGTTGGTGAGTCGGTAAAAAAACCTTTATTCTATTATCAAAACAACCTTGTTTCGTTAATGAATATTTTGGAATGTCAGATAAAATTCGATATTGCAAATATTGTTTTTTCTTCATCGTGTACGGTTTATGGTCAGCCCGATGTTTTACCTGTTACAGAAAAAACTCCTCGCAAAGAAGCCGAATCTCCGTATGGAAATACAAAACGAGTTAACGAAGATATTTTAAACGATACAATTGAAGCAAATTCGAAAATGCGTGCAATTGCGCTACGTTATTTTAATCCGGTTGGTGCACATTTGTCTGCTTTAATTGGCGAATTACCACTGGGTATTCCTAATAATTTGGTTCCGTTTATAACTCAAACTGCAGCCGGAATACGGGATGAATTACAGGTTTTTGGAGATGATTATAACACTCCCGATGGTTCTGCTGTTCGTGATTATATTAATGTGGTTGATCTTGCAAAAGCTCATGTTGTGGCAATTAAAAGATTATTAGCAGGAAAAAACAAGGCAAATTACGAGGTTTTCAATTTGGGTACCGGACACGGTTATTCCGTTTTGGAAATGATAAAAGGTTTTGAGAAAGTTTCTGGTGTAGAATTGAATTATAAAATTGTTGGCCGGCGAATAGGAGACATCGAAAAAATATGGGCAGACACAACTTTTGCCAACAAAGAATTAGGATGGAAAGCTGAAAAAGGAATGGAAGAAACATTGCTTACAGCCTGGAATTGGGAAAAAAATTTGAGAGGAAACAGGTAGCAAAATTCCAACTCAGAAAACTAATTAAATTGCTATTTTTTTTGAATGATATAAAATATAATCTATATGAAAACTATTCTGATTACTGGTGGTGCTGGTTTTATAGGTTCTCACCTGGTTCGACTATTTGTAAATAAGTACCCGAATTATAAAATTGTAAACCTCGATAAATTAACCTACGCCGGAAATTTGAACAACTTAAAAGAAGTTGAAAATAAACCCAACTACGAGTTTATAAAAGGCGATATTGTTGACAGTGATTTTATTCAGGATTTATTTGAAAAAAGAAAGTTCGACGGTGTAATTCATTTAGCTGCCGAATCGCACGTCGATCGATCCATTTCAAATCCTACGGAATTTGTTTTTACCAATGTAATTGGAACCGTAAATTTATTGAATTCGGCAAAGCACATTTGGGAAGATAATTTTGAAAATAAACTATTTTATCATATTTCAACCGATGAGGTTTATGGTTCGTTGGGCAGCGAAGGAATATTTACTGAAGATACAAGTTACGATCCGCACAGTCCGTATTCAGCATCAAAAGCCAGCTCGGACCATTTTGTGCGTGCATATCTCGACACCTTTGGACTACCATCTGTAATTTCAAATTGTTCTAACAATTATGGTTCTTTCCAATTCCCCGAAAAACTGATACCACTTTTTATTCATAACATAAAAAACAAAAAACCGCTTCCGGTTTACGGGAAAGGTGAAAATGTTCGCGATTGGCTTTGGGTAGTTGATCATGCGTGTGCAATCGATATTATTTTTCATGAAGGGAAAATTGGAGAAACATATAACATTGGCGGTTTTAACGAGTGGACAAACATCGACCTGATTCGTGTTATGTGTAAAAAAATGGATGAAAAACTGGGACGCGAAGAAGGCGAATCGGAAAAACTTATTACCTACGTAAAAGACCGTGCCGGGCACGATTTAAGATATGCCATTGACGCCACAAAGCTTAAAAATGAATTGGGCTGGAAACCCTCTCTACAGTTTGAAGAGGGCATTGAAAAAACAATCGACTGGTATCTCGAAAACGAGAAATGGTTAGATAACGTAACTTCGGGCGATTATCAGAAATACTACAAAGAGCAGTACAAAGAACGATAGTCTCACTTTTCAGGAATCGGAGTTTCCAACTCCTATTTTTCACAACTAAAAATGTAATTAATTATAGATTTTGCCCGGCAAGTTTATAAAGATGCAATCTGTTTGAAGTGACACGAGAGTGTCTCGGCAGGGACAAAATGTTGGTAGCTTGCAAATTGATTTTTTGAAATAAGTGCCGTAGGTACGATATTTATTTCGTAGGAGTTATGCAAAATCATGGAGTTTACAGATGCCATGCGGGTTGTTGGCCAAGCCATTGAAGAAACAGGACTTGAAAAGAATAATCGACCACGGCTTTTGTCTGATAATAGATCTTGTATGTTTCAAATGAATTTGGCAAGTTTCTTAATGACCAAAAAATGGGCCATGTCAGGGGGCACCATATCATCCACAAACTCAAAGAAAAATTGAACGTTACCACCACACAATGAAAAATATCGTAAAACTGGAAAACTATTTTTATCCCCATGATTTGAGGCCTAAACTTAAATTTTTTGTCAATTATTACAACAATAAAAAATATCATGAATCGCTGAAAAATGTAACACCTGCAGAAGTTTACTTTAGCAGGGATTCAGAGTTGTTAAGCAGGAGAAATGAAATAAAAATAAAAACTATAAAAGAAAGGAGGGAAAAGAATCAGAGAATAAAAATATCAGCTCAACAGTACATAAAAAGTATCATTCACATAAATTTTTTACTATGAAAAGTATCTCTTAACTTTAGCAACAAATCTGTCCAATTATATTAGACTTTACCAGGTGGCACCGTTATTACGACTTAAAACGACAGGATGGAATTTTACAACCCGGCTCACCTCGCATTAAGGAAGTAATGGAACAATTTGTTGCTTACAATATGAATGGGAATATCGATTACGACGGAGGAGACAATCAGGGAATTCTGTTCGACGTAAATAAACATACACTTTTCCCAATACCGCAAGTTAAAATCGATTTGTCGGAAAATACTTTATCACAAAATCCTAAATATTAACAGCGAATGGTCATGAAAAGAAAAAATAACCTTGTTGCCACTTTTCTAATTTTAATTGGAATCTCACTTTTTACATTGCAAATTGCTTATGCACAAACAAATACTGAGTCTGATTTAATTTCTATTACACTAGATGTTAACGATGAGGATGGTGTACTTTATAACGAAAACACTATTCAGGTTTTTGTTGAAATAAAAAATACCGCTGAAAAGCAAATACAGGTTTATGTAAGATGGAATATTCTGACAGATAACCATTTTCCTTTATTTGATGTTACAGTTCCGCAAAAAGTAGAGGCAAATGCTACACTTAAATCCTATTGTCCCTTGTATCAATTTCAAGGTTCGGGATTTTATCAGATAAAAGTTGAAGTAACTACCGAAAATGGCAAAGTTCTTCGCGATAGAAAAACTATTGGCATCGACCCGGAAAAAATTACAACACCATTAGATGCAGAAGATGATTTTGAAACTTTTTGGCAAGAGGCTCTAAAAGAACAAAAAGCAGTAAACCCGGAATATAAAATAAGTCCCATTGAAAGGGACAAAAGTGCTAAGACCAATCTGTTTAAGGTTGAAATAAAAAGCCTTGATGGGCTTACTGTTCGCGGATGGTTGGAGGTTCCCAAAAAATCAGGGAAACACCCTGCTCTTTTGCGTGTGCCTGGATACACAGAAAACCTTACCCCGGTTGATAAGTACGACGATTTAATTGTATTTTCATTCAATACGCGCGACCATGGAGAAAGCGACGATACCGGAAAGCGTGGCTGGGATATGTGGGTTCGTGGATTGGACGACAAAAAAGAATTCTATTATAAAGACATCATTCTGGATTGTATTCAGGCTTTGGATTATCTGTGCAGTAGAGATGATGTTGATAAGGATAGAATTGCAGTTTGGGGTGGTAGTCAGGGTGGCGGCTTAAGTTTTACTACCGCTGCACTCGATAATCGAATTAGTTTGTGTATTGCCGATATTCCCTTTTTATGCGAATATCCAAGGTATTTTGAAATTTCCCACTGGGATGAAATTGATGCATGGTTTGCACAACATCCTGAACAAACCTGGACATCGATGTTTCGAACATTAAGCTATTTTGATACAAAAAATATGGCGCACAAAATTACATGTCCGGTGTATATGGGAATTGGCTTACAGGACGATGTTTGTCCTCCGGCTACAAGTTTTGTTACCTACAATTATTTAAGTTGCCCTAAAGAATATTCCATTTATAAATACGAACAACACAGTCAACCTGATAATCATTACGAAAACCGATTTCTAAAAATCAGGAAAGTATTTAAGATGGATTAAGGTCTTTGGAATTGATAAGAAATAAAGTTCTTACTAAAAGAACTGATTGATGATGAAGGAAATGATTTTACAATTAAATCAATAAATGTCTCAGATTCCTTTTGAGTATTGAATAGTAGTTAGTTAAACCTTAAAAAGCCCAATCTTTTGAGGGTTTGGATTTTAAAAAAAGCAGTTTCCAAGAGTTTAAAATTTGAAATAAGTCAAAAAGAATTTGTTCTTTAATTCTATTAAGCATTTTCCTTA
>Ga0307988_1000939_pt1 | contig 18023 bp, 19 predicted proteins | sample EllFjometagen183_FD_203166 | JGI IMG/M metagenome (GOLD analysis project Ga0307988, IMG submission 203166) | Marine microbial communities from Ellis Fjord, Antarctic Ocean - #183 | ecosystem: Environmental > Aquatic > Marine > Unclassified | place: Southern Ocean | collected 2014-10-08 | reverse complement strand
TTTGGGTATGAAGTTGCAGGTGTTGTCCCCAGCGGGGAGGAAGCCATTAAAATAGTGGAAACGGATCCCCCGGATCTTATTTTAATGGATATTATGCTTAAAGGGCAAATCAATGGAATAGATACAGCTAAACAGATTAATACAAAATATAATATTCCTATTATATATGTGACGGCGTTTGCAGATAAGAATTTATTGGAATCCATTAAAATAACAGGTCCCTATGGTTATATTACCAAGCCTTTTAAGGAAGCAGAGCTTCATATTGCAATTGAGATAGCACTTTATAAGCAAGAAATGGAAGCTAAGTTTCTTCATGCTCAAAAGATGGAGTCAATGGGAACACTAACAGGTGGCATTGCACATGATTTTAATAATATTCTGAGTATTATTCTTGGAAATACAGAACTTGCTTTAGAGGATGTTCCGAAATCGAATCCAGCTTATTCAAGCCTTGAAGAGACCATGACGGCAAGTTTAAGAGCAGCAAATATTGTAAAGCAGCTTCTCAGCTTCCACCGTAAGACGGGTCAGAAACTGCAACCCATTCAAATTGTTCCGGTTATTAAAGACGTGCTAAAGTTTTTGCGATCAACAATTCCAAGCACCATAAATATTGAGCAGGACATTTCTGTCACATATGAAACAATTCTTGCTGACCCAACCCAGATCAACCGGATCATGATGAATTTATGCATCAACGCATCCCAGGCCATGGAACAAACCGATGGAAATCTTAAGATCGTTGTGAAAAAGACAGTTCTGGATGATCATTCAGCCAAAACTTACCCTGACTTGAAAAGTGGCGATCATGTCAAGGTAATTGTAAGTGATACAGGCCCGGGAATCGAACCTGAAATTATCGATCGAATCTTTGACCCCTATTTTACAACCAAAGAGGTGGGCAAAGGTTCTGGTATGGGACTGGCCGTGGTACATGGTATTGTCAAGAACCATGGTGGTGCTATTACTGTTGACAGCAGTCCCGGCAAAGGCTCTAAATTCAGTATTTTTTTCCCTCTGGTCACGGAAAAACCAATGGTTGAAACTCCGATAAACCAGGACATTCCCAGGGGAAGTGAAACCATTAATAATCTGCACAGGTCATAGTGCCCATGTTGATGAAGAAAAGGCAAAAGAACTGGGGTTGGCGGCCTATATCATGAAACCAATCAATATGCTGGAAACAGCAAAGACTATTCGAAAGATACTGGACAGAAACTAATGTCCCGCTTAAGGATAATAGCAACAGCCCTTGCGTCTTATATGGTCCAGAACCGGTATTCTAAATTTCTTTTTTGCTCATGAAATCTAAATAAGAAGGTGTAAAGTTACAAACTCCAGTAAATGGAAAATGACAGTTTTTACCTGTTAAATACCTGTAAATTATTTGTCATTAAAATGTATTGACCTATGATACATTTTAAGTAATATTAGCAAAAATACAGGAACAATAGTGAAAAATAGCAAAACAACAAATCCTATCCTTGTAATTGATGATGAAACATCGATCTTGAAGGTAATGAATAAAATCCTTACAAGAAGTGGATATGATGTTGATATTGCCGCGGATGGTGAAGAGGGTATCCGGAAAATTGAAAATAATGAATACAGTTTAATCATTACAGATATAAAAATGGCTGGTATTTCCGGCGAACAAATTTTTGATTATGTAAGAAATGAAATTAAAAAAACAACTCCGGTTGTGGGAATGTCAGGAACACCCTGGCTTCTTGAACATATTGGTTTTGATGCGGTTCTATCAAAACCCTATTACATGAAAGAATTGCTGGATTTGATCGATCGGCTAATTGAACAATGAATATTTGATTTTTAATGAATATCCCATAAAATTCCTACCAGGCAATGTTCCTTTTGGAAGCCAAATCACAAAGAAAAGCTTCATGAACTCGGACTTTCTGATCTTAACAAGGTTTTTAAAAAGGTTTAACAAGAAAGATTTTTAAAAAACGATAACCCATGCCGATATACAGAAAATGAATGACTTTTGTGGTCGGATTCGCTATGATTTAAATATACCCACAACATAAAGGAGGATGTAAAAATGACTATACTAAAACCCGGAACACACTATTGGTGCGCCTGTGGAAAAAGCAAAAATGGTGCTTTCTGTGATGGTTCTCACAAAGGTACGGGTAAAGAACCCTTTGCCTTTGAAGTGACGGAAGAAAAAGATTACTCAATCTGCGGTTGTGGTAAAACCAAAAATCCACCCTATTGCGATGGTTCCCACGACGAGAAATAATTTTCGTCAGCCAAAAAGTGAGATCGACAATGTTTAAAAGTCTTGGGGTGTGTCAGGTACTCACCGCCACACCCCACAGATTTTATGGTTTCAAAATCAATTCTTTCATCAGTTATTTATAGTTGTTTTAACATCAAGCAGAACCTGTGAAATAGGTCTTGCCGAAGAAAGCAAAATACCATTTTTACTTGACCGCATCAATCATGAACAGATATAGTTTCCCGCATTATGAAATCTAATAAAAATAAACTGCTTATTTTGGCCAGGGATTCTGCTGCCTACGCCCGGATTATTCAGGATGCTGATTTAGAAGGACTTGAAGTAATTGCCCTTGATGCAATAGATGAAGCAGAGAGGGACTTTCAAGGAGTGAATATTATCCTTGGAGAACCGGATTTAATAAAGCCGATTTTGCCATGTATGGAACATCTCGAATGGGTCCAGTCGACTTGGGCCGGTGTTCGTCCCCTGATGGAACCAGACTGTAGAAAGGATTATCAACTTACCAATATCAGGGATGTTTTCGGTCCCCAAATGGCGGAATATGTCTGCTGTCATATGCTCATGCATGAAAGACAATCCCTTAAACACTTCATTTCTCAGCAGCAAAAACAATGGGAAACGATTGTGCCCGGGCAATTAAGAAACAAATCCATGGGTATTCTGGGAGTCGGATCCATTGGGCAATCCATTGCCAGGGCAGGTAAATTTTTTCAAATGAAAACAAAGGGATATGCCAGAAATCCCATTTCCTGTGAGTATATTGACAAGGAATATACTAAGACAGATAATCTTAAAGCCTTTGTCCGGGATCTGGATTATCTGGTTTCTACTCTTCCAGATACTCCGGCAACAATGGGACTGCTGGATGGTAGCATTTTCAGCGCCATGAAGCCGGAATCGGTCGTTATCAACGTGGGGAGGGGAAATGTTTTAGATGAGACTGCTCTTGTGGATGCCGTCTGTAATGGGAAGATCGCCGGAGCTGTACTGGATGTGTTTAAGACAGAACCATTGCCCATCGACCACCCTTTCTGGACAACTAAAGGGATTCTCATTACAGCTCATACTGCAGCAGTAAGCTTTCCTTTAGATATTGCTCCTATTTTTATGGAAAATTTTAAACTGTTTCAATCGGGTGCCCCACTGAAATATTGTGTGGATTTCAATAAAGGGTATTAAAGGGGATAACATTGCTGCAACTGGATATTAAAAGAGGATTCATATGACCCCAAAGCCGACCTATGAAGAATTAGAAAAAAGGATTCGACAATTAGAGCAATCTGAAAAAAAGGTCACGCAGAGTGAAGAGCGATTTAGATTAGCATTTCATACAAGCCCTGATGCGATAAATCTAAATAGGGCTTCTGACGGTCTGTTTATAGATATCAATGAAGGGTTTACCAAAATCATGGGATACACCAGGGAAGATGTTATTGGAAAAACGTCTCTTTCTCTGAATATCTGGAAAAATATAGAAGACAGGAAACGATTGATCAATGGTTTATTAAAGACCGGGTATGTGGAAAATATGGAGGCCCGGTTTGTTGATGAACACGGAATATGAGAATTATTAAATATGTCAGCCACTAAAACGATTGAACTTGTAAATTTAGTATACGATTATTTGTCAGGTATGGATGATGAATGTCTTGAGCCCTTTCTGGCGGCATGGCCTTCTCAACCTTTTAAAACTCGAATTGTTTCCCACAAAAAAAAGCTTTCAGTTGTTTCATATTTGCAAGAACTTGTTGAGGAATCAGATGCAGAAACTCAAAAGATCGTCAAAATGATTGAAACTTCGGCAAAACATCTTTTTTGGGGGCAGACATATTCTGCAGAAGATTTTGGTAACGCCTTTTTAGAAAAATATGGCTGGGTAGAATTAATAGGTCTGCGCGGACAGATTAAAAGCAAAGATATCGCTTGCGGATTCCTGTTACTCGGACCTGGCATCGAATATCCAAAACACAGCCATGAGGCCGAGGAGGTTTATATCCCCTTGAGTTCCAATTCCTTATGGATTCAAGGGGATGATGATTGGATATCAAGGCCAAGCAGTGTTTCGATATATCACAGATCATTGCTGAGTCATGGAATGTGGACGGGTAACAGCCCCCTGCTTGCTCTATACCTTTGGCGAGGTGGTAACCTTACCCAGAAATCGCACATCGACCCGTGACAGATAAAAAGGTAAATAAACAGGCAAATGAATTCTAAATAACCTATCCTTGTTTCTTTGGGTTTCTCCGGGTTTATCTGGCACTCTTCTATTTCATAGGTTGTGGATCACATAAATCATCTTCTTTAACAGCGCCTCTTCCGCAACCGCCACAAAAATATTCAAATTTTGCGACAGTCGGTTTGCAAAGATGTTTTTTCTTTTTAGCTTGTTGTCCACAACTTTCACAGCTATATAGTTTTCCTGAATCTGTAGGATCACACAAATGTCCACCCTCAGATGATATTTTTCCACATGATTTACAAGTATAAGAAGTCATATTTCCTCCTAATTATAAAATAAATAAATAATTTAAAAAAAGTAATCGCGAATCGTAACTCAAAAAATATGCATTCCAAAAGGCAAAGTCAAATCTTATTATTTGAACTATTTGGTAAATTAAAGTTTGTCAAAAACAAGTTGGTGATTACTTTATAGATATCCGATTTTTGATGGAAATATAGATTCGGGGTAGAATAAAAATAAAAAAATCAGGGCAATAGCTTTGATTTGGTATTTATTATATTTGAGTAATAAAATAAAAATACATTGCCTCAGGAGGATATCATGGAAAAAAAATCAGAAAAAAAAGATATAAGCTGTTCAATTAAATGCAGTAAAGAATATATTGAATGTATTAACAAAGGTGAACACGAATCAGTCTGTAATATGAAACGAGCTCACTGCGATTGTTCTTGTTAGAAATAATTAGGTTACAAATAATAACTAACCATAAAGAGGATGGCGTTTTTGCCATCCTCTTTTTTGCATTTATCACATCTTTTTTACAGGAAATCTGAGAAAAGAGTTAAGGTCTTCAATACATAAGATTGAATTTAAAAATATTTTATTTGCCCTATATTGTCTTTAAGTTGTGCTATCTGAAGACCAAGGCCAATACACTGCTTGCCCTCCATGCATGTTGCCGCATCTTCCCGATCAAGATAAGTTTTAAGTTTGTGATGATCTTTTTTAAGAGACACTTTCCAGGCATTATTGTTTTTGTCAAAATCAACATTCAGGTCGATCCCGCACTCTCCGATATCCGGATATGTTTTTCTGATTTTTTCACAGATTTGGTCTTTGTTGTACATAATAAATCCTCCCATGGGACAGGTGAACGATTACTAAATGGCTCGAATGGTATGTTCTAAAAATAACACTGAATTCATATTTGTAAAGTTCTGTTTTTAAAAGAAATTTTTTTAAAATGAATAATTTTATTCGAATTTTTTTTGAAAACGTTCAACTTGGCAAAAAAAAAGAGATCCTGAACTACAAGTCTAATAATCTGGATTGACAATCAACCTTTGGGTAGTTTTTTTATTAATTTGCATCAGTGGATATAGTACTTATTTTTGGAATATAGCTAAGGAAAACCATACTCACTAACTATTAAGAAAAAATGGAGGTATCATGGAATTTAAAAGAATACTTTGGCCAACAGATTTCTCCCCAAATGCTGAAAAGGCTCTGCCATATGTGGAATCACTGACTCAGCAATACAATGCTGAAATACATGTCCTTTACGTGATTCAGGACATTGCACATCATGAATCCTGGTATGGCGAATTTGGGAAAGGCCATGTAGACGAACTAATGGAATGGGCAGACAAATCCGCAAAGAAAAGACTTGACCAGATATGTAACAAATATTTAAATGAATGTCCGTTATATATAAAGCATATTGCAGTTGGGGAACCTGCTGAAGAAATCATAAAGTTAATCGAATCAGAATCCATCGACCTGGTTGTAATGGCCAGTCATGGTGAAAAAGGAACTTTTTCTTTTGGATCTGTTACGGAGAAGGTAATAAAAAATTCCAAGGTTCCGGTTACTACGATACCAATAGCTTCCAAAGTTTCAGCCTGAGCCTTGCCGGCATCAAATAAATGCTGAGATCCGGGTCAAAGTTCATACTTTTCTTTTAGAGCAATCAAATTAATATTGACCTCAAACAGCCAATAAAATAAAGTCATGGCATACCAAAGCGTATCAAAATGAATATCGCTTAATTTTTGTTGCGAGAAAAATATGCAAACCAGAATAGATCATCTTGTTATTGGAGCGGGGAACCTCAAGCAGGGAGTTGACTATGTGAGAAACTGCCTGGGAGTTAATATGCCCTATGGTGGGGTGCATAGGAAAATGGGAACCCACAATCACCTGATGCAGCTTGGAGATGGTGTTTTCCTTGAAGTAATTACCATAAATCATGAAATTGAATCGCCGAATAGCCCACGATGGTACGGTTTAGATGACCCTTTTATTCAAAAGCAAATTGAGATGCAGCCAACTTTATTAACCTGGGTCGTCAACACTGGAAATATCAATGAGTTAATACAACAGGCAAAGTTTTCACTTGGAAAAACAGAGTTAATTAGTCGAGGGGATTTAAGCTGGTATTTTGGCCTTCCTGATGATGGTAGGCTCTTAGCTGGGGGAATGCTGCCCTATGCGATTGAATGGCAGACAGATGAGCATCCATCCGTCAATATGGCAGATCTGGGCTGTAGCCTTCACCGTTTGGAAATCTATCATCCCTATTCATCATGGATTCAATCTGCGCTAAAGTCTATTGGCGCGTTAAATCTTGTGAAGATAAATTCTTTACCAAAAAATGAAGCCCCATATTTGATAGCTTATATCAGTACGCCTTATGGAATAAAAAAACTTTATAGTTGCGCAGTGTTTAATAAAATATTGCAGCGGCCAAGCCGCTGAATACAGAGGTAATCATGCTGATTCACCAATTGATTCAAGGATGATATTGAAAATAAAATAAAAATATTTAGACACACAAATATTAGTGTATAGTTTTTTAACTGTAACCTTTTTGATTGCTATGTCGTCATACACATAAACAATTAAAAAGGAGGAATTACCATGTCAGACAAACAAGATATTCAAATTGCCTTGGCTGCTGCTGTTGGAGCCAACTGTATTCCATGTTTTGACCATTTATTTGAAAAAGCCAAAGAAGTGGGTCTAAAAACCGAAGAAATCCAGCACATTGTTCATTTTGCTACCAAGGTAAAAAATGGTGCACATGTTTTTTTGAAAACACATATCAATGATACCATAGGTGTCAAAGAAGAAGATACTACTGAGGATTGCTGCGGCTCTTCCGGAAAGGAGGCATGTAGCTGTTAGATGGATGCTTATTGGGACATTTATGAAACATATTATGAGCGCATCCGAAGATTTATTTTTCTTATGGTTAAAGATACGTGGGTTACTGAGGATCTTCTCCAGGAAACATTTGTTAAAGTCCAAAAAAAACTGAGCCAGTTAAAGGATCACCAAAAAACATCCTCCTGGATATTCCGCATCGCCTATAATCAATGTCAAGATCATTTCCGGAACTCCAAAAGGAAAATCCAGCAAGAAAATTTAATCAACCAGACTGAAATATTCACCCACCCATTATCGTCCCAAAAACTATTGGAACAGCAGCAAATGAGCCAATGTGTTCAGGAGAAGACAAAGCTTTTGCCCGAATCTCTGCGGACTCCTTTGCTGCTGTTTGATATTATGGGTTTCAGCCATCGCGAAATTGCAGATATCCTTGATATCAGTTTAGAAAACACAAAAGTCCGACTGCATCGGGCACGCAAACAATTAAAAGTAATTTTGAAAAAAAAATGCCACCTGGAAATAGACGAACGAAATATCCTGGTTTGTGAACCACGTCGGAAGGGATAGCAGTTTTATTTGTACAGAATGGCATCCTCCACTTTCATAAATCCCCTGATGGCATGAGCAGCACCGTATGATATAAGGTTTGGTGGCCATGGAATTATTTTTCTGCCCATAAAAAACATCTGCGTTCTTTTGGTTTCTTTTTTGCAGATCATTTCAGCTATGGCCCTTCCATTAGTAGTTGTCATGGAAACCCCGTGGCCCAGGCACCCCATTGAAAAAATGGCTTTTTTGTTTTCACCCAAATAACCGATCACAGGCGCCATGTCCAAAGTCACTGAAACAGGGCCTCCCCATTTATGGGTAAATCTTATCCCTTTGAGCTGGGGAAATATTTCCAGGACATGGTTCTGAAGATGGGAAAATGTTTTTTCGTTTAAATCCCTGTTGAGCTGACTGCCGTAGCCCAAAGACACGTCACCACCACCCATTACAATGCGGTTGTCCTTTGTCAGGCGATAGTAATGTATCAGGTCCCGGGCGTCCTCAATTCCTGCTCTGTTCTTCCATCCGATTGTGTCAAGCTGATGGTCTGAAAGGGGTTCAGTCATGACAATATGTGTAAATACAGGTCGTTGAATGGATTTAAGCTGTGGGAATAAAATGGAATAGGCATTGGTTGCAAACACAAGGTAATCTGCTGTGATTTCTCCTTTATCGGTTTTGACATGAAATTTGGATGAAGATATTTTTTTAAAATCAGTGACGGGAGAATTTTCATAAATCACAACCCCTTTTTCCTGAGCGAGACGCTTCATTTCTCTTGCAAGTCTTGCAGGATTTAAAATGCCGCATCTTTTTTCAAACCAGCCGATCTTATAAAAAGAGGTGTTAAATTCATTTTTTAACCGGTCGCGGTCCCAGCGTTCAACTCCTTTTAACCCCCAATCCTCCATTATTTTAAAATCATGCTCTATCCTTTTGACCTGGGCAGGACTCGTTCCCACAAGAAGATAGCCGCTTTTTTCATAATCACAGTCAATATGGTTCAACTCAATGAAATCATGGAGGTAATCCACGGCCTCCTCCATGTAAACCTGTGCTGAGTGGGCTTTTTTGTCATTAAATCTGAATTTTGTAATCCCTTTTGTCAAACCGAACAAAGTCATGGAGAAGCCGCCGTTTCTACCGGAAGCCCCGTAGCCGCAGATATCGGATTCCAGAATGCTGACGTCCAAGCCAGGCTGCAGTTGTTTAAGATGATATCCTGTTGAAAGTCCTGTGTAACCGCCTCCGATCACGACCACATTTGTTTTTTTAGAGCCTGAAAGTGCTGGATTAGGGGTAATGCGTTGGGGTAAAGATTCAAGCCAGAAGCTTTTTGAACGATAATCCTCCATGAACAACCTCCCTGATATTTATCATTTACGAATGGCGGTCCTGAATAAAAATAGTTTTAGCTGGTTAAAAACTTAAATATATGGCTAAACAAATTGTGTCAATATCTAAATATGTGGAATTGAGGTATAAAGTCCCACCATATCCAGGATATTCATTTTGAAAAACCCTGTCAGAAGTTTAAAATTACAACACGGATCATCGATCTCGAAACTTATCAAAAACTAGCTTAACCTTGTGTCCAAATTTCTGGGGGATGATCACATATATTAAGCGAGGTTTAATGCAGGCAGGATGAGTCTTCTATCTTCCAGAATAATTTTTCTCATTTTTTTAAGCCTTTTTCAAGGTGGTTTTGATAAAGTAGGCTCATCCTTTTGTCATCCCTATGGACTTTTTGTGAAGGATGAGCCCATTTCGCTGGACGTCAAACTGTTTTAGCATCTAATATAGGTGCCTGTTTGAATCTACTCTAAAACTGTTTTTACGAAGGCTTTAGCTTTACTCTCATCGTCCTCATTGGGACGTCCGGTCATCTGTTTGACCATATCGGCCCACTGCTCATTCGTTAAATTCATTTTCTTTTGTACTGCATCATGCAGGGATTCGGTCAAAAATCCCTGGCAATCAAAACTGCCACAGTATTCAATACCTTTTTCTTTGCATGCTGTTTTTATAGGTTCAGTAAATCCATCCATGTCCTGTTCCGGATAGGCCGGAGCGAAATGGGTGATAAACCCCGCCATTTTTTGGCCGGAACTTGCCTGAATGACTCCTAAGCATTCTTTTACCGGTGCTGTTAAACTGCCAGAGTGTAAAGGCGAGCCAATGAAAATGAAGTCGTATCCGGCAACATCATCAGGAGTGATATCTTCAAGTTTTTTCAGATCGGCTTTATTGGCCTGAGCTGCTTGTTCGCAGATTGCTTTGGCTATTTTTTCTGTGTTACCACTTTGACTAAAATAAGTTACTAATACGTTCATGATGTAATCTCCTTTTTTGATAGAATTTGAACTTATTTACATTATATGATCTTGAAAACAATTTTTCTGTAGCATCTGCTACAATTATAAAAATAATTTTCAGGACAACTAAATCATCTAAAAAAAGTCATGATATTAGATGGCCACATGGAAAACAATGGTAAAAGAGAACCCTACACGTTAAAGTACTCACCGCAGTCTTGATCCTGAACACCTATCACTACTTTTGGAAGTCATGACTTTGTTTCGATTTTAGCTCGCCACTATATATAGAAGAACGTTTATACCAAAAATATTCGTAATTAAATCAAACTCATTTTAAATTTTTTTTGTACTTTTAATATGTGGGTATTTCTGTTTAATTTTCAGAATATTAAACAAATAAAAGCTAACATGAGATAAGGAGAATTGAAGATTTCCTATTAATTCGTAGGTTTCAAACCGTTTTTTTCTATCTCTGATCATCACCAGAAGTTAGAACATATTGTTCAAATTCCTCACAAGGTAACGGACGGCTGTAATAATAGCCTTGAATAAAATTACATCCATGATGAATCAAAAACTCTTTTTGTTCGGCAGTCTCAACACCCTCAGCAATAACAGACATTCCAAGAGATTTAGCCATAGAGATAATCGTATTTGCAATAATACCATCGCGCTCACTAACGACACAATTATCTATAAAAGTCTTGTCGATTTTTAATGTGCCGACCGGGAACTGCTTTAGATAGCTGAGAGAACAATATCCTTTGCCAAAATCATCAATGGACAAACCGATACCCATACTACGGATAGCTTCTAAATCGGTGCCTCCTTGTTCGCCACAATTCAACAGTGTGTTTTCTGTAATTTCCAGCTCCAGATACTGCTTGTCAATATCATACTCAGAAAAAAGTACTACCAAGTCCTTATGAACTTCACGCATCATAAATTCTCTGGCTGAAACATTGACTGAGACGGGAAAAAGAGGGAAACTGTTATCTTTCCATATCGTTAATTGACGACAGACTTCTTTTCTAACCCACTGATCTAATTCTATAATCAAATCACTCTTTTCGGCAGTCGGGATAAAATCATTTGGAGGTACAAGACCTTTTTCAGGGTGGAACCAGCGAATTAACGCTTCTGCACCGTGAACAGAGCCAGATAACGGGTCAATTTTGGGTTGATAGAAAACTGAAAACTCGTCATTTTTTAACGCACTTTTTATATCTGACTCTAATACCGCCTGAGAGCGGGAAGCAGCATTCATTTTATCTGAATAGAATTTGAAGCCATTGCCTCCCAAATCTTTGGCGCTATACATTGCAGCGTCTGCATTCTGCAAAATCTCTTTTGCCGATATTGTGTTGTCTTTATTGAAGGTAATTCCGACACTTGAAGTCATCTTGATTACTTTTTGCTCAATATTAAAATCGGCTTCCAAATCAGCAATAATTTTTTTAGCAATTATCGCCAGGTGGTCAGGGCTTTTAACTTCTGGAATAAGTAAAACAAATTCATCACCACCCATTCGAGCAAGAATATCACTCTCTCTGACTAAACGTCTCACACGATCAGAAACTTGCTGCAACAATTTATCCCCGATATAATGCCCTAAAGAATCATTTATTTTTTTAAACCCGTCAAGATCAAGGTAAATCAGGCCAAAAGGAATCCTGACCCGTCGGGACAGGGTCACAGTATGCTCAAGATAATCGAGCAGCATACGCCGGTTATACAAACCTGTGAGGTCATCAAAATTGGCGAGTTTGGAAAGTTTTTGATTGGCTTTAAACAACTTACCACTAACCCACCTATGAATTATAAAAATCATGACCAGCGTAAAAACAATTTCAATCAGAAACAAAATAATAAAATAGATTTTTCGCTCACTATTCTTGTTTAAAAGGTTATCTACAATATTTATTTTGTTATACAGGGCTTCCACTGTAAACTGAGAAACCACATTTCCATGTGGTAAATATTGGTCTCTAAATATTCTAATTGCCTCTTCTTTATTCTCAATAGAATCTTGCCGAACTATTTGAAAGCTTAATTCTCGCATATTTGTAAACGAAGAATCAGTTTCAGTATGCAATGACAAATCAGTAATAAAGTTATGTTTTTTTGCAATACTTACAAATTCATCTAAAGCAAACTGAAAATCTTCCGTAGCTGATAAAATAGAAGGCACCAAGATTTTATCATTAAAATATATAAGCTTGACAATCTTCTCATTCGACTCCGCCAGCTTAGCTTGCAATAGAGTAAGGGAATTTTTTTGTTTGATTAAATCTATGGAGAGCAGGTCCCTCTTGTGAAAATCAGACAAGAAGAAGAGAACAGTGACAGTAATGATTGACAGGCTGAAAAAATAGAAGAGAACAGAAACAGAAAATTTTTTATCCCAAACGGCCTTATTTATAATGATTCGCTTGAACAAAAAACACCTCTTAGTGTACTTTAAAAACTTGCACTCTGTGATTTGCAGTGTCAGCTACATACAACAATCCATCCGGCCCCAACGCTATACCATGCAAGTTGCCGAACTCCCCCTCTCCTGATCCATTAGTGCCAAACATATACAAAAAGGTCCCTTGACTATCAAATTTTTGAATTCGGTTATTGCCAATCTCTGCCACGTAAATATTATCTTGCTTATCAATAGCAATGCCTGTGGGTTTTTTAAATTCGCCTGCACCAGTTCCCTCTTTTCCCCAAGAGGCAAGAAAATTTCCCGCTTTATCGAAAATCTGAATCCGATGATTATTCATGTCAGAAACAATCAAATTTCCTTTACTATTATGTTTTACAGCTTCCGGACGATTCAGTTGGCCATAGCCACTTCCTTTTTCGCCAAAAGCAAATTTGAAATTACCCTCGATATCAAAAACACTAACCCGATTATTACCGGCCTCTGGCACATATAATAACCCATTGGGATGGATCGTCATAAATTCAGTTTCTTTTGTTTGCCCTTCTTCACTGCCATAACCACTGTATGTCAGCAAATGTTGATACTCTGTAGAATATTTTTTAATAAATCCTGTAAAATAATCGGCAACGTGAATATTACCCTGTATATCGATGGCAATACCTTCTGGTTTTTTTAAATTACCAGGATCTTCACTTCTGCCTCCAAACGCTTTGACAAACGTTCCATCAGATTTAAAGACCTGGACATTGGAATTGACTGCATCTGTAATCAAGATTTTGCCATCTTTATCAAAAGCGAAATCCTCCAAGTATTTAAACTGGCCATTTCCTGTACCTTTATTACCAAAAGTGGTTACAAATTCGGCATTGGGTTTTTCCTTAGTGCAGGCAGAAATGGAAAATATAACGGCAACGACGAGAACAGACATTCGTAACCTTCTTAAAAATGATACAAAAATAAATGAAGATAAGACTTTTTTTTGAGCCTGACAAAGACGATCTAACCCAATTACAGAACACATATCCTACTCCTCTCCCAATATCAATGTTTTGATCGTTTCTTAACTTTTGGGACGCCTAAAAAATTTTCATTTTTTCTGTTCTACTAGGTACAAGTAACTATTTTCGAACCGATGCACACCTTTACTACCACATGCGAACAATTATTAATGTAATTTTATTATTTAACTACAATTGTCACCTTGATTACATTAGTAGTTAAAAGGGAGCCCTATTCTTAATGGGGTAACGCCTTTATTGACAAGGCTTTGACTTTTTTTTGTAGTAGTGAGTACAGTCAAAATTCGACTGGTGGGTACTTGTATTCAAAGTCCAGGCTTTAAAAAAGATCTGGGCAATACCACATATGGTATTTGAAATTTTCAGGTTTGAACAAAAATCAAGTTGGTCTCCAATATACCGTAGCGGAGTCTTTTTTAATTTAATTATTCTCGTTCCTATATAATTGATTTTTAAATCTGAAGATGAAAAATCAGTCAGTACAAGATGTGGTAATCACGGCAAATCTTAAAAGCCCGGACTGGTGAAAGAAACGCTCGGTAAATTGCAGGATTTGACTCGTCACTATTGATACCATCTATAATCGTTAATAATAATTATATAAAAAAAATGTTTAGTTCGTGCGGTATTATTCATAAAATGTAGCATAGTAGAAAAGAACAGTCTGTTTTCCTTTACTTGATATTTAAAATCCCCTCAGATATATTGTATCTCTCAATCACATCTGAAAAGGAAAAAGATCATGTTATCTAAATTATTAGACAGTTTTGACTCCAAGGCATTGTCAAATATTATAATTGGTTATATCCCGAACCTGCTTATGGCGTTGATTCTCTTTTTTCTTTTTTGGTTTGCAAACAAAATGATCCAACAAGTGTTTGCTTCATTCCTAAAAAAAATGAAAGTACAGAAAGAACCGGCCAACCTTCTACTTAGAGGCGCAAGAGTCGGCCTTTATATTTTTGCATTTCTTACTATTGCAGATCAATTACAGATCAATATCAAATCACTTTTAGCAGGCGTCGGTGTTATAGGGCTTGCACTTTCCTTTGCTGCAAAAGATACTGTTGGAAACATTATATCCGGTATTGTGATTATCATTGACAGACCTTTTAAAGAAGGAGATTGGATTTCGATAGGAAACATGAATGCAACAGTGACCGAAATACGATTAAGAACCACTGTGCTTACAACTTTTAATAATGAAACTGTGATTGTTCCCAATCAGCAGATATCCCAAGAACGCGTCACCAACTATACCCTGACGCCAAAAATTCGTGTAAAAATACCCATCGGTATTGCGTATAAGGAAAATATAAGTCAGGCTAGGACCACCCTTTTAGAAACCATTAAAGGTGATGATAAAATATTATCAAATCCTTCTCCCATTGTAATCGTAGCTGGATTAGGAGATAGTAGTGTCAACCTTCAATTACGGTTCTGGATCGAAAATTCAGAAGATCAATATGACTTTATTTATGAATATACGGAAAAATGCAAGGTTGCCCTGGATAAAGCGGGTATAGAAATACCTTATCCACATTTACAATTGTTTTTGGAAAAAACAGAAGGAGTCAAACTGCTGGCAACAGCATCATCAACTGATGCTTTAAACGAAAAGTCGCATTAACCTGAGTTTTCAAAAAATGATGTTGCCTGCTCTATATTTTTCTGATAGCTGTTATAAGCTATTCGAGTAATTATTTTTGTAAGATACATAGAAAAAAATTGTTAACTTCATTGTTAACAATCCGCATTCACACAAAGGAGAATCGATATGGCTGCAACAAAAAAAGAAACGGTTCTGGACTTCCTTAACAATGCCTATAACGGATATAATATTGATTCTCGCGAAAACTCAATAACAGTATCATACGACTTTATCATTGATACAGGGACCGCCAGAATATTTATAAAAATCGATCGGAAACGCTGGGACAGGTCTGATAACAGTTCCATTGTGGATTTTTTAAAATCGAAAGAACAACAGATTCGTGAAGCTATTTTGATCAATCAGAACGCAATTCTTCCAATAAAATAGCCCGTTTGACAGCAATTTATGGACCCTTTCAAGGGGTGTTTTACCTACCGTCAAAGACCAAGACCTCCGGGGTTCATGATTCCGTTTGGATCAAAATGGTTTTTGATGGATCTTAATACATCCATCTGTTCTTTTCCAAGGTGCTTTTCCATCCAGGGAGCCATCATTCTTCCGATCCCGTGATGGTGACTTAATGATCCACCGTTTGCCTCAATACGCTCTATGATCCCTTGCTGGAATGTTTTGAACTCGTCAATATCCTTCATCTTTGTGATAAAGATGAAATAAAGATTTGTGCCCTGGCTGTAGAAATGCGAGGCATGGGTCATGCAGATGGTATGGGGAAAACTCTTTATATACGCCCGGACCTGTTTGTGAAGATTGTGGATATTATCCCAGGTTACAGAGGATTCAAGGGTGTCAATGAGCACGCCAAAGTCATTTAAGGCATCGCGCATATAAGGGTCGGAAAATCGTCCCTTATACCATTTTTTCATGGGATACCCAGTAAGAGAAAGACCCTGGTTTTTTTTACAGACCTTTTTGACTTGTTTTGCTACATTTTTTGAAAAGTTTTTTTCTCCGTCTGTTTTACCCATTAAAAGACATCTTTGGCCGGGCTTAAGATTTTTAAGCCCCATGAATTTATCTAAAATACCGTCTTTTAACCCATACATTTTCATTGCCACATCTGTTTCTTCAGCATCGGAAATCCTTAAAATTGATGGCATTCCAAATTCGCCCTGACAGATCTGTTTGGCAGCTTTGGCAGCTTTTTCAAAATCAGGGAACATGAATGTGAATGCATTGGAATTTTCAGGATTGCAGGAGAATACTTTCATTGTAACTGCCACAAGAACTCCGAAACAGCCTTCAGAACCTTTCATGATGTCATTTACCTTAGGGCCTGTTGCAGTACCGGGATATTCATGGGTTTTAAAAGAGCCTGTCGGGGTGACATATTCCTGGTTTATGACAAGATCACAGGCATCACCATAATATGAAGATGCCTGGCCGGAACCTAAGGTCACAACCCATCCGCCCACGGAAGAATACTCGAATGACTGGGGGAAATGCCCCCCGGTATATCTTTTTTTTGTACCCAGTTTTTCAGGGGCATTGTTTAAAAGGTCTTCATAAAAAGGTCCCATCATACCCGGCTGGACGGTTATGGTCTGGTTTTCTTCATTAAATCCTGTCATTTTATTCATATGGGTTGACATGACAAGGGTGACTCCGCCCTTTGGACAGTCAAGACCAAAGGTTACCGAGCTTCCCCCTGAATATACATGAACCGGTATTTTTTTATCATTGCAAAGACCAACTATTTTTTTTACATCTTCTTTGTGCCGTGGGTGCAATACAAGGTCGGGTATCTTATCGATAATATTCTCCCTTAACTTGTAGATATCTTCCATGGCCTTGCCGCTTGAATATTTTAGTCTTTCATAGGTATCAACAAAAAGGTTTTCTTTTCCCACTATAGCTTCAAACAAAAGGATGTCGCTAAGGCAAATTATGGAGACCCTGGCATCTTTTATCTTTTCTTCACCCGGTTTTTGCAGCTTTTTAAAATCTGAATCAGAAAGACCAAGTCTCTGTTTTATTACATTTAAAAAGCCAGGACTTGGGTTTTTATAAACATCTGGGTCACCCCATTTCATGATAGATCTGAATGATCCTTTTTCAGGGGCCTTGTTTTGCCATTTTGGTATGAATGGGGTTGGTTTTTTCATGATAATTATTTGGGATATCCTGTGATTTGCTGGATTTGTGAATATAAGGGTTCAAGTGCCTTATACATTTTACTGTAAACCTTTGAATAAAGCTCTTTGTAGATTCTAACATTGTTCTGGTCAGGCTCAAAAACTCTTTTGATTTTAATCATATTGTCAATGGCTTCATAGGGGCTTGAATACATACCAATGCCCATGGCAGTTATAATGGCAGCTCCAAGTCCGGAGGTTTCATGGGTCCTGCCCTTGACCATGGGGATATTAAAAATATCTGCAGTGATTTTACAGATTTCATCAC
>Ga0307988_1000938_pt1 | contig 18032 bp, 12 predicted proteins | sample EllFjometagen183_FD_203166 | JGI IMG/M metagenome (GOLD analysis project Ga0307988, IMG submission 203166) | Marine microbial communities from Ellis Fjord, Antarctic Ocean - #183 | ecosystem: Environmental > Aquatic > Marine > Unclassified | place: Southern Ocean | collected 2014-10-08 | reverse complement strand
ACAAAACTTGTAGCCGGGGGCAATCTTGAAACGATGCCTGAGATCATGCCTGTTGCCGCTATTTCGGCTGGAATGAAGGATGGCATACCACTGCTGGATCTTGATTATAATGAAGATTCTTCCGCCCAGACTGATGCAAATTTTGTCATGTCCGGAGACGGTAGATGGATAGAAATTCAATCCACCGCAGAAGGGGAACCGTTTGACGACGAATCTTTTCTTGCGATGAAAGATCTGGCCAGAAAGGGTATTGGTGAACTTCTTCAGTTGTGGTAGGCCGGATTCTCAAATAAAGCTTTTAAAAAACTTATAACAGGACGAAAAAATAGATGTTTCGATCATTTTTCAAAAGCAGGAAGTGGTTTGTCTGGGCATATGGCGGCGCTTTTTTCCTGCTGTTTGCTCTCTTTGTTCAGGTAGAGCTGACGGTGAAGATCAATGCATGGTATGGAGGGTTTTATAATATTCTGCAAAAGGCAACCGAGCATGAGGTAAGCGAATTATGGACTGAGATGATGAAGTTTGCAAAAATTGCCTTTCCGTATGTGCTTATTGCCACAGTAACATCATATTTTACCAGAATTTATGCCTTTAAATGGAGGGAGGCGCTGACCTTTTCATATGTTTCCAAGTGGCAGACCGTTGAAGAGGAGGTTGAAGGAGCCAGTCAGCGTATTCAGGAGGATATTTATCGATTTGCCAGGATTTTTGAGAGCCTGGGTTTGCAGGTGATACGAGCAATTATGACCCTGTTTGCCTTTCTTCCCATCCTCTGGGGGCTGAGTAAAGGCGTAGATGTCGAATATATTAAGGATATTCCCGGAAGTCTTGTTTGGGTAGCCCTGGTGGTTTCCATAGGGGGGCTTGTTATTTCATGGTTTGTGGGAATTAAGCTGCCTGGGCTGGAGTATAATAATCAGAAGGTTGAAGCAGCCTTTCGTAAAGAGCTTGTCTATGCGGAAGATGATAAGGTTAACTATGGCAAGACTGAAACCATAGTAGAGTTATTTGTAGGCTTGAAATTTAATTACAACAGGTTGTTTCTTCACTACGGTTATTTTGATATATGGGTGAATTTCTTTGAGCAACTGATGGTTATCGTCCCGTATCTTATCATGGGGCCAGGGTTGTTCACAGGTTTGATAACCCTTGGTGTACTGGTTCAGGTATCTAATGCTTTCAGTAAGGTACGTGAGTCATTTTCAATTTTCATTGCCAACTGGACAACAATTACCGAGCTTCGCTCAATTCATAAACGTTTGAGAGAGTTTGAGCATAATATCGATTATTGAGGTGTGGGGGGCAGACATTTAAAATGGAGAGATCTATGGAAAAGGTAATTTTTTTCGCTTTTCGTGATGACCCAATGTGTTTTATTCATGTTTTACTGAACAGTCTTGACTTAAATGCTAAAGGAATGGATGGGAGAATTATACTTGAAGGTGAAGCGGTAAAGCTTGTCGCTGAAATGGCCGATGAAAAACATTTTCTCAATAAACTTTATATCAAAGTAAAAGAGAGAAACCTTCTTGTCGGGGCGTGCAGGGCCTGCTCAAACAAGCTGGGCGCAGTCAGTGGTCTTGAAGCTGAGAAAATCCCGCTTGTAGGGGAAATGATGGGCCACCCGGCCATGTCTGACTATATCCTGCAGGGATACCGCGTGGTAACCTTTTAGGAAGAAAAATGGTAAATATTCAGCTCGAGTCGTAAATTTGTTCGGCAGTATCAAATATTCGCTTTGAGGGACGCCATAAACCCATCCATGGGAGCTTGACCGTGGCCGTCCTGGCCACAGACACCAACAAAAGAACATCTGATACTACCTTCTTGCCAATTTTATACCTCCTGAACAGTTACGAGAAATGACCTTTTTACAGGCAAACCATGAATGAAATAATACTGATAAATATTACCGGAAAGGATAGAAAGGGCCTGGATTCAAAGTTTACATCCATCCTGGCAGAATATGATGTCAGTGTACTCGATATAGGGCAGGCTGTTATCCATGAACATATTTCCCTCGGTATCCTGGTTGAAATACCTGTAAAAGAGAATTTCGCCGCTCTCTACAAAGATATCCTCTATGCTGGACACAAGATGGATCTCTCTATCGATATAAAGCCTGTAGAGAGTATTCAGTATGAAAATTGGGTTGAAGAAAGGGGTAAAGAACGGCGTATTATTACTCTGCTGGGGAAAAAACTGACGGCAAAACAGATCTCCAGGGTCGCCACGGTGATCTACGAGAATAATCTGAATATTGATTATATTACCAGGCTCTCAGGGAGGATTTCACTTATTCATCCACAGGAAAAATTGCGGGCCAGCATCAGGATGGTGGTAAGCGGGAAACCTACCAATACCATCAAAATGCGGACCAAATTTATGCAGATTTCTAAGGAAACAGGGATCGATATTTCTTTTCAGGTGGAAAATATCTATAGCGGCACTCGAAAGCTTGTTGCTTTCGATATGGATTCCACCCTGATTGCGGTTGAGGTAATTGATGAACTGGCAAAACTTGCCGGGGTGGGGGAGGAGGTCGCAGCTATCACTGAATCAGCCATGCAGGGGGAGATAGATTTCCAGGAGAGTTTTAGAAAACGGGTAGCCCTCCTTAAAGGACTCAAAGTGACCGAGCTCGAAAAAATGACCATGAATCTTCCACTTTCTGAAGGTGCCGAGTTGGTCGCCGATACGTTGAAAGGGCTTGGGTATAAGCTTGCCATACTGTCCGGCGGTTTTACCTTTGTCGGCGAATATCTCAAGGAAAAACTGGGTTTTGATTATGTTTATGCCAATGAACTTGATATCGCGGATGGCATGGTAACCGGTGAAGTTTGCGGAGATATAATAGATGGAGAAAAAAAAGCACTGCTGCTAAGAGAAATTGCAGAACGTGAAAATATAACCCTTGAGCAGACCATTGCGGTGGGGGACGGGGCAAATGATCTGCCAATGATTAATGCCGCCGGTATGGGTGTGGCTTTCCACGCTAAACCTATTGTAAGGGAACGTGCCGGCAACGCAATTTCTACGGTTGGACTGGACGGTTTGCTTTACCTGCTTGGTATTCACGAGAGGGAAATAAATCAGGATATGAGCAAGAAATATTCAATCTAACTTGCAGGGTTTCGGGAGTAAGCCACTAAAAAACAAGTTCGGGAAGAAAAGTCGCAAGTTTTGGGAAAAACCAGAGGATGGTAACCCCGACAGCCTGGAGAGCAATGAAGGGTATGACTCCCTTGTATATCTGCCCTGTAGTTATCTCCGGGGGTGCTGCTCCACGGAGATAAAAGAGAGAAAAACCGAAGGGCGGTGTTAAAAAAGAGGTCTGGAGGTTTATGGCAATCAGGATGGAGAGCCAGACCGGATCATGACCCATCAAAATCAGGGTGGGCGCTACCAGCGGTAGGAGAATGACGCTGATTTCAACAAAATCAAGGAAGAATCCAAGGACAAAGATTAATATCATACAGAATATCAATGCACCCTGCGGGCCTCCAGGCATTGATTGTATAATCCACTGAATCCGTTCATCCCCTCCCAACCCTATAAAAACCAGAGAAAATATACTTGCTGTCAGGATGGTGGCAAAAATCATCGCAGTTACCACCATTGTAGATGTGAGGATTGGCTTGAGCAGGTCTTTACGTGCAATTAACTGTATCGCCTTAATGACAGCAAAAAAACCTATCACCACCAGCACGGTGCAGAGTGCACCATTTATCCAGTCCAGAGAGCTGCTGTCTGAGCGTTGAAGCCTTACAGGGGCAATTCCTGCAATTGCCGAGAGGGATACGAAGGAGATGGTTCCGACTATCATTAACCATGTAGAACCACCTTTTCTTGCACCGGCAATCAATATTGCACCGATCGCTCCTACCGATGCCGCTTCGCTGGGTGTTGCAATACCGCCGAGTATAGATCCCAGTACGGCGAAGATAAGAAAGAGGGGAGGTAATATGGAGCGGATCACCTCTGAAACTGCAGGTTTTTTAATATTGTCGCCGGCCAGAGCTGGCGCGATATCAGGTGAGATCCAGGCCCGAATTAGCAGGTATGTTATATATACCGAGACCAGCAGCAGGCCGGGGAACAGAGCAGCGGCAAACATCTGTCCCACCGAGATGGTATCAATTGTAAATAGACCCTTGGTAAACTGTGCCTGCTGATATGAGTTGGACATTACGTCGGTGAGAATGATCAGCAGGGTTGAGGGCGGGATGATCTGGCCAAGTGTTCCGGAGGTGCAGACAATCCCACAGGCAAGGCTTGGATCATATTTATTTCGCAGCATAGTCGGAAGGGCAATCAAACCCATGGCAACAACAGTTGCACCAACTATACCTGTGGAGGCGGCGAGCAAAGCACCCACAAGAATAACCGAAATGCCAAGTCCTCCCCGCATTTTACCGAAAAGGGCCCCCATGGTTTCAAGGAGTTCTTCGGCAATATGGCTCTTTTCCAGAATGACCCCCATAAGGACGAAAAGGGGAATGGCTATCAGCACGTCATTGGTCAGCAGACCGAAAACTCTCTGGGCAAGAGCACCCAGGAGGCTCATATCAAATGATCCGGTAAACCAGCCCAAAAATGCAAATAGTGTGGCCACTCCGGCCAGAGTGAATGAGACCGGGTAGCCTAAAAGAATACCGCTTATCAAGGCTACAACTAACAAAATGTCTAAGGGTAAGGTCATTGCTAGGAAAATGTATGCGTGTTTTGGAGAGTATTTTTCGCAGTTGTGAGGCTGATCAGATCATTAAGCAGGTTGGCGAAACACTGGATAATAAGGAGCACACAAAAAGCAGGGATAAGTGACTTTAGCAGGAAAGATGCCGGTATGCCGCCGACGGAAATAGGGCCTTCCAAAATCTTCCAGGAGGCCTGGACTGATGGCATGGAATAGATAATAAGTACGACCATAGAGGGAATGAGGAAAAAGATATGCCCGAATATATCTGTCAGCGCCCTTCCCCGTTTCGTTTGTTTTGCATAGAAGATATCCACCCGTACATGTTTATCAACAAGCAGGGTGTACCCGGCTCCGAGCATGAACAGGGAGGCGTGCAGGTATAATACTCCTTCATTAAGGAAAATATAACTTATGCCAAACACATAACGAAGCACAACGATGACAAACTGGAGAAGCAGCATGATGAGTGCACTCCAGCGGACAAAATTGCCGACATAAAGGTTCACTGTTTCAAGGAATTGAATAAGTGATCTCATTTAATCATCATTTCAGCTGGCCGCAGCAAATTGCTGCGGCCATTTTTTTTAGTATTTATAATCGAGTGCCCGGGCGTTCATCTGCCCGTTATCAGCGTAGACCATATACTTTGAAATTGAACTGCGATAGGCGAGAAAGCTTTCAACGATGCGTTTGACAAGCTCGTCGGAATCATTGCGCATATCGTCAATAACTTCACCTGCTGCGTTACCCATGGCAATAATAACGTCTTCGGGAAGCTTCTTGACTTGCACGCCCTGTTCGTCAACCATCTTCTGCAGTGCCATGGCATGTTTGGTGGTGTATTCAGTCCATACCGGGTTATAAAGACTCTCACAGGCAAACATCACAGCCTGCTGCAGATCTGTCGGAAGTTGTTCATATGCTTTCATGTTGACGGCGCATTCTTCGGCAGATGACGGCTCACCTACTCCAGGCCAGTAGTAGTATTTTGCGACCTGGTAGAAGCCAAGCGCCGAATCGGTCCAGGGACCGATAAATTCCCCGGCATCAAGGGCCCCTGACTGCAGAGCCTGAAACAGTGCTCTGCCGCCCATGGCCTGTACAGCCATTCCGAGTTTGGCGCACATTTCCGAGGCCAGACCGGTGGTCCTATAGCGCAGCCCTTTAAAGTCATCTATTGACTTTATTTCTTTGTTGAACCAGCCAGCCCATTGTGGCCCGGAGTTACCGCATAGAAAAGGTTTAAGGTTAAAGCGTCCATACATTTCATCATAAAGTGCCTGGCCGCCGCCATGCATCATCCAGCCCTGCTGTTCATCTGCTCGCAGGCCAAATGGCTGGGAACCGAAGAGGAGAATGCCTTTTGACTTGGAACCCCAGTATGCAGGAACCGCATGGTACAGTTCTGCTGTTCCCTGTGATACGGCATCAAAAACACCCTTGCCTGGTACTAGCTCTCCTGCTGCGTAAAGTTTAACTTCGAGTCGTCCACCGGAAAGGGCGGTAATCCTGTCAGCAAGCATCTGAGCCGCAACACCCGGACCAGGAAGATTTTTCGGCCAGGCGGTTACCATTTTCCATTTGATTTTTCCTTTGGCAATTGCGGGTGCTGCAAGGGGCGCTGTCAAAGCGGCAGTCGTCAGCGCAGTAGCACCTGCGGTTTTTAGAAATTCTCGTCGATCCATACAAAACCTCCAGTTGTGAGTTGAGTGTTTTTATGCCTATTTCAATTAACTCCAGTTTAGACGGGAGTTACTTGAATGAAAACTAGTCTGCCATGTCTATCATACATGTTCAAGTATCGCTATAATTTCAGCACATTTACGATTAGCTCTCTGCATAATTATTTCCGCTTCAGAGAGAATTTTTTCTCTATATTTCTCGTCTTTTATATCCTTCATATTTATGAGAACATTCTGATAGGCGCCCCATATTCCGGTCTCAATGGATTTTGCCCCAACCTGGGTATCGGATTTTGAGGCAGAATTGCCATGGCGGGCGACCAGAAGAAGAGCGGTCCAGGCCTCATCTCCAAGACGCATGGTGGATAAGGGGACATTGATTGCCGTCTGCAGTCCGGCCTGCATCTTTGCGGTACGGGCCTGTTTCTCAGCATCCGTTCCCCGGGGCATTCGTAATCCTTCCATATATTCATTAAAGGCGGATGTATCCGCATCAATCATCGGAATAAGCTGTCGGGTGAGCTTGTGGAGTTGAGGTATGGCATCGGCCATATGCGGCTGCACATCTTCAAATCTTCTTACTCCGTAGGTCAGTTTTGCAACCATTGCTCCGAGTCCAACTCCAACAGCGGCAATTGCAGCGGATGCGGAACCGCCACCCGGAGCTGACGATCTCGAGCCTATCTCTTCAATGAAGTCCCGCACGGAAAGTTCGGCGAGGGGTTCATTGGGATCTTCCCGGACAATGTATTCGATGATCCTTTCTTGCGGGATAAAAGGTGAGACAGAGTTGAGCCCCAGCCGGTCGATCGCAAGGTTTATTTTCTGGTCTTCCTCATAGATAAAAAGATCTTCCCGGGCAATGTAGTAGTCGGCCGCCATCAGCAGTGACTTAAGCGGAACAATTCCAATTATCTCCGACCCGGTGACACCCACTTTCAGGTTTTTAGCCTCTTTTTTAACCTCTTCAAACAGTGTGTGGATGGGAGTAACTTCGAAATTGTTGAGATTGACCGTAACCTGGGCCATGTTGTATTCATTGACAAACCACCCCATTCCTTTTACGTCTTTTAACAGCCCCGGCGCATCCGGTCCTCTGCCGGCTTCTCTGAGATTTAAGGCTATGCGGTGGGCCTGGTTGGAGGTGGCAAGCAGATTGACATTGTAGGCGATAAGAAACATGCGGGCACCTGTGGCTGTCGCTCCCCACGTTGGAACAAACTCGTCGGAGCCGAAGTCAGGTTTCCATTTTGAATCTTTCAATCGTTCCGCAAGTCCCTCATATTCACCTCGCCGTACATCAGGTAGTTTGCGCCGGTAGTCATGTTCGGCTGCTTCTTCGTAGAGATAAAAAGGAACTCCCAGCTCTTCAGCAGCCCTTTTGGCAAAACGTTTTGCAACTTTGGCACACTCCTGCATGGTGACTCCGGCGACAGGGATAAAAGGACAGACATCCATCGCACCGAAACGGGGATGTTCTCCCTTGTGAGAGCGCATGTCAATTCTTTCTTTTGCAACTCTGGCCGCCGCAACAGCCCCGTCAATTATTGTTTCGGGGTCACCTACAAAGGTGTAGACAGTTCTGTTGGTTGACCTTCCCGGATCAACATCGAGCAGACTGCAGCCGGTTGTTTTTTTTATCGCCTCGGCGATGGCGTTTATTACCTCCTCATCCCGGCCTTCGGAAAAATTAGGTACACATTCTATGATCTTTTTCATTTTGTATTCCTTTATTGGATGATCTCACACAATGATGGCGTCGCAGGTTTTTGTTACACAACCTGCTCGCCACGCTTATAAACCTGGACAACTGGATTCACCCCTGCATGATAGGCGAGGATTGATGGAGATTCTCCGTCAAGCAGTAAAAAATCAGCCAGTTTACCAGGTTCAAGACTGCCCCTGCTTTTAGCCATACCGACGGCGTAGGCAGAATTTAGCGTAGACGCCGTCAGCGCTTCTGCGGGGGACATGTTCATATTTAAAACAGCAAGTCCGATGATAAATGGCATAGATTCGGTGTAGCTTGAGCCGGGATTGCAGTCGGTGGCAAGAGCGACAGGGAGATCGCTGTCGATCATCAGTCGCGCTCTGGCATAGGGCTTTTTCAGACTGTAGGCTGTCGCAGGAAGAAGATTGGCGACAACTCCGGAACGAGACATCTTGAGGATGTTCTCATCACTGGCCGCAAGGAGATGGTCGGCAGATATCGCACCGAGTTCTGCCGCAAGTCCGGCTCCTCCGAGGTCGTGCACTTCGTCAGCGTGGATCTTGACCCCCATGCCGAGTTTTTTTGCTGCCTGGAGTAGACGTCTGCCCTGCTCAATGGTAAATACTCCTTCTTCGCAAAAGATATCGCAATAGCGAGCAATGTCCTGTTTATGTACTGCGGGTAGCATTTCGTCGATAATATGGTTGATAAACCCATCAGAGTTTTTCTTGAATTTTTCGGGAATTGCGTGGGCTCCAAGAAAAGTTGCCACTACGTCCTGGGGACTACTAGTGGCTGTACGGTCTATAGCCTGCAGCATCTTAAGCTCGTTTTCAGTGTCCAGTCCGTAACCGCTCTTTATCTCAAGGGTAGTTGTGCCAAAGGATAATGCCGTTAATGCATGCTTTAGACAGTTCTCGTAGAGATCATTTTCCGTCGCTGCAGCAACCGCCTTTACGGAGGATAGAATTCCTCCACCCTGTTTGAGAATGTCGAGATAGGGGGTTTCGTCGATTCGCATCTCGAACTCGCTTTCCCGTCTTGCGGCAAAACACATATGAGTGTGTGGATCGACAAAACCGGGTATCATACACTTGGACTGGCAGTTAATCTCCTGGTCTATATCTTTCCGGGTTGCTGCAAGGATTTCATCTTCTTCTCCAATCATGCTGATCGACCCGTTCTCGACCAGAAGTGCACCGTGAAGAAACTGCCTGATATTGCCCTGGGCTTTACCGCCTGCAGGACGGCCCGGGTCAACCGGAGTATAAATACGGCAATTACGAAATAATTTTACTGACATGGTAAAGAAAGCTCCTTTTTAAGACGACACCCAAGCATTCATAAATTCGTAAAGAGGTCATCAGCTGCCTGGTCAACAAGTGAATCGTCTGCGCAGAACGGGATGGTGATCTGATCTCCGTTAGAGTTATTTAGGTTATATTCAATGGCAACTTCCATGGCATTAGGGTTACGACTCCAGTTGCGACGGGCTACTCCACCCATTACATCCCAGGACATCGCCGACCGGAGGATCTCGTCAACTCTTTTGCTGCCGTCGAGAACCATGCCAAAACCGCCATTAATGGCTTTTCCGATTCCGGTTCCTCCACCATTATGGAGTGCAACCATAGACATTCCACGGGCAGCATTGCCTGCAAAACAATGAGTCGCCATGTCGGCGCAGACATTGCTTCCGTCTTTTATGTTAGCGGTCTCACGAAACGGTGAATCGGTACCGCCAGGGTCATGGTGATCTCTGCCGAGCATAATCGGCCCGATCTCTTCTTTACGCACCATATCATTGAATTTCAGGGCAATAGCCACACGGCCTCCTGCATCTGAATAGAGTATTCTGGCCTGGCTACCGACAACAAGTTTATTCTCTTTTGCATCTCTGATCCAGATATAATTATCTCTGTCTTCTGGACGCCGATCAGGGTCGATACAGGACATTGCCGCCAGGTCGGTTTTGTCCAGGTCTTCAGGGTTTCCGCTCAGGCAGACCCAGCGGAAAGGGCCGTAGCCGTAATCGAAGATCGGTCCCATAATATCTTCAAAATATGACGGGTAGATAAAACCGTCTTTTGCGTCGACACCATTCTTGGCAACTTCCGTTACCCCTGCGTCAAAAACAGCCTTTAAGAATGCGTTGCCGTAATCGAAAAAATAGGCTCCTTGTTCAGTTAGTTTCCCGATAACCTCACAGTGCCGGCGTAAACTTTTATCAACCAGAGCCTTGAATTTTTTCCTGTCCTCTGCGAGCAGCTCAGTTCGTTGATCAAAGGTTAATCCCTGGGGGCAGTAACCTCCATCGTAGACAACGTGGCAGGACGTCTGGTCAGATAGGAGATCGATTTTTATTTTTCTGGCGGCCATAAATTCGAGAAGGTCAACAATATTGCCATGGAAGGCAATTGAGGTGTTCTTTTTTGCTGCCAACTCCTCTGTTGCAATTTTTACTACTTCTTCCATGTCGCCGGAGACAATATCAACCCACCCCTGCCGGTGACGGGTCTCTATTCTGGAAAGATCAACTTCCGCTGTTATAGATACTGCGCCAGTGATTTTAGCAGCCTTGGGCTGAGCACCGCTCATGCCGCCAAGACCGGAACTGACAAAGAGTAATCCGGCGAGATCATCGCTGGCATCCACATTACACATCTTGCGTCCGGCGTTGAGCAGGGTGTTATAGGTTCCATGGACAATACCCTGGGGGCCGATATACATCCAGCCGCCGGCGGTCATCTGGCCATAGGATGAGACTCCCATCTGGGCCGCGATCTCCCAGTCATCCGGGTTGTCATACAAGCCAACCATTAAACCGTTGGTTATGATTACTCTCGGGTTATTCGGGCTCGATTGGAATAAGCCAAGAGGGTGTCCGGACTGCATCACAAGGGTCTGGTTGTCTGTAAGTGCCTGCAGATATTTTTTAACGAGACGAAGCTGCATCCAGTCATGGCAGACACTGCCGGTTTCTCCGTAGGTGACAAGTTCGTAAGGATAAAGTGCGACATCAAAACTGAGATTGTTATCAATCATCAACTGGAATGCTTTTCCTGCGAGACAGTTGCCTTTATAGGAACTTACCGGGAGTGGTTTGATACTCTCCTTCGGTCTGAAACGATATCCGTAAATCCGGCCTGATGTTTTAAGCTCTTCCATAAATTCAGGGATTAAAACGGCGTGATGTTTCTTAGGTATATAGCGAAGTGCATTTTTCAGAGCAATCTTGGTCTGCTCTTTGTTCAGCCTGAAACCACGGGCCGGAGCGCGGCGGATATCTTTTTGAAATGATATTTTTTCGGGTAGTTCGTCATCAAGACGAATCTTCATGGCCTTGGATATGTCTGTATTGGTGAGCATGCTCTCCTCCTTACAATGTGCTTTTCTGTGCAGGTACGTACACTGTTTTTTAATCTACAATAGTCGAGATGTATAGACAACATTTTCATTCATGTCAATTGAAGAAAAATTTTTTAGAATGGTATAGATGAATTAAATATTTGAGTATAGCTATGTTTGGATTGGGATGAGACTCTTAGAAATAGCAGGTCAGGGAACTGCAGCTTGCATCGGCCCTGAGAATATTGTATATACAACTGTGGTGTTCATACGAAACAGTTAGCTTTCAAATCACAATCTATTATCAGGATACAATATGCAGGAAATTCAAATTTCGCCAGGCAAAATGACGCTTGCGCAGCTGCGACTGGTAGCAAGAGAGGAAGTAAAAATCACACTCGATCCTGACTGCATCGAACAGGTTGAAAAAGCGGTAAAAACTGTAATGGATGTAATTGACTCCGGCAGGGTTATCTACGGTATAAATACCGGCTTCGGTCTGCTGGCTAATACTGTTATTCCCAATGATGAGTTAGAACATCTTCAGCGGTCGATTGTCCTTTCCCATGCCGCCGGTATCGGCGATTTTATGTGTGAGTCTACGACGCGCCTGTTAATGGTGCTGAAGATTAATAGTCTGGCACGGGGGTATTCGGGAATTCGCATGGAGGTCATAGAGGCATTGATCAAACTGGTTAACGCCGAAGTGTATCCATGTATTCCTAAGAAAGGTTCTGTTGGAGCTTCGGGGGATCTTGCACCTCTGGCTCATATGAGCACTATCCTCCTTGGTGAAGGAGAGGTTTTTTATAAAGAAAAACGTATATCAGGCAGGGACGGTCTTCGCCTCGCCGGGATGGAGCCAATTGTTCTCGGGCCCAAGGAAGGGCTGGCTCTTCTTAATGGCACTCAGGCATCCACTGCCTTTGCCCTTCAGGGGTTGTTCTCAGCCGAGGATCTTTTTGCTGCCGCAATAGTTACAGGGTCTCTGAGTGTAGAGGCAGCGATAGGCAGTAGGAGGCCTTTTGAGCATGCTATACACGAGGTACGAGGCCATCAGTCCCAGATCGATACTGCGGCGGCCTTTCGTTATCTACTGACAGAGACCAGTGAAATATGTGTCTCCCATAAGGATTGTGAGGGGGTTCAGGATCCTTACTCTCTTAGATGTCAACCGCAGGTGATGGGAGCCTGCCTCGGTCAGATAAGGAATGTAGCGGCAGTACTTGAGATCGAAGCAAATGCCGTTTCAGATAATCCGCTGGTTTTCTCAGAGAGCTGCGATATTGTCTCTGGAGGTAATTTTCATGCAGAGCCGGTTGCAATGGCAGCAGATAACCTGGCACTTGCCATAGCCGAAATAGGATCTATTTCAGAGAGAAGAATTGCCCTGCTGATTGATACCCATATGAGCAAACTTCCACCCTTTCTGGTGGAGAAGGGCGGACTTAATTCCGGGTTTATGATTGCCCAGGTGACATCGGCTGCCCTTGCCAGTGAGAATAAATCCCTTGCCCATCCGGCATCAGTGGATAGTTTGCCTACTTCAGCCAATCAGGAAGATCATGTCTCAATGGCAACCTTTGCCGCCCGCAGACTTCTGGATATGGCGGAGAATACAGCAGGAGTCATCGCCATAGAACTTCTTGCTGCATGTCAGGGAATAGATTTCAGGGCACCTCTGAAGAGCTCTGCAAGACTTGAAGAGGCCAAGCTCATGCTGCGTGAGCTGGTTTCTTTTTATGATCAGGACCGTTATTTTGCGCCTGATATTGAAAAGTCGTGTCGTTTAATAACTTCAGGGTCTTTGAATGCACTAGTTAATGATGGTCTGTTGCCCAGTTTTAAGTCAGAGTTGAGGTGAAAAATATAAGCATGCAGAAAAACCAACCAAACTCTTCGCCAAAATCTCTTGATTCTGCAATTCCCCGTTATCGGCAGGTTAAAGAATACATTACCGATCGAATTGACAGAAGAGAGTTAAAGCCCGGTATGAAAATTGAGTCGGAAAACAGACTGGTTGAGTTGCTTGGTGTCTCAAGGATGACGGTTAACCGGGCGCTCAGGGAGTTGACAGACGATGGGAAATTAACGAGATTGCAAGGGGCCGGAACATTTGTGGCCCACCAGAAACCCCAGTCAGCCCTTCTTGAAATACAGTCAATATCCCGGGAAATTCGCGACAGGGGAGGGGATTATTCCTGTGATATTATACTTTTGGCAGAAGAAAAGGCCAAGCCTTCACTTGCTGCAGCAATGAACCTGTCGCCATATTCTTCTGTGTACCATTCAATAATAGTTCATATGGATGATGGAATAGCCATTCAGCTGGCAGACCGGTATGTAAATCCTGATCTTGCACCCGACTATCTGGCTCAGGATTTTACAAAAGTATCACCAAATGAATATCTGCTCAGCCTCTCGGCAATCTCTGAGGTGGAACATGTGGTTGAGGCAATAATTCCTGATAAATGGGTCAGGCAGCTGTTGCAAATTAACGCAGCTGAGCCTTGTCTGGTACTTAATCGAAAGACCTGGGTCAAAGGCGATGTAGCCACCAGATCCAGTTTTTATTATCCGGGCTCCCGCTATACAATCGGTGGTCGGTTCAGACCTTCGAAAAGGGGAAGTATTCAGGTTACGTAATAAGTCTTGAGTGACAGGGGTTTTTCGCAATAAGGCGCAAAAAAATGAAACGTACTACTCCAAAAAAACTGATTAGAAGAAGACTGCTTCGCTGGGGGCTGTTTATCGGTCTTGCAGGAGTATTGTTTTATTTTTTCTCACCCGGCGATGGCAATGAGACAAAGGTCTGGCATAGTGTGATACTGTCTGAGGAGTTCACTGAAGCAAAACTCGGGTCAGTCAGAACATTTAACGAGTACAGGCAGCTTGAAGAGAGACTCTTTCTGGAACTTGAGGAAAAGGTATACAAACAGACAGATACAGGGAAAGCTTTTGAGCTTTGCCGCTACAGCATGGGCAGTACTGTAAATTCGCAGCATACATTGCCCAACTGGAATAAAAGCTTTGAATTACCCTCGGACTCACCTTCAGGGGGCGTCCTGCTCCTGCACGGAATGTCGGATTCACCATATAGCCTTCGTGGCATGGCAGAAACTCTTAACCAGCGGGGATACTATGTTATAGGCCTTCGGCTGCCTGGTCATGGAACAGTACCCTCGGGACTGAAGAACCTGAAGTGGGAGGATATGGCCGCTGCGGTACAGCTGGCAACTCAACATTTAAAGGTAAAGATTGGTAGTCAGCCACTGCATATCATAGGATATTCGACCGGGGCTTCCCTTGCTTTAAATTATACCCTTGATGCACTGGAGGGAACTGTTTCTCCGGTTCCAGCTGCCCTTGTTTTTATCTCTCCGGCTATTGGTATTAGCGCGGCAGCAGGTCTTGCGGGAGTTAAGGACTGGTTATCTTCATTTCCAGGGTTTGGTAATATGGCATGGTTGGCTATACAGCCAGAATTTGATCCGTATAAGTATAACTCTTTTGCCACCAATGCAGCATATCAGGTGCATCGTATAACCCGTGCCATGAGCGACAGGATAGCAACCTTGTCAAAAAATAATCCACCGGAAAAATTCCCTCCGCTTTTAATCTTTCAATCAGCCGTCGATGCTACAGTTTCGGTTAGTGCGGTAGTTGATAGACTGTTAATACCTCTGAAAAGCCAAAAGCATGAACTGGTTCTGTTTGATATAAACCGCCTTGCCTCCCAGTCTTCCCTGATGGTTCCCAGCACTGCACTGCCCGTAAATGGTCTAATGGAAGATAGGACTTTACCGTTTGTCCTTAATCTGATTACAAACGAGAGCACGGAGAGCACGGCAGTTGTTGAAATACGAAAGGTACCAGGGGCAAGCAAACATGCTGAAATCATTCCACTGAATCTCAATTGGCCGGCCGGAGTGGTATCGCTCAGTCATGTAGCACTTCCTTTTTCACCCGATGATCATCTTTACGGGCAGTATCCTCCCGACGATAGTTCCACCATTTTTCTCGGTCAGATGGCATTAAAAGGGGAGTATAATATGTTGAAAATACCTGTCAATCTGTTGCTGCGATTGCGATACAATCCATTTTATGAATTTCTTGAAAGTCGTGCTGTGAAATGGGTGGACAGTAGTTCTGGTTTAAACTCAACCCAGCACTGACCTGACGACGTGAAGTAGGTCATTGCCTGCGACTGGCTTGGTTCGTGACACATTACCGGCAAAGTACCTTTTGGATGGCAGTATTAAAATCTTCTATTTTATATGGTTTTGTGATTGCACCACAAAAGCCGTAGTCAGTATAGTGAGCCATTATCGGATCGTTAGAGTAGCCGCTGGAGACAAGAACCTTTGCATCGGGGTTGAGAGCCCGGATTGCCTTGATTGCTTGCGCCCCTCCCATGCCGCCGGGGATGGTCAGGTCCATAATAATAAGGTCGCATTGATTACCACTTGCAAGTCCTTTCTTGTAAGTCTCGACAGCTTCTTCACCGCTTGCTGTCAGTTCGTAGCTATATCCCAGGTGGGTGAGCATTGCCTCTGCCAGGGTCCGTATCATCTCGTCATCGTCCATGATCATTATTTTACCATGGCCATGCATGGGGCGGACCGGTTCTTTTTGAGGAATAATACTGGACTTAGTCCTGGACTGGGGAAGAAATATTGAAAATTCAGTTCCTGCTCCCGGTTTTGATGAGACAGTGATATCTCCTTCATGCTGCATGATAATCGAGTGACAGATTGCAAGGCCAAGCCCGCTTCCCTCCTGTTTGGTGGAAAAATAGGGGTCAAATATTTTATCAATTATGGTGTGGGGAATACCTGTGCCGTGATCCTTAATGGAGATCATTATATATTTGTCTCCCCTCAAGGAAGAGGGCTTTTTCTTGTGTTCAGTCAGATTTTTACAACGAATATCAATAACTCCACCCTGGGGCATGGCGTGGGTCGCATTGATGATAATGTTTTGAATGACCTGACTGATCTGGCCCGGGTCTACATCTACCTGCATTAGGTCAGGTGCAAAACTGGTGTCACAACGGACATTGCTACCTCTCAGGATAAATGAAGACGAGTCTGTGATAATTTCGGAAATTGAGGTAGTTGTGCGGACCGGTTCACCCCCCTTGGCAAAAGTCAGCAGCTGCTGGGTAAGGTTTTTGGCACGGATAGAAGCTTTTTCTGCTTCAGTCAGCAGGGCATGAATTGGTTCATGAGGTTCCAGTTTGTTTAAGGCCAGGTTAATATTACCAAGTATGGCAGCGAGAATATTGTTGAAATCGTGGGCGATACCTCCAGCCAGAACACCTACGGATTCAAGTTTTCTGGCTTTCATTGCCTCTTTTACCATCCTCCTCGTTTGGGTTATATCTCTGAAAACAAGAACGCCTCCGATTATATTATTTTTGGCATCAAGGATAGGTGCACCGCTGTCACCAATACTCTTTTCACTGCCGTTTTTTGCAATCAGGATTGTATCGTCAGCAAGTCCGGTGATCTGGCCACTGCTTATAACTTTTGTTATCGGATTTTCACAAATCTCTCTGGTCTGGTTATTTACAATGTGAAAAACTTCGTCTAAAGGACGGCCTGTAGCTTCCGGGCTGCCCCAGCCGGTGAGATCTTCCGCTATCCTGTTCATCAGGACAACGTTACCGGTAGTATCTGTAGTGATTACACCGTCACCAATGCTGCGCAGCGTTACTGCCAGCCGTTCTTTCTCATTTTCCAGGGCCTGCTCGGTTTTTTTGCGCTCATTAATATCCCGAACCACAGCGATAACGTATCGATGACCGCTGAATTCAATGTATTTAAGAGATACCTCGGCCCAGAAGACAGCGTCATCTTTTTTTCTGGCCTGCCATTCAAAACGCTGGGACCCCTGTTGGACAGCCGCATTGATTTTTATAGTGGCCTCCGTATCAGTAAAGGGAGGTGTCCTGGAGCTGATTATACTCAAATCAAGCCGTAGTGCCTCCTCATAGGTATATCCAAACATCTCCAGCATTCCCTGATTGACGTCAAGAATATTACCGGAATCGGCATCGTGTATAAATATTGCGTCGCTGGGGGCATTGTATATTTCTCGGTACCGCTCTTCTCCTGCTTGCAGCTGTTGATTGACCGTGAGCAGGTCAGTGTTCTTTTTTTCAAGTAACCGCCGGGTACTTATCAGTTTTTCCGTCATCGTATTAAACGCTGCAGCAAGCAGGCCGATCTCATTTTTATGGGATTCTTCCGCCTTTTCTTCAAAATTGTCGCCACTGATATTTTCAGCAATTTTAGTTAGTTTGCTAATTGGCCGGGTAATACTTCTGGCAAGATAGAATGAAATGAATATTGTCAAGAATATGGCACCGGTAAGCAGGGTGTAGAGCAGATAGCGCATACTTTCAAGCGGCGCAAAAGCTTCTTCTCGGTCTATTTTTACAACAATACCCCAGTTGAGATCCTCGATGTATCTGGTAGCTGCGAGAACAGGAATATTACGGTAATCTTTTGCGTTCGTTGCCAGCTCATTTTTGCCCGAAAAAGCTAGATTGATCGGTATTTCTAGGTTATTTTTCGGGATAATTAAG
>Ga0307988_1000937_pt1 | contig 18034 bp, 12 predicted proteins | sample EllFjometagen183_FD_203166 | JGI IMG/M metagenome (GOLD analysis project Ga0307988, IMG submission 203166) | Marine microbial communities from Ellis Fjord, Antarctic Ocean - #183 | ecosystem: Environmental > Aquatic > Marine > Unclassified | place: Southern Ocean | collected 2014-10-08 | reverse complement strand
TGTTTAAAGAGAATATACAGGTATTGGCTTCAATTATAAGTGATTCGAAGTCATAACTCGATTTCTGAAAAGAGCATGCCAATAATCAGAAATCGCGGTTCTGTAAAAAGAATTGGGACACAGTCTGGAAAGCCGGAATCCAGGAACATATTTGACTGGATCCCGCGAGCACCGTGTTTCAAAACGGAACACTTGGATCGGCGTCCGGGATGACAGGACGCCGCTAGTGAGAAGCGAAACTTGCAGCTTCGAAGGAGGTATTGAACCCGTGCTACCCAATAAATAACGTCACCTAATCTATTTGCAAAAGTCCTAAATGCTGGACATTTTGCAGACAGAAGGAGACCTAATTTTTGAGCTGACCCGAAGGCATGAAAAATGCTGCTTTCTTATATTCGGAGGTGTGATTAAACGGCGCATCAATCTATGTATCCCTTTTAATTTAGTCTGTTAGGGATTGTGTGAGATTGAAATTGCCTGTCATCACCCTTGTTAGAATTATTAACAGCGCGCTGTAAAACCTTCAGGTTTGCAGCTGATTATAATGCAGCAACATCCTGACATCAATACCTGAGAAACGATTATGACAGAGAACTTGCCGGATTCTGGCTTGCAATTGCCGGGAGGTGTAAAATTTAGTGAGGAGCTGCAATCCCTGTTCAAACAAAAGGCGAACCAGCGGGGAGTTGAGTATCGACCAAGGACTCGACACTTGAAAACTGAAAGTCAGGCCCTGTTCACCAACCGCCTGTTTCTGGAGTCAAGTCCCTACCTGCTGCAGCATGCTCACAACCCGGTAAACTGGTATCCCTGGGGTGATGAGGCATTTGAAACCGCACAGAGACTCAACCGTCCGGTTCTGGTCAGTATCGGTTATTCGACCTGCCATTGGTGCCATGTTATGGAAGAGGAGTCTTTTGAGGATGAGGAGATCGCCGCATACCTGAATACTCACTATATCACCATCAAGGTGGACCGGGAAGAACGACCTGATATTGATGCCATCTACATGGCAGCTGTTCAAACCCTGAACGGCAACGGAGGTTGGCCTTTGAACGTGATGCTGATGCCTGAGCGACGGCCATTCTGGGGGGGGACCTACTTTCCTGCGCGAGATGGTGACCGTGGTGCCAGTATGGGGTTTCTCAGCATTTTGAAACGGATACAGGAGGTATTCAATTCAGAGCGTGCGCAACTTGACCAAACCAGCTTTCAGTTGACTGAGGCAATTGAATCCATGTTGACGCCAACCCCGGGAGAAGGCAGTCCTGGTCCGGATTTGCTGGACAGAGCTGCCGAATTTTACAGGAGCCGGTTTGATCAGGCTAATGGCGGATTGGTCGGAGCCCCGAAGTTTCCCAGCAGCTTGCCGATCAGGTTCCTGCTCCGGTACTACCATCGATCAGGCAAAAAAGAGTTTCTGGAGATGGCGGAGCGGACCCTGGAAAAAATGGCAGCAGGAGGGATGTATGATCAGGCAGGTGGTGGATTTCACCGCTATTCGGTGGACGCGGGCTGGCAGATTCCCCATTTTGAAAAGATGCTCTATGACAACGCACTGCTGGTGGTGGCTTATCTTGAAGGATTCCAGCTGACAGGCAGGGGACTCTTCCGGCATATTGCCACCGAGATCCTGGACTATGTTTCCCGGGATATGACATCGCCAGGTGGGGCTTTTTTTTCAGCGACGGATGCTGATAGCCTGACGCTGGATGGGCACAGGGATGAAGGTTATTTTTTTACCTGGACGCCGGATGAACTTGAAACGGTTTTGGGACCAGAGAAGGCAGAAGTTGCCCGTGATCTTTACCAGGTGCAGCCGGGTGGTAATTTCGAAGGGCGTAGCATTCTTAATACCCCCAGAGACCTGAAAAGTGTGGCTGATTCAAGAGGGTTGTCGCAAAACGAATTGGAAGAGACCATTAAAGAGGTTAAGGAGCTGCTTTATCAGGCCCGAAAAAAACGACCTGCCCCCATTCGGGATGAAAAAATCTTAACAGGCTGGAATGGGTTGATGATCTCTGCCTTTGCCCGTGCCGGTCGTGTTCTTGGTCAAAATCACTATACAGAGACAGCAGAGAGGGCAGCGACCTTTCTGCTGGAACATCTTTACCAGGATGGCCGTTTGTTTCGGAGCTTTAATGATGGTCGTGCTGCTTTCAACGGCTATCTGGAGGACTATGCTTTTTTTATTGCAGCCCTGCTGGACCTGTTTGAGACAACACACGCTGTATACTGGCTTGAAAAAGCGATTGAACTGGACCGGACACTTGAGACACATTTTGAAGACAAGGATACGGGTGGTTTTTTCATGACAGCAGATGACCATGAAAAACTGATTGCACGGGAGAAACCAAATTACGACGGTGCTGTTCCATCGGGCAATTCTGTTGCCATGCTGAATCTACTGAGACTGGAAGCGCTGACAGGCAGAGGAGACTATGCAGAACGTTTTCAGAGGGCCTATCGACTGTTTTTAGGCTCACCTGACCAGAATCCAGTTGCACTCTCTGAAATGCTACTGGCAGCGGACTTTTTTACCGGGAGCACCAGAGAGATTGTGATTGTGACTCCTGAAAACCGGCCGGAAACCGCTGAACCTTTTCTTGAAGCATTGCGAGAGCTGTTTGTGCCAAATTCGGTTCTGGTAGTTGTTCCTGATGCTGGGGAGGCTAATGGTCAATCAGGCTCTGTCCCGATTGCCGTTGGAAAAAAGACCATGAAGGATATGGCCACAGCCTTTGTATGTGAGATGGGTGCCTGCCGGGAACCAGTGACCGATGTTGCTCGGTTTGTTCAGCAATTTGAAAAACAGGGTGGGGCATAATGCATTCAAAACGGCTTAAGCAGGTCCTGTTTGCTGTCTGGATGTCTATTTTTGCTGTACTGATGTTCCTGCACTTCAGGTCCGGCTTTTCGCTTCAGGAATATCCAGCTCGCGTTAAAGAAATTCTGGCACAGGTTGGTGTCTGGGGGCCCATTGCCTACATTGTTATCTATGTCTTTCGTCCCCTGTTATTTTTCCCTGCAACCCTCCTGACAGCTATTTCAGGGGCGCTGTTCGGTCCGATAGGCGGGATTTTCTATACGATGATAGGGGAAAACCTCAGCGCCAATTTTACCTTTCTACTGGGGCGCTATTTCATGAAAGACCTGGCGCAGCAGGTGATGTCCCGGAATCCCGCTGCCCGATTAATGGATTGCCGGTTCAGGGAAAACGGTTTTATCTCGGTGATGATCATGCGGCTTATTTATCTGCCCTTTGATCTTGTCGGTTTCATGGCTGGTGCTTGTGATGTGAGGCAGGTCCAGTTTGCGGCCGGGACCTTTCTGGGGATTATTCCGGGTATGGTTTCATTTGTGCTGTTGGGCAGTGCCATAATGGATCCGATAAACCTGCTGCTCGCTCTTCTGTTTCTTCTGTTCGGGGTTGGCCTCTCCCGGTTTATCAAAAGGCGGGGGTTGCATAATGGCCGTCTATTGGACAGTCAATCATAGCGTCAAGCGCGGGTACCTGCTCAAATCAGCAAATCGGACATTTTCTTGAGAACGTAAGTTGGAGCAGGTTTAATCGTGTCTGGATCATTCAGGCTCCAGGAAACGAAGGCTGTGTCCGTTCCTGCCTGCTGCCCACACTCGATATCGAAATAAGCATCGCCGATAAACAGGGCGTTGCCGGCCTTCCCGTTGATTGCCTCCAACGCTTTCAATGCAGGTTCAGGGTGGGGCTTATGCTTTGATGTGAATTCCGGCGTGATAATGACATCGAATAAGTCAAACAGGCTGCAGGTTTTGAGATAGAGTTCTGCTGTGTCCATTTTTCTGGAGGTAACGACGGCCATTTGTTTCCCGTTCTGCTTCAATGTGGTTAATGTTTCCTGAACCTCTGGAAAAACGTTCAGGTGGTCGCCATAAATGTCCAGCTGGTAATCCCGGTAATCCTCCAGAACAGTTGCCAGTTCTGTTTCTGTGAGCCTGCCCAGGTATTCCTGAATCTGCTGCACAAGCGGCTGTCCAATGCCGGAGACAACCCGGGGTTTTTCGATGGTAAAATCACCATACTTTTTACACGTATAGAGAAATGACTGGAAAATCAGTTCCGCCGTGTCGATCAGGGTCCCATCCGCGTCGAACAGGTAAGAGTCGTATGATTTCATTTTAATTGGGGGTGTAATTGCTGGGCCGGTCGCAGAATTTCTCGGCAGGATGTTTTCTGTCAGTGCGGGTTCCCCGCCCTCTCAGCGGGTGTCTATTACTCCAAACGTGAGGGCGGGGATTTCAGCAGCATCAGTTCCTGGATTAATTGCCAAAGACATAGGCAAAAATATCTTTAGCGAAATTTTTATCTATTTGTTTGATCAGCGTTTCGAGGGCTGCCTGCTCAGCGGCCTGGTAACTAACGTGAACCTCTCGTCCTTTACGCAGGATGGTGCCGAACTCCTTGTTATTTGCCTGATTGATCAATCGAAAAACCGCATGCCACTGAATAAACTTGTGTTTTGATGGCATATCCAGCTTTTTGAAAGCCAGTTTTCCCCTGATAACGATATTAGCGGTTTGAGTCGACTGCCCAAGAATTGAAAAGCCTTCTGCGGTCAAATACTCTGCCAGTACCGCTCTAACTTGTTCTGAGTTAGGGCCGATGATTTTGATGGCGATGCTGAACTCTTTGGCCAGAAAATTTTGAAGATCTGCCTCGGCTTTCCCCAGCGTCACTTCAAAGGTATGACCCTGCCTGTTGAGATTGACTGTTCGGTAATCCCTATCATAGGTATCCCGTTTTTTTATCGTCTGAATCATGGGTTCGTAGCTCTGAGCTGACACCAGCTTATCCTTAGAATCCCTGATGACTTGATCATAGCTGTTGACAATTCCATTGAGTTCCTCGATTCGATCCCCAAGCATTCGAGCGGTTTTTCTCCGATCCAGAATGGCCAGTTTGTATACCTGTTTAGTGGAATCGACCCAGGTTTCAACGATCTCGGTCCCTTTTATGGATGTCCGGAAAGGTTGTGTAATGGTGGCAACCGCATTTTTCTCCGCACTCCGTTCACTGTCTCCGTGGCCTACACCCAGAATATAGCTGTTCTCCGGGTATTTTGCGCTGGGACCGCTGATCCAGTCCGGCTTTTTGTCTCCGAAAAGTGAGCAGGCAGATAAGGTAAGAAACAGAAAAAATATCCCAGCTGCAACGGTCAGTCTGCGTCTCGGGGTAAGAGTGATCGTGTCAGTTTTCATAATGAGTACCGGTTATTTAAGAAGGTTTTTTGGCCTGGGCGAATGTTGATGACACCCATTTGCCTGGTTTCCATGGGTTGTCCGTTACGGTTGTAATACTGGATAGTGACCTGATAGGTTCCAGGTGGCGCCAGAAGACGGCCCATATGGATGGAGGCTGGCAATAGACGCCATGAGCGTTGATCAATGGTTTCGGTTGCTGCTGCGGCCACATTACCGACAAGCCCCACCAGTAGTCCCGCTATTTGCCCACCTCGTTTGCTTGCTTCCTGTTGTGCTACCGCGGTGGCCAGAAATTTGGCAGAAGCTCTTGCAATTGCTTTGGCGCGAATCCGACCGATGCGATCATCCAGATTTTTGATGGCAATGGCTTCAATATTTTCCGCTTCAAATGTCCGTGTTGATATGACCTTACCCTTGGCGGATTTAAGCGAAACCTTGGCATAACCCACAGAGTTGGACCGTTTACGGAATCTGGGGAACACAATTTTCATTCTATAGAAACCGGCACCTGGTTTTGCCAAGTTTACAAAAATCGGGTCTTCAATCTTTCTAGGGGAGAGGCCATTATAACTGAGAAAAACCAACTCTCCCTTATCTCGGTAAACATCAACAGGCAACTCCTCAATGTTTCCGAATTGACGACGATAGCTGGTATATTCCTCGGTCAGCCCGAGGCTTTTGGCCGCATGCAGCAGATCAGCCATCAGGCGTTTTGGAACCGGGGTTCCATACGCCTTTTTATATGCCCCATAAGAGGTATAGGCCTTTCGGTAAGAGATGAATGCATCATTCTTCTCCCCCTGCGCCTCGAAGAGAATGCCACTCAAATACCGGGCAAAGGCATCTTCCTTGTAAACATTTTTATCTTCGTATTTACTGTTAATCACATTTAACTTATGGTCCACCCTTCTGGCCTCTACAAGGGCATCATCCCACTTATTCAGAAACGTGTAGTTGATGGCGCCGAACACATTGACCATTACCCGCTCGAAATCCTCACCCGCGTAGGCCAGAGAATAATCATTTGTGAAATATGAGCTTGCTTCGTCGGAAATACTTTTTGTGTAAAGGTCGTCCATTCGTTTTTCAGCACTTTGCAGTTGCTGGTTGCTTTTCTTAAACTGACCCGCCAGATGGTAAAGCATCCCCAGTTCGACCTGGTACACAACCTGGTCCTTTTCCCGGTATTCCTTTTTGTTCTTCTCGAGAATTTTAATTCCTGCCTGATAGTTCCCCTTGGAAGCGCTTTTTTCAATTTCAGTAAAGTGTTTTTGGGTCATCGATGTGCACCCGAATGCGATTCCTGAAAACAGGATCAGTAACAGAACTCTCACTGACATGAAACCTCCCCTTTTGGGTTGCAATGGATTACTCAACATTAAACCGTTCGCTAATAACGGACCCAATCCATTTCCAGGGTGGAACTCCAGGCCAGTTTCTGTGTTTGGTAAGGGTATTCATGATAGACTGTATAATGAAAATTGATTCATGAGCTTTAAGGTCTGCGGTTACATTGCCGCTGAGCCTGCTGTTTTCCAGATTGTCTTCCCAAATATCTTCAGTTGAATGTCCTGAATATTTAAAAAATTTGAAAATGGCAGACTCAAGAGGTGTGTTTGACTCGATGAAACAGCTATAACCCGTATCCGCCTTTTTTGATGATCTTTTTGATTTTCTTTTCCCCAATCCAGACCTTTTCGTTGTCCTCAATATTAATCAGTTCCAGGTTGATCTGGTAAAACTTAACCTTGGTACCTTCGAGTTCATCTAATATGGTCAGGATGGCTCCTTTTAACATGAAGTCTGCTGCTTTTTCCTGAACCAGACGCTTGGCGGTCTCCTGTGAGGATTGAGTCTGTTGGCTCTCCCTCTCTTCACGCAACTCAACCCGTTCACTTTTGGATGCCACAAACGAAATTCTGCCTGAATTGATCAATTCCCGCTCAAGATCTTTGACGAATGAATCGACAGCGATATGTTCGTGACTTCTATTGGCAACCGTTCCCACAATGACCCTAGGCTTTCTCCCTTCCTTTCGAGAATAATCACGTAACCACATTCTGCTTAACACATCATCTATCATACCTCTGGAAACCAAACGGGAATCAGTGTCGTTCCATTTGCCTGATAAATCGGTTACCTCCGAGGTTCCAACCCGTGTAACCCTTTTCGGTGTGCAGCCTGCAGTAATGAAAAGCGCGACAAGCGCGACAACTACTATTAGGTGAAGATGCTTCAATTTGCGATCAATCATTTTTTCCTCCTGGGATGATCTGTAGAGAATGTCATACGGAAAATAATTATGTATTCAATGCTACAGGGTTTAAAAATTTAAAAAAAGGTTCAACCCAAAAAAAACCTGTTCGGCATATTTACCAAAAATGGTTGGTAAATGCCTGCATTGTTCAACAAAAACAGATAATAGTAAAAATGTCTCCCGGTTCATTTTGTTTCGAAAAAGTGGAATATTTTCTGGCGGCTAAAAAAGTCAGCAGTTAATACTGTCTAAAATGACACTTCAGGAATACGGCTTTGCCTGGAATGAAATTTATCTATGAAAGCCTGTAGTCTTAACCAAAGAGGCCTGTTACGCTGTTCACATGGCCGAATTCTTAAGGGCTGGAAAATTAAAAGATGGGTAAACAGGGCATGGATTGCATGTATTTAGACGATTTTTGGGAAAATCGCATTGCATAAGAGCCTTGAAAATGTTACTTTTAAAAATTAATATAATTACATTTAAAGGATTTTACCAAATTGTTGGTATCAGGGAAACCGTCGGAAGGATATGGAACTGTCTGAGAGTCAATTTGATGCACTAATGGGCATCATTCAGCCACTGGCACAGATATCTGGTCTTGAACTGGTGGATATTGTTCTGAGGAATGAGAGTGGGCAGCAGATCCTGGATGTGGCTATTGACAAGGAAGGGGGTTTGACTATCGACGATTGTGCGACACTGAGCCGGAAAATTTCATTGGTTCTGGATGTTGAGGATCCGATTTCCTTTTCGTATCATCTGGAAGTAGGATCACCCGGAATTTTTCGCAGGTTGAAGACGGACACGGATATCGAAAAAAATCTACAGGCTCGGGTAAAAGCGGTTTTCATTGAACCGTTGTCGGGTCACAAAAAATTTGTGGGGACACTGACTCGTTTTCAGGATCGAAAACTGACGATTTGCGGTGAGAGTGAGGAGCTGATAGCAGATCTGGAGCAGATCAAAAAAATTCAGCTGTTTCCGGATATATAAGTGCTGTTGAGGTTGAGATGAGCAGCAGGCAGGTTTCGGGGCAGAAAACGGCCGTTATTTGACCAGGACTTAAATTATACCAATAGGAGTATTTCATGAAACCTGGTGGTTTATTTGAAGCAATTATCGAGTTGAGCCATGAACGTGGGCTGGATCAGGAAGCGATCGTTGAGGCGATTGAAGATGCAATCGTTGGCGCAGCTTATAAAAAGTATAAAAATTACAAAAATATAGAAGCCGCCTTGAACCCACAATCCGGTGATGTTGATCTGATGCATTACAAGGTGGTTGTGGATGAGGTGGAAGATCCGGACAACGAAATTCCATTGGATGAAGTAATCAAATTCGACCCCCTGGCTGAGTGTGGGGATGAAGTTGAGTATGAGATTGACAGTAACGAGTTTAAGAGTGTGATTGCACAGACTGCCCGCCAGCTGATTTTCCAGAAGATCCGCGAAGCGGAAAGGGAGTCGGTGATCGAGAAATATGTAGAGAAGAAGGGTGAAATTATCCATGGATCGGTATCCAGAATTGAACGGGGTCGTGTGATCATCACGATTGGCAATGCTGTGGAAGCTGCCTTGGAATATCGCGAACAGATTCCCTTTGAAAAACTGCAGCCTGGTGAAAATGTCAGGGTATTGCTGATTGATCTGCTGTCTGACGGACGTGGACCCCAACTCATTGTCTCACGGACCCATCCCGATTTTCTGATTAAATTGTTTGAAGTCGAAGTTCCCGAAGTTTATGACGGGATCATAGAGGTGGTTGCAGCGGCCAGGGAGCCCGGAAGGCGGGCAAAAGTGGCAGTTTACACCAATGATCCGGACATTGATCCAATTGGTGCCTGTGTCGGTATGCGAGGTTCCAGGGTGCAGTCGATAGTCTCAGAACTGTGTGGTGAACGGATTGACGTGATCGAGTGGTCGGAAGGTCTGGAACAGTATATTGCCAACTCATTGGCTCCGGCTGATATCATGGAGATCGACCTTGACGAAGAGAACCGGTCAGCAGATATCAGAATCGCTCAGGATCAGCTGTCACTGGCTATCGGTAAACAGGGACAGAATGTTCGTCTGGCGTCCAAATTAACCGGGATCATGATCAATATCAACGCCTGGGAGTCAGGCTTGGAATTGAAGGAAGAAACTCCGGCGGAGGCTCAGAAAGAAGAGGCGGTTGTAGAAGAGAGTGCGGAAGCAGAAGCAGTGGTGGTTGAAGAGAGTGCGGAAGCAGAAGCAGTGGTGGTAGAAGAGAGTGCGGAAGCAGAAGCAGTGGTGGTAGAAGAGAATGCGGAAGCAGAAGCAGTGGTGGTAGAAGAGAGCGTGAAAGCGGAAGCAGCGGTTGTTGAAGAGAGCGCGGAAGCGGAAGTAGTGGTGGTAGATGAGATGGAACCTGGCTCGGATGAAAAAAGTGTTGAACCGGCTGAGACAGAACCGGTGGTTGACAGTTCGTCCGAAGAGGAGAATTCTGAAGAGTCAGTGTTGCCTGAAAAGGAAGCTGAGGCTGCCGAAGTTATAAACGCTGAATCTGTGGAATCTACCCAGGAGACCGGGGAAAACGAGACGGATGAGGTTGCTGATAACTTGGCCGACGGTGAAGAGAACGTTTCTGATAGTGACTCGGCTGAAAAGTAACAAGTAGTATCTTTTTTTAAACCGGTGCTTTGCAGTACCGGTGAATGATGATTCAAATATGTCAGTTGGTTTGAATTGAAAAGTAAACTTCCGGAGGTTTGTTCATGTCATTGAGAGTGTTTGAACTGGCAAAAGAACTGAATATTCCCACAAAAGACCTGATAACGCGGATTCAGGGTCTAGATATAGAGATTTCAGGAAATTTCGCTGCCCTGTCCGACGAACAGATCACCGATATCAGGAAAGATTTTCTTGAGCCTGCCGCGCGCATTCAAGATAGTATCATTTCCAGTCCGGACGGACCAATGCGAACTCGCCGCCGTATTATCTCGGTGAAAAAGGCTAAAGAGGGGAAGAAGATAAAGGAATCCCTAAAGGCTGAAGAAGAACTGCAGGAAGAAGAGGAAGTTGAAGCACCCAAGAAGAAGAAGGCTGTTAAGACGACCAAAGCTACCAAGGGCACCAAAGCTACTAAAGTTGCCAAGGCTGACAAGGACGACAAGAAAGAGAAGGACGTTAAGAAAGCGACGGACGACAAGAAAGAGAAGGACGTTAAGAAAGCGACGGACGTTAAGAAAGAGAAGGACGTTAAGAAAACGACGGACGTTAAGAAAACGACGGACGACAAGAAAACGACGGACGACAAGAAAACGAAAAAGGTCGTTCGGAAAAAAGCGGTAAAAGTTGTTGAGCCGGAAGAGCCCTCAGAAGTTGAGAAGATTGTGGAGTCTGTTGAAGTTGCTGAACCGGAAAAGGTCGTTGAGGAAGTTGCGGTTGAAGAAGAACCCACAACGAAAAAGGCTGCCACGGCAAAAAATGAGAAGCAGATAACCTCGGCGAAGGATATCAGAAGGCGAATCATCCGGGCTGCTCAGACGAAAGTGGCACCGAAGCCTTTTACTGCTGCAGAAAAAAGGGCGCTGAGAAAACAGGAAAGGGAAGATGCGGACATAGCAGCTAAAAAGGCTGCTGAAGAGAAAAAGCAGGCTTTGGCAGAAGAAGAAGTTGTAGGCAAGGTCGAGACCAGGGTTAAGAGGGTCAGTAAGGCTGCTGCCAAGGAAGGAGCGCCTGGCCAGGGTGATGACAAAAAGCCTGGTGATGATAAAAAGACAGGGAAGAAGGTCAAGAAACCAGCTAAAGAAGCGGTTGATGACGCGAAAGCTAAAAAGCCGGTTGCTGAACCGGAATTTGAAGGTGAGAAACGAAAACCAGCTAAGGATTTTGCCCGCAAGGATAAGACTAAGCTGGCCAAGAAAATCATTCCGGAGAATCTGGCGGAGATTGATGAGGATTTTGAGCCAGAGGAGACTCCATTTGTCAAACCAGCAAAATTTACACCGAAGAAACGGTTTTCCAAATCAGCCAGGCGAAAGGATAGAAATCGAAAACAAAAAACTACCAGAAAGGAGGTTCATACGTTTAACCCCAGACAGAAAGATCTCGTAGTTGGCGAGTTCATCACGGTCGGCGACCTGGCCGGGTTGATCGGGATTAAGGTCCCGCAGATTATTAAAACGTTGATGTCCTTGGGAATCATGGCGACCATCACTCAGTCAATTGATGGTGAGACAGCCGTATTGGTTGCTGGGGAGCACAGTGTTGATCTGAAGGTCGAGTTCGAGTCCATCGAGGACAGCATCGAACAAATCGTCGATATAAAGTCCAATCTCCAGTTGCGTTCACCGGTTGTGACCATAATGGGACATGTGGATCATGGTAAGACCTCGCTGCTGGACAAAATCCGCAGTACAAATGTCATAAGCGGTGAAGCGGGTGGAATTACACAGCATATTGGTGCTTATCATGTCAAAACTGACGATGGGCAGATTACCTTTCTAGATACGCCGGGTCACGAAGCGTTTACCGCAATGCGGTCCAGGGGTGCGGATGTCACAGACATCGTGGTGCTCGTGGTTGCAGCGGATGATGGACCTCGACCGCAGACTGTTGAAGCGATTGATCATGCCAAAGCGGCTGGAGTTCAGATCATTGTGGCCATTAATAAATGTGACAAACCGGACGCGAATCCGGATCGAACCATTCAGCAGTTGATGGAATACGAGCTGGTTCCGGAGGAGTTTGGAGGCGAAATTCCGATGATCAAGGTTTCTGCCAAGTCAGGTAACGGGATTGATAAACTGTTGGAGATGATTCATCTGCAATCTGAAGTGATGGAATTGAAGGCGGATCCCGATCGACTGGCCCAGGGGGTTGTGATCGAGTCACGGGTTGACAAGGGACGAGGTAATACTGCAACCATCCTTATTCAGACAGGATCGCTTAAGGTTGGTGACAACTATGTGGTTGGAACCGAATATGGCCGTGTCCGAGCGATGTGGAACGACCGGAGTCGAAAGATTGATGTGGCGGTGCCATCAGTTCCGGTCGAGATTGTTGGCTTGAGTGGATTACCAATGGCAGGAGATCGCTTTAATGTCGGTAAGGATGAAAAACAGGTCCGGCAGATCGCCACGTTGCGCGCTGAAAAGGAAAAGGCAAGAAAACAAGCCATGCAACAGAAACGTAGCCTGGAAAATCTTATTGAATCGATGGGTAAGGACGAACAAAGTATCCTGAACCTGATCATTAAGACTGATGTGATTGGATCATTGGAGGCTTTGTCTGATGCTCTGCACCAACTGGGGAACGAAGAGGTTGCTATTCGCGTGATTCGTGGAGCAGTCGGGGCTATCACCAGCACAGATGTCTTGCTGGCAACGACCAGTAATGCCGTTGTCATCGGTTTTAATACACGACCTGATGCATCGGCCAAGAAATTGTCCAACGAGGAGAACATCGATATCCGGCTATATAGCGTTATCTATGAAGTCATAGACGATGTGAAAAAAGCGCTGGAAGGAATGCTGGAGCCTATTGTTCGCGAGGAAATCCAGGGAAAAGCCGAAATACTGGAAGTCTTCAACATCCCCAAAGTTGGTGTTATTGCCGGTTCCAAAGTGGTCGAAGGCAAATTCGTCAGGGACTGTCCCGTGCGGGTTATTCGGGACAACGTAATTATACACGATGGACGGTTGGCAACGCTGAAACGCTTCAAAGACCAGGCCAAAGAGGTCTTGTCTGGTTTTGAATGTGGAATTGGCATTGAGTCGTATAAGGACCTCAAGGTGGGAGATGAATTGGAATCCTATCAGAGATTGGAAACGGCGGCAAAACTCTAAAATGTTCGGTCGTGCGGGTAAGCAGGATGATTTCCGGTTTTGCCCGGCACCGGCAGAAAGCACCTAGAAAGAGTATTAAAGTATTAATGCTGTTCATTTGTGGTTTCCCATCGGTTATTCAGCAGGACGTGATAAGGTAGAATGAATGGCAAATGTAAATACCAATCGAAAAAAAGAGCTGATCAAGATTAAGCTCTCAACGATACTCCAGAAGGCCACCAACAACCCGAAGTTTCTGGGTGTCACCATTGTTGATGTCAATCTCAGCCCTGACTCGGCCGCAGCCCTGGTTCGCTACTCGGTTTTTAATCCGAAGGCTGAGATGGAAGAGATAACAAAAGCATTGAATGACGCCAGCGGTTTTTTCCAGGCAAAACTGGCAAAAACCTTGACGTCCAGAAACACTCCCCGACTGAAATTTATTTTCGATGGTGGTTTCGACCATGCTGATCGTATTTCTCAGCTTCTTGGTCAGATTGATATCAAGGACGAACCCGAACCCGAAGAGTTATAGCCCGATCCTTTCCCTCGCTCTAATCTCAATTGTATATCCTTTCAGCTGACACACCCGGCTCCGGGTAAGCTGTTCCTGTTTTGCTCTCCCCTGATTAGATCCCTTCCATTCGGCCCTATTTATTATTTGAGCGTCGACTGTAAAAAAAACTCAAGTTTTTGTTCAGTCTTCCGATAAAGAGTTATGGATATCGGTAATTAGTGCATGATAATTTGGATCCAACATCTAAATCAGAGGCAGTTGTGCCCTTCAATTGGATGACATTGAGGGGGCGAAATCACAAATTTCTGGTTTTAGCAAAAAAAATATGTTCAGGGCTAAAGTTTTATGAACCGATGCCGATAAGGAGATAATCGGTAGGGAATTTCGACCCTACCGGCGAACATGGAATAATACTTGTAAACCTATTCTTGGATTAAAATTTTATTGGGGTGGCATCCGCCGAAAATCTGGGCAGGAGAAGGCTTCTGTTGTCTAGTCCAGAGACTCTGACGGTATGCAACTGGCCTGTTTTCGATGACTGAATCAGCGGAGACAAGCTGTTAATTGCCCCACCATTGGTGAAATAATGGTAATTTTTGCCGAATGATTCCAAGATTCAAGGATAGTAATGCCAAGTGAAATCTCTTCCAATCCGAATGTAATAACAGGTCTGGCTTCCGGTATGGATACCAAGGGTATCGTGGATCAGATGATTGCAGCAGAGCGTAGGAAAATAGTACCTGTTGAGATGCGGAGGGAAGCCAAGAAACTGGAGCTGGACGCCTGGAAACAGACGAAGGTATACCTGGACACGGTGAAAAATGCGGCGGAGAAGCTGTCCAAGAAGTCATTGTGGGAAGGTAAAATCGTCACATCCAGTAACCCGGAAGTGGTGGAAGCCATTGCAACGTCAGGTGCAAAACCAGGTAAGCATACACTGGTTGTTGACAAACTGGCGCTGAATCACCAGATTGCATCCCAGGGATTTGCCTCCAAAGAGGTGCAGATCGGACGTGGTGAAATCCTGATAAATATCGGGAATGACCAGAATTTTAAGGTTCTAATTGATGAGACCAACGATAACCTGCAAGGCTATGTAGATGCCATCAATGCACTTGATGCAGGTGTCAACGCCAATTTGATCAAAACGGGGAACAAGGAAAGTCCGTTTCAGGTGGTCTTGACCAGTAAGAAAACCGGCCGCGAAGGAGAGATAAAGGTTGTAAACTACCTGCAGGGAGAGGGGGAAACACCCTCTTTTGACCCCTACTATCTCCAACCGGGCAAATGGAACGGAATTGTTCAGGGTGAAGAAAAAACGCCGGTTCCAACTGGTACAGGGGCGTCAACCGCTATTCCGGAATTGATTGGTGAATACACAGGGGAGGAACCCCTGGATCTGGTCTTTACGGTGGTTAACACCGGTATTGTAGGTGTCAGCGAAAACCTGCGTATGCGCTGGGAGGACGCTACAGGACGGTATGGGTATCTGGACCTGGGATCTTTCAACTATACCCCGGGTGAACCGCTGGAGATTGTTGACGGCATCAGCCTGATACTTGGTGAGGGTGAGATTATTGTTAACGATGTCTTTACGTCCAGCGCAAAGAATCAGGAATCTGAGCTCTACTGGTGGAAAACTGACGAAGAAAGAGCCCCGAGTATTACACAACCCACATCCTGGGGACGTCAGGCGACAGAGGGTGGTCCTATTATCACCGGAACCTTTGACGGTGAAGAGGATGACCTCTTTACCCTTAGGGTGATTGGAAGCGGACAGATTGGTCAGGGGGAAGACCTGAAGATCGAATATGAATCTGAAAATGGGATTAAGGGGACGGCATTTGTGGGACAAGGGTATGAACCCGGGACTATCCTCTCCCTGAGTAAGGGACTGGAACTGAGCTTGAAACCGGGCCTGTTGAATGATGGTGACTATGCGACTTTTGAGTACCAGGCAGAGTCAACCGCGGATTACTGGTGGCTTGATGAGTCGGAACGTCGGGAAGGTGGGGCCATTACGGACCTCACAAAATGGATATCGCCGGAGGTAGAAGAGGGCGAAGAGGGATTTGACACCACGACCCAAAAGCCGACTGGGGCAAGACTCAGCAATGCTCATAAGCAGATCTCAGGGATCTATAATAATTTTGATCCTAAGGTATACACCTTTACAGCCATGAAGAGTGGAAGTGTCGGGGTAACAAAGGGACTGGAACTGAGTTGGGAAGACAATGACGGGAATAGTGGTGTTTTGAAGGTTGGTGGTGATGACTATCAGGTAGGACAGGCCATTGAATTTGATTCGGGATTGTCCCTGTCGCTGGGTGAAGGCAGTATCTTTGAAACGGACAGTTTTTCATTTAGGACTTTTACGCCGGTTATACAGCCACCACAGGACGCTGAAATCAGGCTGGGAGCAACAGAATTGGGGGGTGGTCTATTGATCACCAATCCTACCAATACACTTGAGGATGTGATTGATGGCGTTAAGCTGAATCTGCTATCAACTGATGAAAAACCGGTGACGATCAGCATTCGTGGGGACACTGAAAAGGCGCTCGAAGGGGTCGCTGAATTTATTGAAGCCTATAATACGATGCTTCAGTTTTTCAAGGAAGTGACCAAGTACGACAAGGAAAATAATCAGGCTGCTCCACTGCAGGGTGATCGGAATCTGCCGAGAATACAGCGGGAAGCAAACAGAATTTTTATTGATCCGATTCAGGGGTTGGAGGTGAGTCAGAACATGATGATCTCAATCGGGTTGAAAGTAAACCAGGAGGGGTTGATTACCGCTGATGAAGAGAAGCTGACCAACGCTATTAATGATGACCTGACGGTAGTGGCTAACTTGTTCCGGAGTCACGGTATTTCAGAGAATACCGGTATCACCTATCTGGGATCATCTGATAAAACCAAGATCAGCGGCAAAAAGGGATTTGATATCGATATTACCGCAGCCGCGACAAGAGGGCTATACGTAAGTCGGCCGATCGCCGGTCCGGTAACCATTGACGATACGAATAAAGAAATCTATGTCACCGTAAACGGGCGGGAATCAGAGATGATTACTCTGGAAACCGGAACCTGGACAATGGAGGATATCGCCAAGGATCTCCAGCGGAAAATAATAAATGACAAGAGTCTGGGAAAGATGAAGGTGATAGTGACATCAGCAAACGGTGAGCTGACGATTCGTTCAAATAATACTGGAAGCAAGTCTGTAGTCTCCGTCCGGGTGGAGAACGTTGAGAATGTGCTCAATCACCCATTGATGAACGGAAATTCAGAAGTGGGAAAGGATGTGCAGGGAACCATCAACGGCGTCGCCATGACAGGTAGTGGCCAGATTCTGACAGGGCCTGAAGATACGGAATTCGAAGGCCTGAAGCTCTATGTATCACTAACTGAGAATCAGATCGGGGCTGGAGTTGAGGGGAATATGATCTTCACCAAAGGTGTTGGTACCAAGGTCATGGAATATATCAGTGATGTGATGGAACCCGAAAGGGGAGCCCTTGATATCTATACGAAGAACATCGAAGAACAGTTGGATAACTACCAGGAGGAGCTGAACACGCTGGAAGAACGGATCAGCACCAAGCGGGAAAAGCTGTCATTGAAGTTTGCGAAAATGGAGGCCCAACTGGGACGGCTGAAGTCTGAACAGAAATATATGGCTGGTGAACTTGCCAAGCTGTGATAGATATTAAATGACGTCGATACAAAAAGGGATTAGCACAAGTATTAGACAGACCTATTGAAACTATTCATTTAGATAAAGGAAAAATGAACCCATATACAAAAAGCAATCAGGCATATAAAAAAGCAGCGGTAACAACAAAAGATCAGGGAACCTTAATCCTGATGCTTTACGATGGGACCATCCGTTATCTGAAAATAGCGTCTAACAAGATCAATAAGCAGGACCTGGAAGGAGCTCATAATGCCATTTCAAAGGCAAAGGCTATCATCTCCGAGCTGATGACCTCTCTTAACACGGATCATTCTGGAAGAGTGGGGTCCAGCCTTAAGTCGCTCTACGTCTATATGTTTAATCGTCTGATAGATGCCAATATCTAGAAGAATGTTTCTTACATAGTGCCTGACCGAAAACCATCATTTTTAGCATCCGGCGTAGCAGATTTTTCTGCGAACGGTTGCGAGACGAGTGAGTCGAGCTGAACGAAGTGCTTGGGTTTTAAATTTTTCAAAAAAATCGGTC
>Ga0307988_1000936_pt1 | contig 18037 bp, 14 predicted proteins | sample EllFjometagen183_FD_203166 | JGI IMG/M metagenome (GOLD analysis project Ga0307988, IMG submission 203166) | Marine microbial communities from Ellis Fjord, Antarctic Ocean - #183 | ecosystem: Environmental > Aquatic > Marine > Unclassified | place: Southern Ocean | collected 2014-10-08 | reverse complement strand
ACTCATTCACTCATTGATTCATTCAATCCTTAATCTTAATAATTACATCAATTGCACCAACACCAAATTTACTTATTGATGCCATTCTATTTTCGATACCTTCATAATCTTCAATTTCTTTGATTATGGCATTTTTTAATACGCCATTTCCAACACCATGAATAAATGTAACCTTATGATAGTCATTTGTAATTGCACTATCTAGAACTTTTTTAAATGTATCTATTTGTAATTTAAGCATGTCTAAACTCGACATGCCAAGTATATTATCAACTATTTCAGCTATATGCAAGTCAATTTCGGCTTCTCCCTGAGCTTTTTTATACTCATCAATAAGTTGTTTCTTTTTAACAACCTGAGTTTTATTCTGCTCAATTATTGGATCTGATTTACGCACAGCCTCATTATTTGAAACTATTGTCATTGTATTTTGTGCTATTACATTAATAATAATTGCTTTGCTGTTAAGCATTGTATTAGGCCGATAACTTCCCTCTTTAAAAAATCTACTGGTCTTAATATCTATTACTGAGTGTACGGGCAAGTATATATTATCTGGTGTATCAGAATGAAATAATAACTGCAAATAGCCTGATGTCCACAAATCAATTTCTTCACGACTAATAGTTTCTATTACAATTTTTGAATTTGCTGGAACAGAATTAAAATCAATACCTTCCATTTTGCCGTCTCGCTGTAAGAACAAGTTATACAACAATTCATATGGAGTGTTATTCAATAATATCACATCCATATCTCCAGTTAGAATCCATTGCTGTTCGTGTGGCTCAAATGCAATGTAAACTCCATTTTCTTCTTTTATTTTTCCCCATGGGTTTATTTCAGAAACAAACTCGGGTTCATCTTCCACAACGGGAGTTGAAACAGGGGGAGACATATATGGTGATGGACTTTCCTCTTGTATCGACCTATAATCGGGCATTAAATTCGTAGTCATTACTGGCATTTCAAAGCCATCATCAGTTTTAATTTTTACGAGTTTTGTATCTATGAGCTTGGTAACAACACCGCCACCCATTTCATCAATAAACTTAACTTTATCTCCTACTTTAAACTTCATTTTAGTATCATTTTTGAAATAGCAAAATTAACAAATTAGATTTGTTGTGAATGTTAAAAAATTACTTTTTAGACATAAATTAAAATATCATTGTTAATTATCTGTTAAAAAATATAATTGTAATTTTGAAGAATAGCATTTTTGTCAATTATTTGCAAACAAAAGTTATGAAACAAGTTATAATCATCCTCAATTTACTATTGTTTGTTTCAATACAAATGTTAATATCTCAAAATGTAAAGGTATTAAATACTGTTGTAGATGACAAAACCAAACAGCAAATTCCAAATGTAAATTTATCAGAAATTGAGATTTTGGGACTAAGCGATAGTGTAATTCCATATTTGATAACAAGAATTAGTCTAAAACAAATTGAAGAAACCAATTTATCAGATATTGGAGAAATTATTGCCAGAGAACCAAATATTGGAGGTATAAAAAAGGGAGCTACGGGTATTGATCCTGTAATACGTGGCTTTAAGTATTCGCAAGTTGCTGTTCAGCTGAATGGCGGTACCCACATAGAAGGAGGTTGTCCTAACAGAATGGATCCAACCGCATCTCATGTAAATGTAAACGATTTAAGAAATATTACCATATATAAAGGACCATTTGCTCTAAAATATGGGGCAAATTTTGGTGGACTTATTAATCTTGAAACAGTTGGTTTGATTTTTTATAATGAGTTCGAAAATCATGTGTCGTTGTTTGTTGGAGCTCAAACAAACCATCTTGGATATAAGTCTGGAATTAAGGTATTTGGAGGGAATTCGGCTGTATCTTACACAATATCAGCAAATAAAAATAAATTTGGAAATTACGCTGCTGGAAATGGAGATGTAATCAATTCATCGTCTAATAATTACAATATTACGGCAGGAATTGGTTTTAAGGTTAAACCTGGACATGTTATTACGCTTGGTGCAGATAGATCGTGGGGTAGAAATGTGGATTTTACAGCATTACCGATGGATGAAAGAGCGGATGATACTGAGATTTATGAAATTAGCTATTTAGGTGCTGGATTCAATAATTCAATAAATTTTATTTCTGCAAAGGCATATCATAGTAATGTTAACCATGAAATGGATAACAAAAACAGAGCTTTTTCGGATACTGTGGTTGCTATTTCGCAAATACATGCTACAAATACTGGTGGGCGTATAGCTTTAAACCAAAATTTATTTGTTGGCAAGTTTGAGTATGGAGCTAATTTTGAGCATATTTATAAAGATGGTAAACGATATAAGTGGCTCATGTTACAACCAAATTTGCCTAGCTTTAACGAAGATATATGGAGCAATGCACAAATAAACAATCTTGGATTATTTGCCGAATATCAACAATCTATTGGTAATTTTATATGGATAGTTGCAGCTCGTACAGATTTCAATTCGGCAACCTCCGACCCAATGATTAGATTAAAACCCAATGGAGCACCTGTTTTTGAGAATACCAATACTAAAAGTAGTTATGTTAATTTCAGCTTTAGTGGAGGCATTAGCTGGCAGTTGAATACATCAAATAAATTTAGTGTTTCATTTGGTAAAGGAACCAGAAGTCCTGACATGATTGAGCGATACATTATACTACTACCTGTGGGGTATGACCCATATGATTATTTGGGTAATCCTCAATTAAAACCCGAAACAAATCATGAGATTGACTTTGGGTATGATTTTAATAATGAGTTATTTGGGAGTTTTAGTTCCTCAGTATTTTTCTCATATGTTACCAACTATATTTCAACAGAGTTGGTGCCACCATCTCAGGTAATGCCACAAACAAAAGGAGTGCTAGGGGTAAAAACTTTTATCAATATTAATGATTCTTATTTAACTGGCTTTGAGGTTGCATACAACACTCCTAACAATAATAATTGGCAAGTTAGGTTTAATGCAGCCTACACAATGGGAATAAATCCTTACGCAACTGAGTATATTGTGGAAAATGGTGATGTTGTTGGTGAAAAATCCATAAAAAACGACCCGTTACCAGAAATCTCACCTTTTGAATCGAATTTATGGTTTATTTATAAATTTTTCAACCGCAAGTTTGTGCCTGAAATTAATATCAGAATGGTAGCTTCTCAGAATCTTGCGTCAGTTGCATATAATGAAGATACAACCCCGGGGTTTACAATAGTTAATTTTAAAATTAATTATGCTTACAGCTCTCGTCTTCAGATTAATTTTGGAGTGAACAATGTGTTTGATATCAACTATTACGAGCATTTAAACAGACGCATAATTGGAACAAAATCTCCATTTTTGGAACCTGGTAGATTATTTTATACTAATTTGATAATTAAATTATAATTTCCATCTACTACCTTGTTATTAGCTTTTTATGATTAATTATTTGACAATTAGAATAATTATAGTATATTTGCTTATTATATAATCATCTTAAAGATTATAATTTAATCATTAAATACGTCTAGCAACAAAAACTATGCATTTTAAAAACAATATTAAAATACTAAGGAATCGCAAAGGTCGCACTCAGGATGATGTAGCACATGCATTGGAAATAAAACGTCCCACATTGAGCGGATATGAAAATGGAGTAGGAGCTCCAAATATTAGTACATTAATTCAGTTTTCCGACTACTTTGGAGTAGCTGTTGACACATTAATAAAAGTTGATTTAGAATCATTATCCGAAAATCAGTTGTCGCAGCTTGAAAAAGGCTATGATATTTATATAAAAGGTAGAGACTTAAGAGTACTTGCTACAACTGTTGATCAGGATAATGAGGAAAATATTGAACTTGTTAATGAAAAAGCGAAGGCTGGATATGCTGCTGGTTATGCTGATCCTGAATATATTAGAATATTGCCAACGTTCAAATTACCCTTTCTATCAAAACAAAAAAAATACAGAAGTTTTCAAATTAGTGGCGACTCAATGTTGCCAATTCCTGATGCATCATATGTTACCGGTGAGTTTGTTCAGGATTGGAATACAATACGCAATCATCACGCATACATTATAATTACACGTGATGATGGAATGGTGTTTAAAGTTATAGAAAATAAAATTGGTGATAGCGGTAAACTAATGCTTCACTCACTTAACCCTTTGTTTCTTCCTTACGAAATTAAAATTGATGAAGTAAGTGAAATATGGAAGTTTGTTAACTACATAAGCTCCGAAGTACCAGTACCAAACAAGGAAAAGGATGAGCTTACCAGAGAGGTTAAAGAGCTAAAGAAACAAGTTAGGGCAATACAAATGAAACTGAATCTTTAGAAAAAATAGTTGCGATACTTTGAATAATATACCTAGTGCCTGCAAGAAAACACCTCTTTTTCCATGTCTTCAATTAGAGGTACATATATGTTAGATGCATTTCGGTATCCATTTTCATTTTTCCACCAGTCATTATAAAGATCGCCATTACTTTCTGCCCAATCTCCAAATAAATCTCCCGAAACATTTTCAATATTTGCTTTATCAAATGGTAATTGAAAACCAAACCCATTATGAAAAGAAGCTCCCTGAGCTCTAAGTATGAAAACACCTTCTATTTTGAATAAGGTAATTGTCTGCATTTGTAATTTGATTAAAATTATAGTCAATAACAGCATCATTAAAATCAATTTCACTTGGGGTTTGGGGTGTTTGCCCCGTTTCATATGTGTAAAAACTGCAACCTTTACTCCGGATATTGCTGTTGAAGTGTTTTTAATATTGAGTCCACTCCGAAAAGTCAATTTTGCCACAAAGGCACAAAAACACGAAGAATTCACAAAGCTTTACTTTACTGGTTATCTGTTCTTTGTGTATCTTAGAGCCTTTGAGTCTTAGTGGCATTTTTTTGTTTTTATACTTTTCGGAGTGGACTCAATGTTATATATCTGAAAATAAGAATCACAACATATTAACTTTTCCCATAAATGGATATTACTCAGTAATTACGTCAAATGAATTAAAAGTAAGATAGCCTACTAAACGATCATACGCAGGAACCCGCTCTTTGTAATACACATAAACGGAATATTGATTTTTTGTTTCCCAATGATCACCTTCAATAAGGGTAACATTCCCTCTGGTATTTCCGTCAGGTACAACGGCAAATAAATAATCGTAATAACCCTGCTTCAAAAACATGCTGCCATGATACATATGATATCGTGAATCATATCCCATCTTGCCTTTATCATCTAATTGCCAGCTATTTAAAGCGCCTAGTAGATATATATTAGCATCTTTTATCCTTGGTTGTTTTAACCAAAATTCAACCCATGCATATTCGCCCTCGGTGTTAGGGTTTTGCCCTTGGCGTGCAGTTATTAATTTCCTGCCTTGAATATCTGCTATAACACTATATGGTTTGTTGGCAATATTATAACTTGTGTGCAAATTAACTATATATCCATCAGGTTCACTTATAATTTCTTTAATATACATCGACTGGTACCAGAAGCTTTTCATGTCAAAATTCCTGAATTGATTCCCTCCATTAAATACAATTCCCTCAGTATAATCATAATTTAGCTGATTAAGCATTATTGATGTTGGCTTTAAGTTTTCCTTAATATTATCCCATCTGCCGTTTTGTTGAATTGTAACATTTATTCTTTGCATTGGTTCGGCATTAAACAAATCAGGGGTAATTAGCTTTAAATCAATTTGCTGTTTTTTTCTAACAAACTCAAGGTTTTTAGGATAGTATGGAATGTTAACATCTACACGTACCAGTGGCTCGACAACAAAAAATCTTCTTGTAAAAATAACATTTTCATCTTCGGGCGAGTCCACATAAACCTTTAATATATAATTCCCAGATAGTTTTATTTGCATATCAGCAGAGGGAAAAATTAAATCGTAGTGGATATATGGTGGAATTGCATTTAACGAGAATTCATATTTAGTTATTTCTTCTTCAAAAAATCCATCTAAATAATCCATTTGATCAAGGTCAGACGTTTGCCAATCTTTAGTGCAGTGTTCAAAAGTGTATCTAAAAAGATATGATTCAGCGCCCATATCATCAAATGATAATCGTAATTTATCAGCAGAGTTTAATCTAATAATAGGGGGTAGTAGCTGGTTACTTGGTGGATACAGTAATGCAGTTTGGATATTGTTATCATAAATTAAATCCTTGTTTTCAACTATCTGTGCAAATCCAAAAGTTGATATAATTAAAAAATAAAATGCAGTAAAAACTATATTTTTATTCATTATTTTAATTTTTGATAATTAGTAACTTATAGTGGTTTTATATTTCGTGAACTCTTTGTTATTATATAACACTATTTATCCATAAAATTATCCATTATACCACGAACACTATTCCCAAATGCTTCCCAATTTAGCTCTTTATCATAAAGTTCTCTTGATGAAACGCACAATGGGATATACTTATTTTCATAATCTGTAAAAATTGAATAAACTTTTGCAGCGTACTCATCTCCACCATCCGATGTATTAAATCTAAAACCATTTACATTATTTTTAACAGCACTACCAATACCACCAGTGTTTGTGGTTAATGATGGTAACCCAAAAGCGCTAGCTTCACAAAACACAACCCCAAAGCACTCTTGCTTGGTGGGCAATATAAAAAAATGGCTTTCTTCAAACAAAGCTTTAAACCTTCTGCTTTCGTCTTCTTTATTTTTGTTAAGAAAAGGAATTTTATATTGTCTCAAGTCTATTTTTTTCAAATTTAATCTTTTTTTTAAAAGAAGAGTCACATTAACACCTACTTTCCAACTAAGATATTTTTATCATTTAGAAAAAATTTAGAATTCTTAAGCAAACTGTCTTTTACAGTAATAAAATCAATGTTAATTTCTTTTTTGATTTTCGTATTTGAATAGTTGTAAAGCTGATTTGCAGTTTCTGCAGTTTCTTTTGTTATGGTAGATTTTTTGCCTGTTAGAATCCCCTTTGCCCAAAGTAGGCGCCAAACAATAGCACTCAATAATTTGCCTGCACTATATTTAGGTGGTGCAACATTTAATGCTTTTGCCATCCAGGTAAAAAACTGTTTATAGCTAATGTTTTCAGAATTAACAATAAACCTTTCGTTGATTATTTCACTATTCATCAGAAGTATCATTGTTTTTGCAACATCCTCTACATCTACAAAACCATTGGATCCCATAGAGTAAAATTTTAAACCATTGTACATGGTGTTAAAAAGTTTAGAGCTCCCAGAGTTCCAGTCGCTTGGACCAAGTATAATTGAAGGATTAATAATTACAGCGTTTAAACCCTCGGCTATGCCACGCCAAACTTCCATTTCAGCATTGTATTTGCTTGTGGAATAAACAGATGATTTTTTTGAATTCCAATGAGCATCCTCCGTTACAATACCGTTACTTTCTGCTCTTCCTAATGCTCCAATGGAACTAACATGTAATAGTTTGTTTACTTTTTTTTCTAAAGCTGAATTTACAATATTAGCAGTTCCTTTAATATTTGTTGCTATTAGAGTTTTTTTATCAGACGAATGGAATGAAACCGAAGCTGCTGCATGATATACCTGACTTACACCTTCCATAGCATTTAATAAAGATGAATAATCTAATATATCTCCGTCAATCCACTTTATCTTATCAAATAAATTATCTACATCATTACTATAATATGAAAACGTTTTTTTTATTTTCGATACATCTGATGTATTACGTTTTAAAACGATAGGGTTATTACCCGAAGTAACAAGTTTGTATATTAGATGCGAACCAACTAAACCGGTTCCTCCTGTAACAAGTATCATATACTATATATTTACGTGCAAATGTAGTAAGTAATTTTCAATCTAATGAGTGATTATTTACGGTTGCTTAATAATCAAAATAGTGATATATTTGCTGAATTGCACAAGTAAACTGTCTTAAATTAGTATTAATTATTGTAGATAGAATATTTAACTGTATAGATATATCTTGTGTAACAAGAGTTAATGTATTAAGTGACAAGGTATTACATTTTAACACATTCGCATGAACGACGAAAGTAGTAAGTTTCTTAAGCTTACAAATATAGAGCAACTAATGCCACAAGAAGAGACGCTAGAATATGCTCCAAAAAAGAATCAAATTATAATTGGAATACCAAAAGATCCTTCAATAAATGAAAATCGTATTCCACTTGTTCCTGAGGCTGTTAACCTGCTTGTTGAAAATGGTAATACAGTAATTATTGAAGATGGGGCAGGAGAAGGTGCAAAATTTAGTAATGAGCAATTTGCTGATGTAGGTGCAAATATTGTTAGCTCAGCTAATGAAATCTATCAGAGTGATATTATTTTAAAGGTAGCACCTCCATTGGAGCAAGAGTTGGAAATGATTGGAAACAATAAAGTGTTACTCTCTTCATTATTTTTACCTAACTCGAAAAAAAGTTTTTTCACCAAACTTATATCAAAAAAGGCAACTGCAATAGCTTATGAGTACATTCATGATAAATCAGGAGCATTGCCGGTAATGAAATCGATTAGTGAAATTGTTGGAAACTCAGTTATATTAATTGCATCGAAGTACCTGATGAGTAATAAATATGGTAAGGGAAAACTATTGGGTGGAGTGCCTGGTATAAGCCCTGCGGAAATTGTAATAATTGGAGCAGGTACTGTTGCTGAGTATGCTGCACGTACTGCTATTAGTATGGGAGCTTCAGTAAAAATATTTGATAACTCAATATACAAATTAAGCAGTATTCAAAATAAAATTGGGTTTAATGTTCCCACATCAACATTGCATTCAAATAGTTTAAAAACAGCACTCAAGCAAGCAGATGTAGTTATCTCAGCAAAATTTACCTCAAATGGTATTTCACCTTTCATAATTTCAGAAGAAATGGTTAGTAATATGGAAATAGGGTCGGTAATTATTGATGTAAGTATTGATCAAGGAGGATGTTTTGAGACATCAAAGGCAACTTCGCATGATAATCCGGTGTATATCTCTCAGGGTGTAACCCATTATTGTGTTCCAAATATTTCATCTTTAGTACCTAATACTGCTTCGTATTCTCTTAGCAATATAATTACGCCCATGCTTCTACAAATCTCTGAATATGGCAATACGGAACAAATGTTAGTACATGATCCTCATTTTAGAAAAGGTGTTTATATGTACAATGGTATCCTAACAAATAATAATATTGGTAGCATGTTTGGAATTCAATCACAAGATTTAGAACTGCTAATGGCAGCTTTTGGCAGTAAATATTAAATCTAAGAATAGCTTGTTGCCTTTCTAATACCTAAAAATATTACTTTTGTGGAAAATGAGTAGTATGATAAGGGAAATAGGAAAAGTAAGTTCTTTGTTCAACCAGTTTTTGTCGGAGCTTAGAGATAAAGAGATTCAGCGCGACAGAATGCGTTTTAGGAAAAACATGGAAATGATTGGCGAAATATTTGCTTATGAAATAAGTAAGGAAATGAGCTACCACGAGAAAGAAATAACTACTCCTTTGGGTGTTGCCACTATGAAAATTATTAGTGATAAACCTGTGCTTGCTACAATATTGCGAGCTGGGCTTCCATTACACCAAGGCTTGTTGAACTATTTCAACATGGCAGATTGTTCTTTTGTTTCGGCATACAGAAAATATAAGAAGAATGGGAAGTTTGATATAAAGTTGGATTATATTTCCTCCACATCACTTGATGACAGAGTGCTTATAATTAGCGATCCAATGCTAGCAACAGGAGGTTCGATGAGCACATCAATTAAATCGTTGCTGGAAAATGGCAAGCCAAAGCATATTCATATTGTTTGTTTGGTAGCTAGTGAAGAGGGGTTATTAGTTATTAAAAGAAACTTTTCATTACAAAATATTACAATTTGGGTAGGGGCAATCGACGATGAGCTTACAGCTAAGGCATATATTGTACCTGGTTTAGGGGATGCAGGTGATCTTGCTTTTGGAACAAAGGTAGAATGATTTTATTTGTACGCGATTAGTGTTTTTTTAGTAACTTAAGGTGTAAATAACAAAATTGAATTAATTATGGCAAACATAAAACTTATAAAAGAAAATATACTTATTTCATTAAGTTCAATTAAGAACCATTTATTACGAACAGTACTTACCGTAATGATAATTGCCTTTGGGATAATGGCTTTAATAGGCATACTTACTGCAATTGATGCTGTTGAATATTTTTTAAACGATAATTTTGCAATGATGGGATCCAATACCTTCAATATTCAAAATAGAGAAATGAGAGTACATATTGGGGGAAATAGAAATAGGACAAAGTCATTTGAACCCGTTGATTTTAGACAAGCAAATAAGTTTAAGGATGAATATAATTTTCCGGCTACTACATCACTATATACAAGAGGTACTAGAATTGCAACTGTTAAATATGAATCGGAAAAAACTAATCCAAATATTCAAATACTTGGCGTAGATGAAAATTACATTACTACCGCAGGACTCGAATTGCAACAAGGGAGGGATTTTTTACCCATTGAAGTTCATCAAGGTAATCACGTAATAATTATTGGGAGCGAAATAGCCACCACTATATTTAAAAATAATGAAGACCCCATTGGTAAAATTATTTCCATAGGAGGAGGGAAGTATAGAATAATTGGGGTTCTTAAAGAACGAGGGTCTAGTGTTGGCTTTAGTGGCGATAGATACTGTCTTGCTCCACTTGGCAATGTGCGTCAATATTTTTCGCAACCAAATATGAATTACCAAATTAGTGTAATGGTACCCGACCAAACAAGAATGGATGCTGCTGTGGGAGAAGCAATTGGAACTTTTAGGCGAATTAGGCAAGACAAGCTAGGGGATGATGATTCATTTTCAATTATTAAAAGTGATAATATTGCTAATATGCTCATAGGATTAACCTCTAAAATTCAGATTGGAGCAACGGTTATTGGGCTTATTACACTACTTGGTGCTGCAATAGGATTAATGAATATCATGCTGGTATCGGTTACTGAGCGAACCCGCGAAATAGGTATAAGAAAGGCAGTTGGAGCTACAAGTATAACCATAAGAAATCAATTTCTTGTTGAAGCAATTGTTATTGCGCAAATTGGCGGTATTTTGGGAATAGTTGCTGGTATATTAATGGGCAATATTGTTTCGTTTGCAACAGGAAGCGCATTTATTATTCCATGGTTGTGGATTTTACTAGGACTCGGCTTATGTATTGTAGTAGCTTTATTATCTGGAATAATACCTGCTAATAAGGCTGCAAAACTTGATCCAATAGAGTCTCTCAGATATGAATAAAAGAGTAGACTAACTTCAATAGTTTACTTCTGATAAAAAAAAAGGGCGCAAAAGAACCACCACATCCTTTACGCCCGCGCTTGAATTGTTATGAAAAATTGTGCTTGCTATTTGTTCTCCAATTCCTTGCTAATATTTGCTGCTTGTTTACTATAAGCTCCGTCTTCAGTTGAAATCTTGGTGAATATTTCAACAGCTTGTTTAGTTTTGTTACTTGCCAAATAACTGAGCCCTAAATTCCATTCTGCTTGATCTATAAATATATTATCGTTGTGATTAATAATATATTTGAATTGTTTTTCTGCCTCATCAAAATTTTCAATTTTCATATATGAAAAACCACAATATAATCGAGCAGTTACATTTTCAGGGTTTGAATTAAACAATGAAATGGCTTCTTCATAGTTTTCGTTACTATACAAAATAACACCCGATTCAACTATAGAATTACTTGTCTCTACATTTGACCTGGTTGACAAAATGGAACCTTCGTCAATAAAATACTCTGTATACATATCAAAATTTGAATTATTACTATTCTGAATAGAATTTGATAATAATCCAGCTCCAATAATAATCAGTACTATTACTGGTGCTGCAAAAGCCTGAACCTGTCTTGAATGCATGTTAATTCTAAACAATCTAGTTTGTTTTTTAGTGCTAATAGTACTTAGTGTTTTTAGCAGTTCCATCTTTTTGCCATTGCTAATAGTATCATAAATCTCTTTACGTAATTTTACTTCGCGTGCAAGTGATGCGTCTTTTTCAATTTTTGTTTTAAATTCCCACAATTCGGTATCTTCAAGCTTACCGGTTATGTACCTGTCAATTAACAATGTTTTGTCATTTTGCTTCATGGCGATATATTGTTTTTGTTCAATTTTTGTTCTACTAATTCAATAAGTTTGTTGAGGCATAATTGTCTTTTCCGATAAGTATAAGCCACCGAAAAATTCATTTCTTCTGCGATATCTTCAATGGCCCATCCGTGTGCAATATATCTAACCATCATTCGGCATGTATTGCTTAGCTCCATAAAGCCATTAAAATAAACCTTTACCCTTCTTTCTTTTTCCAAAGTAACAGTTAAGCTTTCTAAGCTTTGCTGATACTCAAGTGATGGAAGAATTTCTGCCATTTCAATAGTTGTAAATTCATCAAACTTACCATCCCTAATCATATTAAACCATTTAATATTTCCTGAGTTGTATATTCTTTCACTCTTCTATCTATTAGTACCGAAATAAAATAAAATTATACCATTTTTCGCAATTATTTTTCAATAAAAAACAATAAATATTTCAGTTGTTAGCTATTTAAACTCTTTTGGATTATATATTCTACTATCAAGAATATACTGTACATTTGGTATGTCTTACGTTGTTCTGTTTTTTATTAAAATTGTAATTATAATATTAAAGACTTGAGTAAATTAATAATAACATATTTTATGGCGTTTTTTCTGCCAATTATTTCTTTTTCACAAAACGATAATTATAAGAATAGCGCAGATTATTATCGCATAATGTTTTACAATGTTGAGAATTACTTTGATGCTGTACATGACACTTCTTTAGCTTATAATGAGTTTACCCCAAATGGCGACTTACATTGGACAAATAATAAATATATAAAGAAACGAAATAATATTTATAAGGTAATTAAAGCAGTAGGGGGATGGGGTAAAGTTGCATTAATTGGCTTAGTTGAAGTTGAAAATGAATTTGTTATTTCAGACTTGATAAGTAACACGCCGCTTGCAAAAGAAGGCTATGATTATGTACACTATGAATCAAACGATTTTAGAGGAATAGATGTTGCATTACTTTATCTTAAATCAAATTTTAAGATATTATTTTCAGAAAAAGTAGTAATCCGTAATCCGCAAAACCCCAATTTTACCACAAGGGATATGCTTTACGTAAAGGGGATATTGGGTAACGACACTGTTCATGTTATTGTTAATCATTGGACATCAAGATATAGAGGCTATCTTGAGTCGGAACCATTAAGGATGTTGGCTTCAAAAAGATTGATAAGACTTACAGATTCGATTTGCAAAACAAATACTAAGGCTAACATATTATTAATGGGAGATTTTAATGATAATCCTGACAACAAAAGCATACAATTAATAAAAAATAGTGACAACTGTAATTTTAAAAATATTGAATTAATAAGCACTAACCCTGAGGTAAACGGTACTCTAAAATATAAAAGTAATTGGTCTAATTTTGATCAATTTCTTATTTCCAATTCCTTATTATCAGGATCAAATGGTATTGAGTGTTTAAAAAAGGGGCATATATTTGATGCAGATTTCTTATTGGAGAAAGATTTAAAGTATTTTGGATTAAAAACTAATCGCACAAATATTGGATTTAAGTATCATGGTGGGTTTAGTGATCACTTGCCTATTTATATAGATGTTATTCGTGATTAGATTATCTCTAAAATCTATCTGGTTTTAATTATTTTTTTGTTTCTTTGTGATATGAAAAAGTACATTTTATTATCTATTATTGTTATAATACTCATTGTTGGGGTTGTGCTTTTGATATTCCGTCATACTATCATCGGGCATGCGCTTAAAGTTAGTATCAATAAAAAGACTGACCAAAATATTTCCCTGAAGATTGGCGAAGTGTACTATGACATACTAAATTCCACTGTTTCATTTACTGATTCTGAACTTATATTTAATAACACCTTTCTAAATGAAGAAAAAACAATTGAACTTTCAGAATTAAAGTTTGACGAAATCAAAATATATGATTTATCAATTCTAAAGCTAATTTTTAAGCGTCAAGTTGTTGCCAATAAATTTACTATATCTAAACCATCACTATGGTTTATGGAAAATAATAATCCACAACTTTTTAAGGAGAAACCAAAGGAAATAATTAGGAGCCTAAAACAACATCATGATATACTAAAAAACTTAACTGTTATTATTGGAGAAGTTGAAATTACACATGGTAAAATTGACCTTAAGTCGATTATTAACAAAGAAAAACATAATGGATCCGTTGAGTTTAAACTATTACTTAAAAAGATAAATACCTCCAAGAAACAAAGTTTTGATGACGATAAGATTCTATTTGCTGAGGAGCATTTTGTTAAACTGAGTAACTTTAATTACACACTTCCAAATGGTGATAAAATAAATTTTGATTCGGTAGTATTTGATTCCAAATATAACAACCTTACTACTAGTAACTTGCGTGTTTTAGTTAATGCAGGTTCTGCGCATTCAAAAATAAACTCTATTGTTGCTCAAATTGGCGAAATACTCGTATCAGGAATAAATTTTGAGGGAATTGAAGACTTGCATGACATTGAATTCGATGGTCTTGCTATTACTAATGGACATGTTCATGTAACTAATAGTGATTTTGCAAAACCTAATGTTAGCACAGATACCTTGTCGCAAAATGTAAATATTTTTAGCAAGTTTCATAAGTTAAATTTAAAATCATTAATACTCAATAATATTAATTTTTTTAATAGCAACCTGCAAGGAGATACTTTGTTAAATATTAGTAGCTTTAACTTTAAAGTTAATGATATACAAATTGACTCCACCTTATTAGTTAGTAAAATACCTGATATTGATTACAATAGCATAAGTGTTTCGTCAGGTGAATTAAAGGTGTTTGATGCGAAATCGGGATTTAAAATCATGCTTAATGAGCTGCAGTTTACTGAAAAATCAAAGGCTATTTTGCTTACTAACATACGAGTTAATGACTATGGTACAAAAGGTAATAAAAGTACTACATCTAAAATAGGGGCAGTTAATATAAGTGGAATTTCGGTGCAGGATATAGTCAATCACAAGCCTGTGAAAATAGGTGTAGACATTAGTAACCCAAGTGTTGATCTGGATTTACTGAAATACACAAGGAATAACTCAAAAAAGAAAAAACTTAATTTAGATAAATTTGAAATTAGCGAAATAACAATATCAAATGGCGATATTCATATTTTCGAGAAGGATAAAATAGATTTGAATATAAACAACCTTGATTTTAACTCAGGAAATATTAGACTAACTGACTTAAGTAAGATACACGAGGTTAACCAAAGTAGCTTTGATTTAAGCACTTCATCTTTTAAAATAAAATTAATTGAAAAAAATGTTTTTGTTAATGCCAGTTCAATTCAAATGCTGAATAATTCTTCTAAAATTAACAACATTTCAGTATATATTAACAATAACAATAATGTTAATACTTCTATATCTATTGGTAAGGTAGTATTTGATGGTACTAATTTTATGGAAATAATTAATGATAAAACAATTAATATTAATAATTTTAAAATAGTTAAACCAAGTATTAATGGGGAATTAGTTTTAGGTAAAAATAAAAGCAAACAAACACATAAATCATTTAAGTATAAAATTAATATATCTGATTTTGATATTATCGATGGTGATGTAAATCTTGATGTTAAGTTAAAAGATGAACTGATTAAAGTAAAATCAGGGATAGATTTAAATATTGATAGCATCCATACAGCAGATATTAGTGATACAACATGGCTTAATGAGTTACTATGGAAAATTAATTTATCAAATCCTGTAATTCATTATCAAGATTACAAAATTAGTTGTGGTAATATTAAGTCGGATAGAGAGAAAGAATCATTAACCCTAAGTAATATTATCGTCGATGACAAACTTAAGGGCAAGTTTAAGAATGGAATTGATATTCGTAAATTATCCATTGATAGTGTTAATATTAGTGGTTTAGAGTATAATACTATTTTTGATAAACAAACTCCAATTGTTAAATCAATCTCCATACAAAATCCTTATTTTGATATAAGAATTGATGGCAATAGTAAGAAAAAGGTTAATAGGCATGGACAAATAAATAAAAAGGCTCTTCCTTTTGATATTGAGGATGTTGAAATTAGTAATCTTTCGTTTAAAATTGAGAAAGAGGACACTATATCAGTTTCAAGTATCAGCTTAAATAATATTAATTTTAGATATGACTTGTCTGTTAGAAATGATATTTTTGATGGAGTTCACTATTTTAATGCTAGTGATTTTATATTTTCTGATACAATAAAAAACTCATTTACCTCAGTTAAAAGTATAAGTTTTAATCATCAACGCAAAAAAATTACTATCTCTGATATTGAAGGCGGTAATATTCAAAAATTAGATAATAATTATCTGCAATATGCCTCAAAAGGTTTGGAAATTATTGGCGTTAACATAACTCAAGCTTTTCCACATAACATAAATATTGCAGAAATTGACATAGAAGATTTTGATCTGGATATTGAGGATAATAAAAAGGCACCATCGAGAAAAGAAACGAACACAAAAAAGAAAATTGAATTACCTAGCTTGATAAATAGCCTAAGTATTAATGAAGTTATTGGCAATAAGGTTGATATTAATCACACAACAATATCAGACACATCTGAAAAAGAACTCTCACTAAACAAACTTGGATTTATAATTAGTTCAATTAATATTGACTCGAACTCTTTTGGAAATGACAACTATGCATTTGTTCAAAAAATATCAGTAAGCCTTCGAGAAAATAAGTTTATTTCTAAAGATAGTTTGTATGCAACTAGTATTAACAATATCGATTACAATTTTCACAAGAGTGAACTAACTATCGATACTTTTTTAATGAAACCAAGGTATGAACCTGATGTGTTTTTTAAAAAGGCTGTATACCAAATTGGTATGATGGATATTGCCACAAGTAAAATTGTTTGTAGTAATATTAGGTTTGATAAATTAATTAGCTTGGGCAGTATACATATGGGTGGAGTTGATGTTTATGGTATGGAAATGTATATTTTTAAGAATAAGAGATATGAAATAAATCCTGATACTTATAAAAAAATGCCACAGGAATTACTCCTAGGCGTTCCACGCACTCTAACCATCGATTCTCTTAATACTTACAATTCGTTTATTCAATACAAACAGCTAAGCAAAAAATCAATTGTTCCAGGTGTTATATTTTTAGATAAAGTGTACCTGTCAGTTTTCAATATAAATAATGATTTAAAGGTTATTGATAATACATCATCGATGGCTGTTGTTTTTAATGCTAATCTCCTTGGTGAGTCTGCGGTCGATTTAAAAATGACGTTCCCAATTTTAAGCACATCAAATAATTTTTGGGTGTCAGGACATGTTGCTGAGGTTGATTTTACTAAGCTAAACTCAATGACGCAAAATCTTGTGGGGATTACTTTGAAAAAAGGCACTGGGGAATTAGATATTCCATTAATAAGTGGGAATAGTGACCATAGCCAAGGAAGTATAACTTTTAAATACAAGAAATTGAAGCTTGATCTTTACGACCGCGATAAAGCCCAGAGTACAACTGGGTTATTTGGAAGTATGGCAAACTTACTTCTAAACGATATACTAATTAAATCAAATAACCCACGTTTCCTTCGTAAAACCAGAACTGGTGAAGTTTATTTTAAGAGAGATACGCAAAAATCTATTGTATCATATACATGGAAAAGTATACTAAGTGGAATAATGTCCACGATGGGATATAATAATAAGGAGCAACGTCAAGAAAAAAGAACAATAAAGCGAAGCAACAGATAATCTGCTGACTACAATTTAAAAATAATAATCTTACCTGTAACTTTATTTATACCTTTAGCGTCTCATATAGTATATGAGGAATAATTACGCGCGAAAATGACCATAAGTGAATATAATAGTTG
>Ga0307988_1000935_pt1 | contig 18037 bp, 25 predicted proteins | sample EllFjometagen183_FD_203166 | JGI IMG/M metagenome (GOLD analysis project Ga0307988, IMG submission 203166) | Marine microbial communities from Ellis Fjord, Antarctic Ocean - #183 | ecosystem: Environmental > Aquatic > Marine > Unclassified | place: Southern Ocean | collected 2014-10-08 | reverse complement strand
CTTGAAATCCTTTTACAGTTGTTTTTGGTTGTTAAGAACCAAGCTTACTGTAAAAGGGATCAGGGGTGGTACATTTTTACATGATCATTACCTCTCTTACTGGTACGTTTTTACTTTAGCAAAGCTACTAATTTGCAGATTGAGTTATTCTACAGGCTTGTTGGGCTCAAAAATATCCAATTTGACATTCTGTATCCAGAAGGATACAATTCATTCATGATTGAAATTCGAAAAACGGAAACATTTTCTAAATGGATTGATGGATTATCTGATATTCGTGCACGTGCACGGATTTTAGTCAGAATTGAGCGACTAGCTGCGGGTAATCCAGGTGATGTAAAGCCAGTTGGTGAAAATATTTCTGAAATGCGAATCGACTACGGCCCCGGTTATCGAGTTTATTTCAAGAAAACAGGACAAACGATCATGGTAATTTTAGCTGGGGGAGACAAGCGAACTCAAAAAAAAGATATAAAAAGAGCTCAACTGTTGGCAAATAATCTTTAGGAGACAATAATCATGGCAAAAACAAAGACAACAAGATTTGATGTTGCTGAGCACCTCCGCACCCCAGAGGAAATGGCAGCATATCTTGAAGCCAGCATAGAGGAGGCTGATGGGGATGCAACATCTATTGCTAAAGCCCTAGGTGATATTGCAAGGGCCAAAGGAATGTCCCAAGTGGCGAGGGATGCTGGATTATCAAGAGAAAGCCTTTATAAAGCACTTTCTGGCGACAGAAATCCCAATTTCGATACAATCCTTAAGGTTATTACTGCCCTTGGATTAAAACTCCATGCTGAAGCAGTACACTCACAATCAACATAGCCCGACAAGTGCATTCAGTTGACTGCAATCACCCTTGGTGAGGGCGAGTACAGTGTGTTTATTGCATTCAACATTAATTGACCATCAGTGCAGCGGCAACTGATGCTGGTGGGTGATGTCGGCGTTGTGCATGAAAATAAAGAGAAAAAATGACTCAACACGAAAAAATAAACTATATTGAATTTCCAGCAAAAGACATTGCAATAACGAAAGCATTTTTTTCAGACGTTTTTGGATGGTCATTTCTTGATTATGGACCTGAATACTCGGCTTTTTCCAATGCAGGGATTGATGGTGGATTTTATAAGTCAGACTTGAGTGCCTCCACTCAATCGGGTAGTGTTCTTGTTGTTTTCTTTAGCAAAAATCTTGAGCAAACGCAGACAAAGATTACAACTGCAGGTGGAGCCATTATTAAGCCAATATTTTCATTCCCAGGCGGACGTCGTTTTCATTTCAGCGATCCGAATGGTAATGAGTATGCGGTTTGGTCAGAATAAAATACATGACGAATGTGTACAGCGGAGCCTTTTCGTTGCTACGTTCCTCAAAAGCCCGCTGAAACAGGTTTTAGGAATCAAGCTACCGACAGAAATTCCCCCGACAATTCGCGCGGTTTCAGACTCATCTACCTGAGCACCAGACTTACACCAAATGTATGAAGGAGAAGATCAATAGTGAAGAGGGCCGATACGTGTATTCAAAACGATTGGTGATCAATAATCCGGTATTACGGGTCCTCTCGCAAAATAGTTCTAATACCCACCAGAATCGAGTCCGTAGTCAAATTTTTAGATTGAGTTATTCTACAGGCTCGTTAGCAACTGACGTTCAATACTGAGCAGAAAAAGGAAAAATCTATGCATATTACCAACTATGAGAAGAATGAGTTGAACGAAAAAGATATAGTTGTTTTGGGTGTTCCGTTTGACAGAAATTCATCATATAAAAGGGGTGCCGCGTTAGCACCTGCACAAATCAGAGAGGCTCTGTTCTGCGAATCGTCAAATTTATGGACTGAAAACAGGACTGATCTAGGTGAAATGTCAGGATGGCATGTTATACCCGACCTGGTACTGTCGGACGAACAAAACGCATTTGAACGAATAGAGAAGGAAACCGATAATTTTTTAAAGAAAAAACTGAGGATAATTACCCTGGGAGGAGATCATTCCATTACTCTGCCCGTTATCCGTGCATATGCCAGAGAATATCCTAAACTGAACATCCTGCATCTTGATGCCCACCCCGACCTTTATGATGAACTCGGCGGAAACCGTTATTCCCATGCCTGCCCGTTTGCACGGATAATGGAGGAAAATCTTGCGGAAAGACTGGTTCAGGCAGGAATACGCACCATGACCGGCCACCAGTACGAACAGGCCCAGAGGTTCGGGGTTGAAGTAATAGAAATGGGAAATATCGGAGATGCCAAGAAACTGTCGTTTGACGGCCCTGTCTATATATCACTGGATATGGATTGTCTTGATCCAGCCTTCGCTCCCGGAGTATCCCATCATGAACCTGGGGGGATGAGTACAAGGGATGTCCTGGAAATAGTACAGAATCTGAAGGGAAACATAGTCGGAGCCGATATTGTCGAATTCAACCCGGAACGGGACATAAACGGCATGACCGGGATGGTGGCTGGAAAGCTTTTGAAGGAACTGATCGCCAAAATCATGGGAAGTACATCTCAGACGAACGAAGCCCTAAACGCATTTCAATAAAAACAGACTCTGAGTTTGGTAACCAGCCGTTCCCCTAGTTTTACTTTATACGTACAAATCTGGATAATACTGATAAAAGGAAAATTCACATGCTGAAGACAACCGTTGATAATCCTGGAAAACCGAATAAGGCACTAGTAGTGTTGGGCATTTTACAAGGGTACATCAAAAATCCATTGTGGTTCTTATTGTCAACGCTTCTCACCCTCCCGAAATTCAAAAAGCAACTGCCCAAAGATTTACCCAAAGAATTTGTTGCTGTTACTGCTCTTCAAACATGGATGTATATTCGGTTGAAAAAACGACTGGGGCAGGATAAAGCCTACGAGATTGTGAGAGCCTTTATCCTTCCTGTTGGTTTGTTGGTCCAACAGGGGAATTTTCGAAATGTCGAGGCCCCACGTACACTTGAGAACCTGATTGCTTACCAGCAGTGGACCAATCGGGAAGGTCCCACACGGTGGAACAAGATGGAGGTATTGGAGCAAAGTGATTCAAAGTATGAGTTCCGTGTTCATAGTTGTATGTTCCATGACTTCTATACTCAATTAGGCATTTCCGAGATGACCAAGTTGATGTGTGAAGTGGATAACGCTATTTTCAATACCTATCTACCAGAGCAAGTTACCTTCCACCGCAATGGAATTGGTAATCGAATTGCTGATGGAGCACCAGCGTGTCATTTTGTCATTGAACACCACCAAAAACAGAATGCGACCTAATAACCATGCTCTAATAATGAATGGAAATCTCCTTACAACCACCATTAAAATTTCATTAATGAACAGGAGTTATCCGTTATGGAATTACATGTATATTTTGCATTCGTTGTTGCCACTTCAATTATGAACGCACTACCTGGACCAAGTGTACTTTTAACAGTTGCGCATAGTATTTCATTCTGATGGCAACATGCCTTAGCTACAGTTGCCGGAGAGACAATGAGAATTGCCGTTCAGCTGATAGTTGCGGCAATCGGTCTAACCTCATTGCTAAATGTTGTTGCTGAAGCGTTTGAATGGCTCCGCTGGGCAAGTGGAGGATTGATGATCATAGCAGGGATAGGTCTCGGACTGGCTCGTTGTGGCAACTAAACAGCAAAGAATAAAATGAAACAATACAGTAGTCAAAAAATCGTTAAAAAAATCATTGAGTTCGCAGACTTAAAGTATAAACAGGTTCTTGAAATTGGATGCGGCGATGGACGCATCACGGCCCTAATGGCCGAGAAACCAGAAAGGTTTGTAGCTATAGATCCTGATGAACAGAAAATTGAAAAAGCAAGAAGCAATGTGGTGGGGGTTGATTTTCAAATCGGATCAGGTGAAAACATGACTTTTCCAGACAACTGCTTTGATTTGGTCATTTTTACACTCTCCCTGCATCATCAGGATAGCAAAAAAGCAATCGATGAAGCTCGAAGGGTACTGAAAAAAGATGGAAAAATCCTTGTCATTGAACCCATTGTTGAAGGTGAAATTGAACGCCTATTTGCACTGCTTTATGATGAAAACAAAGAAAAAATAGAAGCACAAAAATCAATTAACGAGTGTGGATTGCACCTCATAGACTCTGAGATATTTTCTGCAAAATGGGTTTTTGAAGATAAAGAAGATTTAATTCAATCGACATTCCAGTATTATGATATGCCATTTGATTCTAAGATTGCTCTGAAAATATCAAACCTATTGGGAGAAAAGATTAAATCGCATCCAATAGTGCTGTTTGATTCAATGATTATACAATCGTTGAATGAACCTGCTTAAAAATAAAGGAAATCTTTATTCAAACATTTACCTATCGCGCATTGACAGCTGACGTTAACCGTTGCAGCTGATGCAGAGTGTTTTACCTCCTGATGACTGAAAACCTTTGTGAGCGGAAATGAGAAAGTGTCTCTTGGGAAAATATATCGGATTGATCATTTTTTCTTGTCTGGTGTGTTTTGCTATCGAAGGAAGCGAGAAAATTGTCATCGCCCACCGTGGAGCCAGTGGTTATCTGCCTGAACATAGTCTTGTAGCGAAAGCGATGGCCTATGCGATGGGTGCGGATTACATTGAACAGGATCTGGTCATGACAAAAGATGACCAGATTGTCGTGCTGCATGATCTTTTCTTAGATCGAGTCACTAATGTCGCTGAGGTATATCCTGACAGAAATCGAGAAGATGGCCGATATTATGTCATTGATTTTACGCTGAGTGAAATCAAGCGACTCGAAATGACAGACGGTTTTAAAATTGAAAATGGAAAGCACATTCCAAATTTTCCTCAACGGTTTCCTTTGTGGAAATCATCCTTCCAGATTCATACATTTGAGGAAGAGATTGAATTGATACAAGGTTTGAACAAGAGCATGGGTAAAACCATTGGGATCTACCCCGAGATCAAATCCCCGTGGTTCCATCGCCATGAGGGAAAGGATATCAGCAAAACGACCCTGCGAATATTGAAAAAATACGGATATAAAACAAAAAGCGACTTGGTTTTTTTACAATGTTTCGATCCCAACGAGTTAAAAAGGATAAAGAGAAACTTATTCACTGAATCAAATATGGAAGTCAAATTGATTCAACTTCTCGCAAAAACAGAATGGAACGCAACCATGATTTACCAAGGGGGAAAAGCAATTCCTTATAATTATGACTGGATGTTTAAGTCCGGCGGGATGCAAAAGATTTCGGAATACGCAGATGGAATTGGCCCATGGATGGGGATGGTCGTTAAAAAGGAATCAACGAGAGGGGCTTTGGTCATAACAAATATTGTTAAAGACGCCCATAACGCCGGTTTGCAGGTTCATCCTTATACCTTTCGTTTAGACCACGGACGTATTCCAAGATACGTGTCCAACTTTGAAGAGTTGTTGAATATTTTTTATTATCAAGTGGGGGTTGACGGAATATTCACTGATTTTCCAGATCGTGTTGTTGATTTTTTAAGAGAGGCCAAAGCTCAACAAAAAATGCAATAAGGTGTTACCTGCCATACAGACATTCAAACATTAGATAAAAAAACGATATGAACATAGAGTCATTAAAGGAGCAAGCTCCAAAGAAAAAGGTTTTATGCATTGGGGGAAGCCCAAGAAAAGGCGGAAATACAGATTGTATCATGGATGCGTTCACAAATCCGATACAGGAAAGCCTCTCAACAGAGACAATTAAATTAAGGGATTACTATTTCCAACCCTGTATTGGATGTGAACGTTGCAGAAAGGATAAACGATGCACGGGTCTGAATGATGCCATGCAGTTGATATATCCGAAAATCATAGAGTCTCAGGGATTGGTACTCGTATCTCCTACGCATCACTATAACGTTACTTCCTGGATGAAATCCTTTATAGATCGCCTGTATTGCTTCTATGATTTTGGCAATGATGTGCCGAGAAGTTGGTCCAGCCGACTGTCTGGGCAGGGTAGAAAAGCGGTCGTTATTGCGGTTTGTGAACAACGGGATAAGAAAGACATGGGATTCACTTTGGAGGCGATGCGATTGCCCCTGGAAGCATTGGGATACGATATTGTTGATGAGCTGGCAATTTTTAAGCTGTTTAAACGAGGTGCTGTAAAGGCAGAAAATCAAGTAGTGGATCAAATTACAAAAATAGCTGAAAAAATGGCTGGGCTGGTTAACTCATGAAATCCCAGCCAACAACAGCCTGAAAAAAAACTGTTATCGCAGTCGCTGATGCCGGACGCCAGGAATGGAAAACACATGATGAGAATTTTAAAAACCCTGTTTTTTGTCATTATTGGACCAGGATCTGTTGTGGTCTATATTCCTTATTTTTTGATTTCTTATGTTGGTTTGATTGGGTTTTCTAAAATTGACTATTTTCAACTGAGTGGTATGTTTTTATTCGCAGCTGGCGTTGCGATAGCGTTATGGTGCTTTTACAATTTTATCTTTTCTGGAAAAGGAACACCGGTTCCCATTGATCCACCAAAACATCTGGTGGTATGTGGATTATACAGATACACCAGAAACCCTATGTATCTTGGTATTCTGCTGATTCTTGGTGGAGAAGCCCTGTTCTTTGAATCTTATGTCATGTTAATATATGCCGTGTGCATGTTTTGTTTGTTTCAAGCTTTCATTATTGGATTTGAAGAACCGTCATTAAAGGTAAGATTTGGGAAAGAGTATGAGGAATATTGTCAATCAGTTCCAAGGTGGTTATTTCGTTCCCGATAGATTCTTCCAGATAAAGAAGTGGTTATTATTGTCCTGACAAAATCATTCATTTTTATCTTTTTTTCTACATTGATTATTTAGACAATTCGAATACGTCATTTCAGGAATAAAAATGACCGGAGATCTACGTGAAAAGATGCTTCAGGAAATGGAGCTTAAAGAAATATTTGAGCAGGTACAAACATATGCCCTTGCATATGTTGATAATGTGAGGGAAAGAAACGTTTTTCCAACTGATGATGCGATAGCTGATCTCGGTGTTTTTACAGAATTATTGCCTCAAGAAACAGGTGATGCAGCCGAAATACTGGCATTTTTAAATCGGTACGGATCTCCTGCGACCGTTGCGCAGACCGGTGGTCGATATTTTGGGTTTGTTGACGGTGGTGTTATTCCTACCTCATTAGCTGCACGGTTGTTGTCGGATGTTTGGGATCAAAACACCGCACTTTATGATATGTCTCCATTAGCTTCGAAGCTTGAAGAAATATGTGAGATGTGGCTTAGAGATCTGCTTGGCTTGCCGGAAAAAGTGGTTGCTGGATTTGTTACAGGTTCTTCATTGGCCATATTCTGCGGGCTCGCAGCAGCTCGGTATCGAATCTTTCATAATAACAATTGGGATATCAATAAAAAAGGGTTTCGTGGGGCACCTGAAGTAAGGATAGTAGCAGGGCGTCAGGCTCATGGGGCAGTATCTAAGGCTGTCGCACTTTTGGGGTTTGGGCTTGATAGCATAGAATGGGTTGAGACAGACACGGAAGGCAGGATGGTGCCATCAAAAATACCAGAGCTTGATGAAAAAACCATTCTTATTTTACAGGCTGGAAACGTTTGTTCAGGATCCTTTGACCCTTTCGACGAAATATGTACAAAAGCGAATAAGGCAAATGCGTGGATACACATTGATGGTGCATTTGGTCTTTGGGTTGCAGCCTCCGGAAAATTGAAGCATCTTACAAAGGGAATTGAAAAAGCAAACTCATTCTCACTGGACGGGCATAAAACGCTGAATACTCCCTATGACAGCGGCATTGTCCTTTGTGATGATAGAGAAGCATTGACACAGGCCTTACACGTTTCAGGGTCGTATATTACCAATAGTGGGAACAGAGATGGAATGTTTTATGCGCCTGAGATGTCCAGACGAGCCAGATCTATTGAGCTTTGGGCAGCCTTAAAATATCTGGGGAAAGAGGGTGTTGATGAGTTGATCCTGGGTCTTCACCATCGGGCATTGCAATTTGGAGACGCACTCAGGGCCGAGGGCTTTCAAATTCTCAATGAGGTTGTTTTCAATCAAGTGGTAGTGGCGTGTGATACAGACGAGCTTACCAGTCAGACCATGAAAAATGTTCAACAATCGGGTGAATGCTGGGTGGGTGGTGCTATTTGGGCTGGTAAAACCGTTATTCGGGTAAGTGTCTGTTCCTGGGTTACGACAGCGAATGATATTGAACGTTCTGTCAGAGCCTTTGTTGCCGCAAGACAGCAGGCTGGCAGTTGATCAATGTGGCCCTGCAAATAGCTACACCGTAACATTTCTTAAAAACCCAGTGATGCTTTCGTTGAAAAGCTCCAGAGACTGCTGACAAAACAAAGGAATCTGTATGAAAATAAAGGGAACAAATAGTGATGATGCGAAACAAATTGCCCTGATTGTCAGTGAAGCCAATAAAGATGTAGCTGAGCAATTCAGTATAGATTTTGACAACAACCCGAAACATCCGTCATTTTATACGAAAGAGTGGGTGTTATCAGATTTTGACAGAGGCGAAGAATATTTTATTGGTTATGAGAACAACGTCTATACCGGCTGTATTGCATTTGAACAACCCAATCCAACCACTGCCTATTTGAACAGATTATCTGTGCTACCAGATTATCGCCGCCAGGGAATTGGTAAAAAATTGGTTCATCATGTTCTTGCGCATTCCAGATCAAAAAATATACAATTTGTCAGTATTGGAATTATTGCAGCGCACCACGTTCTGAAAAGCTGGTATATCACTCTAGGATTCATTGAAGGAGAGACTCAAACGTTTGATCATTTACCTTTTGATGTCACGTACCTGAGTTATAACCTTTAGGTCTGGTCACCTTAAACCATCATTGGTGGAGACTAATAGAAAACGTCAGAATTTTGACGCCCCCGTTTATTATGCTGTTATGTAATATAAAAACAAAGGAATGCCATGGGAAAAAATACAATAAAGGAGATACTTTCGGGAAAGAATAGAGAATCAATTCCGAACGTAGCTTTTAGAGCAATGTCATTGATGATGAAACTGATGGATACGCTTGTTCAGTATTCTCGCAAGAATTTTGAAACCCTGGGTTTAAAGCCTGGTCAAACTGTTATTGACTATGGTTGTGGTCCAGCGAGATATATAGAATTTGCGTCTCAAGCTGTTGGCAAGGCCGGCAGAGTCATCGCAGTAGACATACATCCACTTGCTATCGCGAACGTAAAAGAGAAAATTGAAAAACAGCATCTATCAAACGTAGAAGCTGTTCTCGCGGAAAAGTATACAACGTCCATAAGCGCTGAAACCGCTGATATTGTCTACGCTCTGGACATGTTTCACATGATAGCGCAACCAAACGAATTTCTGGAAGAATTGAGCAGATTGGCAAAAAGAGACGGGACAATCATTATTGAAGATGGTCATCAACCCCGAAAAAATACGATTGAAAAGATAGAAAAATCTGGGCTTTTGAAGATTGTTCAGGAAACCAAAACCCATGTTAAATGTCAAAAATCTGTGGAATCATAAAATGACAATAAAGGGATCATGTTTTTGCGGTGCAATTACATACCGAATTGATGGGACTTTACGGGATGCTCGTTCCTGCCATTGTTCCAGATGTCGAAAGGCATTCAGCTCTCAAGCGTCAGCGTATGCATTGGTGGAAGCGGCTGAATTCTCGTGGGTTTCTGGTGAAAGCCTGCTAACCAGTTATGAATCAAGTCAGGGAGCAGGGTTACAGTTCTGTAGTATATGCGGTTCAACACTCTGTGGTACATATCAAGGCAGGATTCATGGCGTTACCTTGGGATGTGTGGAAGGTGATCCGGACATCGAATTGGGCATGCATATATATGTAGGCTCAAAAGCATCATGGGAAAAAATTCCAGATGGTGTTCCTCAGTTTGAAGAGGGGCCACCAATAAACAAGGTATAAAATGGCTGGAAAACAAGTTATACCAATACATCCAGATGTCGCTTCAGTTTTTGACTCCTATCCTAAAAATATTAGAGCCAGACTGATGGTTCTGCGTCAACTGATACTGGATACAGCGGCTTCGATTGAAAGTGTAGGTGGAATAGAAGAAACGCTTAAATGGGGTGAACCAAGTTATTTAACACCAAAAACCAAAAGTGGAAGCACCATCAGGATTGCATGGAAAGAATCCCAGGAAGACCAATATTCAATCTATTTTAAATGTACTGCGAATTTAGTCCCCGCATTTAGAGAAAAATATCCTGAGAAGTTAACATTCGGCGGAAACAGGAGCATAGATTTCAAGATGGATGATAAAGTCCCTGTAAAAGAGCTTAAAAGCTGTATTGCATTAGCCTTGACTTATCATCTCAACAAAAAACTGGAGGCATCTGCCAGGTGGGAAATGGTAAACAAATTCATATAACTACCGTTCCTGCCGAAGTTCATCAAACCGCCGCTAGCATTCAAAATACCCTACATGACAAAACACAGTTCATTGGAGCAAAGATGCAGCTTTATGACCAAAAGACTTTTGGTTAAAAGCTCGAAATATCAACTTGCAGACCCATCAAATGAAAAATATTTTGCAGAACGAGTGGTCAATATATTAACCGAAGCGGTTACAAAGTCTCTGCCTGATGGATGGCAGGGGATTGATGATTCCAACAAAGCAATTGATTGGATTAAAAACAGAGCTGAAGAGGGTGCATTTTTGACCGTTCACCTGCGGTCCACTCTTAAAGTTGAGGGATTTTTATTTCTTTATGACTCAAATGGTTTGGACGATTCCATTGAATTGAGACTTGGATATCTTCTGTCCGAATCGGTTTGGGGTAAAGGACTTGGGAGTGAATTAATCAGAGGTTTGGTTCAATGGTGTGAAAAGCAGAATGACATTCAGTCAATATCTGGCGGTGTCGAGAGTGATAATATTGGATCTATTAAAGTGCTGGAAAAAAACGGGTTTATCCCTGTACAATCAGATGATCAAAAGGGAAACGTGATTTTTTTGGAACGGAGATTCAACCATCGGTAGAGGGGCCGGTGATGTTGATGTTAGACAATCAGGCTGACCGACGGTCATCCCTTTTTTTAAACCTGTGTTGGCAACTGGTGCGATGATATCTTTTCTTTGTTAGGATGAGAAATGGATCAAATACGAAAATATAAAGAGCTGGATATTTATTTCCAGGACGTCGACCATATAGATGTTAAAACGATTGAAAGCGACGTCAGATTGAGAAGCCTTATTTCTGGTATGCTCTCCTACTATCCCTGGTGGATCCTGATCCTTTATAAAATCAGGGAGATTTTTGTTAAGGTACTTGGCCTGGTAAAACACGAAAAACCAGACAGTTTGCCTTCAATATTGCCGGAAGATCTCACATTTTCACCCGGGGAGAGGGCCTCATTTTTTATTGTCCATAAAGCGAAGGAAGAGTGCTATTGGGTTGCGGAAACCCCGGAAGATAATCACTTGAAGGCTTACTTCGGTGTTGTGACAGAAAGACTGAACGAAAACCTTACGAAATATCATGTATTCACAACTGTGAAGTATATCCATTGGACAGGACTCGTTTATTTCAATTTGATTCGTCCGTTTCACCACCTGGTTGTTTCGAGAATGATGAAGGCTGGGTTAGGGAAATGAAAAACTCACATAGCAACACATGACGCATTTTCAAGGGTCTACAACACACTAACACAGGTAGGTATGTCAGATATCGTTATACGTAAGGCGACAGTCAATGATGCGTCATTGATACTGGATTTTGTTAAAGAACTGGCGAGGTATGAAAAAGCTGAGGATCAGGTGTTGGCGACAGAGAGCCACATTAAAGAGTCCCTGTTCAATGGCGAATCAACCACCCATTCTCTCATTTGTGAAAAAAACGGAATACCCATTGGATATGCCGTGTATTTTTTTAATTATTCCACCTGGTTGGGAAAACATGGGCTGTTTCTGGAAGATCTTTATATCAGGCCTTCTGAAAGAAGAAGCGGTGCTGGTAAAATCCTGTTCAAATACCTGGCTCAGATAGCTGTTCAACGGGGATGTGGACGGTTCGAATGGAACGTCCTCGACTGGAATGAGCTCGCAATCGGTTTTTATGAATCTCTTGGAGCAACCGCACAGGATGAGTGGGTTGGATATCGCTTAACCGGTCAGGAACTGATGAACCTGGCAGAGTCATAGTGAGCTTATCTCCAGATTGAACGACTTCAGGTAGATATCCACAAGTGATTGGCCATCTCTATTTCCCCCAAAAAAAACATGAAAATCAAAATTTTTACAACAGGTGGTACCATTGACAAGATCTACTTCGATCAGAAATCCGAATATCAGGTTGGAGACCCGCAAGCCAGCGGTGTTCTGGAAAAGGCCAATGTGGTGTTGGATTACGAGGTCGAGTCCATCATGAGAAAAGACAGCCTGGACATGACAGATGAAGACCGTGAGCTCATTCGAGTCAAAGTGGCTGCTACCCCTTTTGATCGAATCATCATCACCCATGGTACCGATACCATGATTGGCACCGGTAAGACACTGCTGGAGATTTCAGGGAAGACCATCGTCTTGACTGGATCCATGTATCCCGCTCAGTTCAGCGAAAGTGATGCCGTGTTTAATATTGGATGTGCGGTCACAGCGGCCCAGACCCTGGGGCCGGGAGTCTATATCGCGATGAACGGCCGTATCTTCGATCCGCTACACGCCTGCAAGAATATCGAAATGAACAGGTTTGAAGAGAGTGCTCAATAGCAAAGTGTTTCCAGAACTAAAATGCTGTGTATCAACCTGCAGCCCAAAGATTCCGCACAAATAGTCCCCTTTCCCAAGACCTGACCCTACAAAATCGTTGACAAACCCGGCCAATCTGGAACAATGGCGTCGGTTTTCCCTTCATTTCGCATCTTGATATGTCAACGTTGCACTACAAGGAGGTATTCATGCCTGATACGCCAGCCAGACCGGAGACACCGAATTTTCTGGAAATCAACTGGGAGAAACACCCTAATAAAACTGCCCTTCTGGGGCTGGGTCGTAGCTTAACCTATGATCAGCTTCGCCAGAGGGCTCGAGCGCTGGCCAAAAGCCTGTATGGCCTGGGGATAAGACCGGGCGACCAGATTGCCATCATGTCCTATAATATGCCGGAGATCATGGAGATTCAACATGCCCTGGTTTACCTGGACGTGGGCTTTGTGCAGGTGGGCTTTGGGATGAAACCACCGGAGATTGAATACATTGTCACCAATTCGGAATCCAGGCTGCTGATATTCTGGCATGAATTCGCGGACCGCATCGTTCCGTACCAGGAGAAACTGACAACACTTCTGCCGGATGGATTTTTCGCCTTTGGGAACTCTGTAGAGGGCGCGACTGACTTTGAGGATCTTTTTGTCAATCCACCGGATATCGACCTGGATAACCTGCCACCCATCGAGAAAGTGGGCAGCTCCATGATATATACCTCCGGGACGACAGGCAGGCCTAAAGGGGCTGCTCGTAGCACAGATTTCGCCACCAAGCCGGGGGTGATGGACTATCTCTTTACCTCCATTAGTTTTTTCCGTTTAGATGACAGTGAGGTCCACCTGGTTTGCTGCCCATTATATCACTCGGCACCAAGCTACTTCTGTACGATTACATTTTTACTGGGTGGAACATATGTATATATGCCTCGGTTTGATGCACAGCAGTTCCTGGAGCTGGTTGACCGCTATAAGGTCACATCCACACACCTGGTGCCTACCATGGTGACCCGTCTGCTGGATGTGCCCACCTCCTTTACGGACAAACTGGATCTCTCTAGTTTGCGCAGCGTGGTGTGTGGGGCTGCGCCACTGTTTGCTGAACATAAGCTGGCTTTTCTTGATCGCTATGGCCCCTGTCTGTTCGAGTACTATGGGGCTACAGAGACCGGTCTTAATATGGCCATTTCGCCCGAGGAGATCAGAGACCGACCGGCTAGCGTCGGGAAGGTCTTTGCCAATAACGAACTGATGGTTTTCGATGAGCAGGGAAACGAGGTACCGGATAATGAACGTGGCGTATTGTATATGTACAACTCCATCATGATGGACGGTTACTACAAGAACGAGCAGGCAACATCTGAGGCATACAGAGGGAAGTATATGACCGCCGGGGATATTGTCATACGGGATGAGGAGGGATATTACTTCATCGTGGACCGCATCAAGGACATGATTATCCGCGGAGGTGTGAATATTTACCCCATCGAGATCGAAAGTGTGATCAGCCGTATTCCGGGTGTGAGCGACATAGCGGTGGTGGGCCAGCCGGACAAAGAGTTGGGAGAGGTCGTGGCGGCGTTTATTGTGCTGAACAAGGATATGCCTGCCTCCGAAGAGGAAATCCTCGGCTACTGTGCCAAAGAACTGGCTAATGTCAAAATACCGACGAACTTGATTTTCGTAGACGACATTCCCCGCACGCCCACCGGCAAGATACTGAAGCGGGAGTTGCGGGAACGGTTTGACCCGGTTCAGTAGCCGGGTTGGCTACAGAGCCTGAAGGAAAGTCTCGATGGCCTGATTGACCTCGTCCGGCTTTTCGGCGTACGCAAAGTGGGTGCCACCGGTGATCATCACCGTGCTGGCGCCCTCAATCTTGTCCACCATGAAGCTGGAGTACTTGGGCGGTGTCATCACGTCTCGGTCACCGACGATGGCCAGCAACGGCAGCTTGAGTGACTCCAGGCGGTCCATGACGTCGAACTGGTTACAGGCTTTCATGTCGTTCAGGAAAGCCGCGGGCGTGTTTTCAACTGCCCGCTCTTTGATAACAGCTGCCAGCTCGGGCTCAACCAGGTCATAGGTGTTACGGCTGAATGCCTCCATCTGTAAAGGATCCGTCACGGCCTTTTCCAGATTTTTGATAAAATCGGGATGAACCTTTAGTCGCCCCCCGCTGCCCACTGAAATAACACCTGCCAGGTCTTCGGGATAGTCCAGCGCATATTGCAGAGCGATACCACCTCCCAGCGAATGCCCTGCCAGCACTACATCGCGGTACCCCTTCTCCTGAATGTAGCTGTGCAGCCATGCTGAATTTTCCGGGATGGTGGGAAGCAGATCACCGTCCGGGTGACCGGGTAGATTGATTGCCTCGGATCCGCTGAAATAGTCTGTCTGGAATTTCCAGGACTCCTTACAGCCGCCTGAACCATGAATAAATATGAGTTGCATGGAATTGTCCTCCGTGTCTGGTGTTAACGTAACGTCCTGTTGGATAGAACATGCGATCCTGATCCCTTCGATTGCCTGATTGCTGGCGGAACGGGGATGTTTCCGGCGATACTCTCATATAACCGGGGATGCTGTCAAAAGGGGGTGTCAGATGACGATCTGATTTCGTTTTTGGTGAGTCAGAGAGTAGATAATCATCAGCAGGAACATGGCCGCAACTGAGACAGAGAACACCTCATTGAGGGCGGAGCGATTGGAAAAAGCAAGAATCGCGAGCACAACACTTGTCAGTCCAACCAGGGCGATCAGTTTGGAGGTGAGGTTTCCCTTGTAGAAGTATGGCACCAGGATCAGGAAAATCAGGGCCAGGCCTCCCCACTTCAGCCATGTGAAGTAGTGGAGCAACTGTAACTCCCTTTCAAATCCCCCATCGGAAAGCTTTCTCGTGATACCCAACAGTTGCAGGTTCTCCATAGCATCCCCTGCCAGAACCAGCACAGATATCAGCGCTCCCCAGCGGTAGCGCCTTCTTCTGGTGATGCGGGCACAGGTAATGGAAAATCCAAACAGAAATGCAGTGTAAAGGACCATGTAGATATAATCCAGACGATTGCCCAGATCCATGGCTGCAACCATGGTTGTTCGAAAATCCGATCGGGGTTCGCCAAACAGTGCTTCAACCTCCCGTCTGGATTGGACAAACTCAAATGCCAGAACAGGTGTCATGAACCCGTCTGGCATTTTGGGGGCCTGTGAGGGGAAAATTTTTAATAACCCAAGGCTGGTGATGATGACCAGGATACCGATGATACCGCTTTTAATAAACGGTCTTCTCATTGAAGGTCTCCACTTAAAAGCGGTTCGAAATCGGTGTGGGGTGAAAACGTTCTCAACTTGTAGCGCGTCAAATTTTCTGCTCGCCCATAATCTTTCACACTTTGAAAAACGGGTCAAATAATTTCTGTGGTAGCGACATGCTATTCCAAAGCGGTCAGGCCCTGTCCGGTATTGTGCAAACTTTTGTTATGGAACCAGTTAGACCAATTTTGCTGGTTGCGCGATTGAGATGAAAACGGATATAGAGAAAGGAAAGCGGTTGAATAAAGACCAGTCACTCAGCCAACCAAACTCACACTGCAAAGAGGAATCATGGATCCCAAAATCAGGAAAATACTGTTTACCACAGACCTGGCTGCTGGCGCTCGAGAGGCTTTCAAACACGCTGTCATGCTGGCGAATAGTTTTGGTGCCACTATCACCATGCTTCACGTGATTGAAGACATTCCTGCTGCTACCGGCAGTATACTCAGAGAAGAGCTGGGCGAAGAGGCGTACAATAAGATGGAAGAAGGAAAGCAGGCAACTGCCACCAGCATGATGATCGGTAAACAGAAAGAGGCGCCCATGATTGAGCATGTCCTGTACAAGCTCAGTGAAGAGGCCATTAAGGATAATCCCGAAGTGGTGGAAAAGCGGTTAGTCAGCATTGGAATTATCGACGAGGAGATTCTTTACCAGGCGGATGCGAACGACTGCGACCTGATCGTAATGGCCAATCGCCTGCGCGGCGCATCGGCTGAAAAGCCAATGACCGGCACGGTAGGGGGTGTTGTCCGCCGCAGCAAAAAGCAGGTGTACCTGATTCCGATGGCTGAATAACGCCACACTCTGTCAACTGGTGAAAGAGAGGGTGGTCCCTGACATGTTTAACAGGAACTGATCACCCATTTCTGCTTCAATCTGGTTGATGGCGGTTCGTCCGGTGCAGTGAGTTGGAACAATATAATCCGGTTGAAACCCCTTCAACGCTTCAATGGTTGGGGAGATCAGCTCTTCCCGACCGGATAGATGAAATCCCCCCATTACAGTCATTATTCTGCTGATTCCTGTTACTGCCACTGCACGGCTCAGGCTGTTAACTATTCCAGCATGCGCACAGCCGGACAACAGCACCAGGCCTCTGTCCCTGACATTGAAAACGATTGAGGTGTCGTCGGGAAGTGTGTCGGGTAGATCTTTTCCGTTGTCATGATAGACCCTGCCAGTTTCTGCTTTTTCGAAATCATTATGCCTTGGGATCTCCCCCAGGAAAAGAACGTCCCCATCCAACAGCAACATGGGATCTTTTGTCTCGACTGGGTTGACGCCGATTTCGGCCAGCTTCACCCTCGATAATCCCTGTGTTCTGACAGTGATCCGGTCGTTGATCCGTTTACCCCTTCCTTCTCTCAGTGCCGCCGGGTGCATGACCAGGTCGAGCGATTTTCTGCCGGTTCGTTTCATCAGTTCTGTCAGTCCACCGACGTGGTCGAAATGACCATGTGAGAGCGCCAACAGTTCAACACTCTGTAGATCAACGTCAAGCAGGTCAGCATTGTAAGCCGCTCCGAAAGAAGAATTACCGAAATCAAACAGCATGTGGCGGGTGATGTCTCCTTTGGTCACCGATACCCGACTGGAGAACCCGTGCTCGGCCAGCACCGGTCCCTTGAGATTAAAGTTCTGATCAATTGGACGCGCCCGGGCGATGATTTCAGAGTTGTCACTGGTAATCATGTCAATCGTGTTATCCTGCAAGGTCAGGATCTCGACCCGATCCACAGTATTGAGCTGAACAACCATTTCTACCTCCCTGGTGTATTTGCAAGAAATCCCCCTTTGAGGGGGGAAAGGGGGGTGCTGAAAATTGTGGTGTTTCCCGAAGCCGAATAACATCCCCCTGGCCCCATAAGCGCTAAGTTGTTTATAGCAAATATCAGTAGTGAAAGTAATTTGATAACTGTGCTTTACGCTTTCTAGGGCGTTCGGATAGTAATTTTGAAATAGTATTCCAGC
>Ga0307988_1000934_pt1 | contig 18046 bp, 16 predicted proteins | sample EllFjometagen183_FD_203166 | JGI IMG/M metagenome (GOLD analysis project Ga0307988, IMG submission 203166) | Marine microbial communities from Ellis Fjord, Antarctic Ocean - #183 | ecosystem: Environmental > Aquatic > Marine > Unclassified | place: Southern Ocean | collected 2014-10-08 | reverse complement strand
TCCATCAAATATCGCGGATATATCTTTGGTCCATTCATATTGACCAATTATAACATATAGTACCGGCTAATTCCAAATATTAATCTCGGCTAATTGAAAATATATGGTTCGGCTATATTAAAATGGAAAGCAGAAATGAGGTTACCGACTATAAACGAATTAGGATATGCATGTTTGAGAGATACCCGGGTATTTTCTAGATCGAAAGATATCTATATTATATTATGGAGTTGTTAATATATAATATGGAAACTCATGTTATTGTTTTCGTCACCCAAATATGTGATGAAACAATTCTCGAGATCAATAAGCTGAGATAATTCATAATCAGCATATTTTGTCTCAAAAAGGGTGTCTCACTATTCAGGCACTATTTAGCGGTCTCATAAACGATGGTTTTCGAGACTATCAGGTCTTTCGTTTTGGGATTCGATCATTCTGATGAACATTCTCATTCTGACGCATCATGGTCGTGATATTGACTGACCAGAGGTTAATCTTAGTCGGCTTACGTTTCTTTACCAACTCATATACTAAATCACCCGGTCCATTAAATACCTCCTGGCAAATTCCATCAGGAAGAATCTTAATTCCCAGATAGTAGTCTGGAATGTGATCGCAGGGAAAAGTAAGTGAATCTTTTAGCGTGGTCTTTATCTGGACACGTCTTCCATCTGAGCAAATAGCATCATAATGCCTCTCGAGCCCCGTGAACAATTTGATATCATACACAGACTCAGCGAGAACCTCACCTAAATCTCCGACCAAGCGACCATCGAGAGTAAATCTCTTTTGCGGATAACTTTGCTGAAGAGCTGCAACAATAGTCTGTAATTTTGTTAATGCCTCAGGAATTGAGATTTTCATTTCAACTTGTAACCTTCTTTGGGGCTGATAAAAATAAGCTTATACCTATCATTCAGGTCTTTAAGAACAACTCTTCTCTCTGAATATTCTTTATGGTGATACAATACTACGAATTCAGGATCGATAATTTCTGGCAAATCGGCAATTTCATAATTATCTATTAATCCCAGTGCGATCTTATCTTCTAAAATATTTCTTACATCGGTATTTAAGTTTTCTCGAAATAGTCTTGAATTATTTCCCTGCATAAATGTTTCGTAGTCACTGATGTGCTTTTCAATATTAGACGTTCCATTTCTCCAGGCATTCAGCCCTCTTTTTAGTTCAAACAAAACAACACGTCCCGATTTACGATCAACTCCTAATAAATCAAATCCGGCCCCACTCTCACGCGCCTCTACGTCTATTTGATGTTGCTCGAATTGATATTCCATATCAATTATCAAATACTTGTCATCCACACTCTGATTTGAAGCGGCTATCTTCTGCTGGGAATCAAATTCCGCTCTGTCTCTTTTTTTCTTCACCCAACTGTCAATTGATAGCTTGATCTGATCAAAGTACTGAGAAGGGTTTGTGACAGCCAATTCACAAGGCGGTACGTTTCCATATTTTCTATCGACTTTTAAACTTCCGATTTCTAATGCTTTGCCTTTGCGATAATAAACGAAAGCCTCTCCACCGGTTCGAACTTCTAAGCGCAATTCGGGGTCAGATTTAATATGGGTCAGCAGTGGCAATAAATTACCCCGGATAAGCTGGTCACGTAGTGTGGGATTTATTTGTCTTGGCATAAAATCTCCTATTTATTTAGAATTCAGGTTTGAATTAAGGCATTACATTAGTTGAGACAAAGTAAGTGAGATTTCTATGCCTTCCTAAACACTTAAGAAATGCTAAGATGCTTGTGAGAAATAATGTTACGCCCAGAATCATATTTTAGGCATTCTTAAGACCCTCATTTGCTCCAGAATATCAAATTATACTCATCAGTTCTACTGGCATTCAGCACTTAAGATTAATGGCAAGATTTGAGTCCTAAATACCAACAATCTCATTTGCTATCAATATAATTAGGTAGATCATTCAAATGCTTCACAGCCAATTCTGGATTGGGATGTGTATAGATCTTTGTGGTCTCACTGGATGTGTGAGCTAACAATACCTGTCGATCCTGAATAGTCATTCCACTTGCCAGGAGTAGGTTATTGTACGTAACCCTGAAACTGTGGAGCGTTGCTTCAGGTCTTTTTTTCCACTGAAAGTAGATCCTGTAATACCGATTGGACTTCAGAGAGCGCAGAGGACGCAATGATTTTAGGCCATTTCTGATGAATTGTAATGGACTTTCTGCGGGTTCGTCATTTATAAACTCAAGCCATCCATATCAGACATAAAAATATCTGTTATGACAAAATATATACTGTTATGAGTTGATACTTCCAAACCCCCTTACCACTGTTCGCACAGATCATTTGATACCCAGCATCCTCTAAAATGTCTTTCAGAGTATCACACATCTCGGGTTCATCATCAAAAATCAATATGTGAGAACTGGACCAGTCTTCCAGAGTCAAACCATTCTATGCCAATTTTCATTTCAATTATTGATAGCTACAATTTATACAAATTCAAACTATATCTATAACATCTCTTGAAAAATAAGATAACTCATTATAAAAAAAACTTTAGGCTGTATCCCGTTCCTTATACCGACTGAACTTAAAAACGCAGGGATTTGTTTTTGTGAGGGAGGGTAACGATCACGACGATCTCCATATCTAGACAAATAATTGGAGATTGCCACCTCCCGCTGGGACTCCAAAGACTCGATTATGTTGAAATTGGATGGTACGCGTACTATGAAGCAATATTGGTATTATCCTTATAAAATTGCTTATTGACCTCACTTCTTTTTTTGACCACAATCAATAAATCATGGAGAACTATTTTAAACCGATATAATCACCTTACATTGCAGGATAATTATGATTGAAGCTGACTTATATCCCCCCCTCAAAGATTACCTAACCCAACAGGGCTACGAGGTAAAAGGTGAGGTCCAGCATTGTGATATCATCGCTGTTGCTGAAGACAATTCTGTTGTTGTGATTGAACTCAAATTATCCCTTAATCTAACAGTGCTACTTCAGGCTGTTGATCGTTTAAAAATATCTGACACGGTCTATATCGGTGTTCCTAAGGGAATTGCAGTCTTGAAAACGCAAAAAAAGCGCATCGTTAAGCTAATACGTATGCTCGGTTTAGGTCTCATTGTGATAGATCACAAGGCTAGGATTGGTCAAGTGGATGTCTTGTGTGATCCGGGTGAGTACAAGCCGCGACAATTGAAAAAACATACTCAAAATCTGCTAAAAGAATTCAGACATCGGGTGGGCGATCCAAATCTTGGAGGGAGTACGCAGAAAGGTATCATCACAGCCTACCGCCAAAAAGCTTTGGCCATTGCAATTTATCTAAATCAAGCAGGTGAAACCAAAGCAGCTATCATTGCTCAAGCCTTGACCGAACCAAAGACGAGAAACATTCTTTATGACAATGTTTACGGTTGGTTCGACCGTTTAGGCAAGGGAATTTATAGAATTTCAGCGAGGGGTAAATCCGAGATTCCTGGCTGGATTAAACGAAATCAATCATAATTACGACGCTATATTTATAAAAAGATAATTTATAGCCACCCGATTATCGCCCACCTGCATGTACCGTCTTGGCTAAAAACTGAAAGCTGGAATGCTCACACTTCTCACATAGAAAAGAACTGGAATCTAGAAAGAGACACTTCGTGAGGATATGTTGAAACCGGGTTCGGTGAATTCGATGTAATCTTCCCCCACAATCCTGGCATGTCGCTTCTTCATAGACATTTCTTACTAAATATTTCCGAACTCGATAAACAGTCATCATTGAGGCAATTACGATCGTCAGAATACCGACGATATCAGAAACTTCTGTATTCCACATGGTTTTGAAAGTGTGATCGATGAATTGATTTATCGCTTTCATACTACTGCCAATCCCGAGGACAAAGAGACGCAAAGTATCTGAGATATTAATATCAGACCGTATTAGGTAAATCCCAAGGGCCGTCAAAAGTACAATGACTATCTCAGTCTGGTAGTAATCTCTAGGTATTGAATTCTGATGTTTCCTAATCATTATAAACAACCTTTCAGCAGGTTCGATTCTGTGGTAGTCCATTCTGGATCACCCAAATAAGGGTCCTGTGACAAGAAGGAAATTAGGATCATTTATTAAATTATCTATAGGATATACCCCTATTTTAGAGGGTAATATTACTATAGAACTATAAATTTAAGCTTTATAAGGATGATGGTGTGACTGCCTGCTTTAATATTGTAGCGAGAATGAACTGGAAACTATCTCAGTCATTCAATTGAATACAATTTATACTAAATCCAGCTCCATTTGCACGCTATACGGCATACTGCCATTCGAAATTACCATAGGTTATTCTGGTATTATACCACTTTCAGTTCCAAATGACCCTTTAAGCTGAGGAGTCATTACCCTTCGAGAGCACATCGACGAGCTCAGTGTGACACCTCAGGGAGACAAGCAAAAGTGTCTTGCTGAGGTCCTCGAAGTATGACACGTTTCGTGCCACTTGGAGATGAAATTGGTATTACTCAGCCCCTGACTCTTTGATATGCGGAATACTGAGACAGAAGGTGTTACCCCTGGGCATATTTGGCTCAACCCAGACTTTCCCACCATGGGCAACGGCTAATCTTTTTACAATGGCTAACCCCAGACCTCTTCCCTGTTTTTGATCATTCTCAAGCTGGTACCTGCGTTCGAATACTTGTTCTTGATTTATTTTTGAAATAGTCGTGCCAAAATCACTTACAGAAATAATGACATCATCGTGTTCGATCCTGGCTACGATATTTTTTTCTTTCCTCCAGGGGCATACTTGATCGCATTACTCAAATAATTCCTAAAAGCTTCAGAGATGAGGGTGTTTGCTCGAATAACCAAATCATCTGGAATGTCTATGATGAGCTCCATCTCAACTTCTCGTAAGTAAGAGGCAAATCCGATATTTAACTCTGATATCAATTCTTCTAGCTTCAGGTTTTCCTGAGGTATTTGCTCACCAAAGGTTGCTCGACTCAAAGTTGTTGTATTTTTTAGAACATCGAGGAGGTTTTTACTACTTTGGTGAATGAGTTCCAAATATTCAGGCTTAGTCCGATGCCGGTTGCACCGATATAGCAACCAGAATAATCAAAAACTTTGTGGTTTACAAAAATCGTGGTCTGGTCATCATTGGCCATATCAACATCCACGTTGGTTTCGTATATCTGGTCTAATTGTTTGGTTCTGAAATACTAACTATCCCGACTGCTGTCTGGATGAACCGTCTTAAGAATTCCATCAAAGTGATAATAGTTAAGTGTTATATCTGATACGAAAAACCTGGTAATTGTATTATACTTATCGTGTATTTCTTGCAGATATTTCCTAATCTCGGACTCATCCTTTTCTCTTTTAAGAACCCAATCTCTAAGGAAAGTGTCTGAGGCCATAAGTGACAAAATAAAAACTGGTTTTAGGATATCCTACTGAATCTCTGGCCACCTCTACATTAAATCCTTTGCGACTCAGCGCTGTTTGTGTCACATTGCGAATCCCAGCTTCATCATCCACCAGTAGAATCTTGTGATATTGTCTAGGAGACGATCTCATCGTGACTGGTGCAGCATCTGTTTCTACGCTTTCTACCACTGGAAAAAGGAGACGGAAAGTTGTCCCCTTACCTGGTTTACTCTCCACCAAAATTTCACTATCCATCATTTCTATAATCCCATGGATAACAGACAATCCCAAACCGGTTCCCTCTCCCAGGTCCTTCGTTGTAAAAAACGGATCAAATATGCGATCCATGACTTCCTGCTTCATGCCTTGCCCTGTATCGCTCACTTTTAGCTCGAGGGCTTTAATTTCTGAATGACTAGGACCCATTGGCGCCATAACCTGTTTCAAGCTTACTTTGAGTTTCCCGCCTTCAGAGCCCATCGCATGTTGGGCATTGTTGCAAAGATTAATCACAATTTGGTGAATTTGAGTATTGTCGCATAAGACCATCCCACCATCGTCTTGAATATCTTGAAGAATTTCTATCTCCGGTGGCAGAAAAGCTCGCTCAAAATTAAGAACATCTCTGACAATTTCATGAATGGATTGAGCTAGGTAATTGGTTTTTGTTTTCCGACTAAAAGTCAGGATCTGATTTACCAGGTCACGGGCTCTTTCACCATCTGCTAGAAGCTGATTCATATTTTCATTCATTTCAGAATCCTGGGGCAAATCATCCTGTACCAATCCACCATATAGAAAAATACTTTGTAAAATATTATTAAGTTCATGGGATATCCCACCAACCATGGTCCCGACAGCTTCTAATTTTTGTGATTGACGTAGCGATGTTTCCATCTGAATTCGGTCACTAATATCCCGGATAATACCAATGAACCCGACTTTTTCCTGGGCTTGATTATAGATTGGAACACCTAATGTCTCGCCGGGAAAAACAGTTCCATCTAATTTTTTATATCTGACAATATAGGGTTTCAGCTGTTCTTCAGCAGAAAGATTATAGCGTAACTGTCCCTGGCGTTCATATTCAGCTTCGCTTTCGTAGAAGAAGCTCGATTGTTTACCAATAATTTCCTCTTCAGAATATCCAAGGATCCTTGTAAATGCTTTGTTTATACTAATAATTTCACGCTTGGGATTCACTGCCAACAAAGCATCCGGCATAGCCCCAAAAATTGCTTTTAGCAGTGAAACGGTCTTTTCGAGTTCAGCTTCTGCTAATTTTCTATGGGTAATATCAGTATCAATGCCCCTAAAACCCTGCAACTCGCCATCTTCAGCAAAAATCGGTACTCCGCTGGTTAACAGACACACCTTTTGGCCATTTTTTGTAATGTTCCAGTTCTCAAGATCTCGGAATTGGCTTTGCTTCGTTAAAATTTCTTCGAGAGCTGTCCTGATTCGACTGTGGTCTTCAGGTACCATAAAGTCAAATGGTGTTTTACCAATGACCTCCCCTCCACGATAACCTAGAATAGACTCCACATTTGGTGAACTATAGGTATAAACACCTGATGCATTGATTTCCCAAATCCAGTCTGACATACTTTCTGCGACGCTCCGAAAGCGATTTTCGCTGACTTTAAGAGCCTTATCTGATGCTAACCTTTTGACTCTGCTAATAAGAAACATACCTATTAAAATGGTGCCCAACGGATAGAGGGTCATTACGGGCATGCCCATTTTGGCAATAACCGCATAGGCTCCAGGTTTGGGTAAAACAAGCATCCACAGCAGCATACTGATATGTACCATAAACCCCAGTCCCAGAAGCTCAGCTAAACGGAGGTGAGCGAGAGTCCTAACCTACGGCCTCTTAACTTGTATTCTCGAAATAAAACACCTATCAGCCCACTTGTTACAATCACACCCAGGCCAGCATACATTCCGAGACCACCTTGAAAAACGCGCAAGGCAGCAGTCATGATTACGGCAATTATAGCAGGGACTGTCCCAAAGAATAGACCACCCACGCTTAATACAATGGAACGTGAATCGAAGAATAAGCCAGGTTCATATTCCCAGGGACTAACCATCACAAACATACAAATGAGTCCAAGAATGATCCCTGAGACAATCTTCACAATTTTATTTTGTCGCCAGGATGTATAGGCCACCACATCATAAATCAGACCTAGCGCTAACAAAATGGCCATATTATCGATTAATTCGTGAATCATATTCTGCCCACAGTCGACCCCTGATGAATTATTTATTAATAATCTAAGATGTTATACAAAGGCTTTGGAAGGCCAAGCACAATACGCTTTAGTCCAATTCATTTATTCTATCTAATAACTCTGAGACTGCCCATGGCTTCCGAATGAATCCAGGAATACCAATTCCTTCATATCCTCAATCCCTAATTGACCAGTTGAAAGGATGATGGGAATCTCAAATCCTAACGCCCTGATTGCTCGTGTCAGCTCTGCTCCTGAACGATTGGGCATTGACAAATCTGTGACAATCAAATTAAAGTTCTCTGGGTTCAATTTAACCATCTCCAGGGCTTGATCACCATCCCCAGCGACCTCCACTTGAAAGCCTTTACCAATGAGTGCTGATTGAGTAGCGGTCCTGATGCTTTCCTCATCATCGACCAGTAAGATGGATAATTTAACACTTCCTGTTCTTCTCCAACTACCGTGGGAAGTAGGATCTGAAAAGTTGAACCAATACTGACCTTACTTGACCCGGAAATATGACCGCCCATCATTTCAATGATTCCATGAATGACGGATAACCCCAGTCCGGTCCCCAAACTACCAACTTTTGTTCATCAGAGCGGATATCACCGCTTTAGTCCCAACTTAAAAACTCATCCCCACTACCAGAAATGATGTTTCCTGGTCAGGATTAATGATATAGCTCACGCTAATATTGTCCTTTTCACCTGATAACCCAATACTGACCGGAGCAAAACCACCATCAGTAGAATAGAAGCCATTACCCAACCCTTTCGTCTGCTTTAATCAGATGCGTGGGCTTCTTTTACCGCCTGCAAATCTCCCAATTCTTCTGTGGCAAATATCAAATCAGAGTTCAGGATAATGAGTAAGCGATCCTCAACGGTTGCTACTCCTTCTATATATTTGCGATCAATGTCTGAGGTTACCAGATCGGGGGTTGGTTCAATCTGATCAGCTGAAATACGCAATACTTCCTTGACTGCATCCACAATAAAACCAACCAGGGTCCCGTTGGTATCAACGACCATGATCCGAGTTTCATTGCTCTCTTTAGCAATATTATCGGTCAGGTCAAATCTACGTCGCAGATCAATAATTGGGATGATCTGTCCCCGCAGATTAATCACACCTTCAACAAAGGGGGGTGATTGAGGAATGTGGGTGATCTCTACCACCCGGTTGATCTCTCTGACCTTGCTTATGTCAACACAATAGCCTTCTCCTCCCAGTTGGAATACAACCAACTGCCGCAAGTCTCTTTTACCTGAAGCGCTTCGGTGAGTCGTGTTTTGAGTTGCTGTTGTCATCATGGGAATAATCCTTTTATGATCGGAGAGAGGGGCACCCATATCATGCAGTTGGTTGCTAATAGGCGTGCCCCTGTGAGATTTATTTAGACCTTAAATTGGTCCATTAGTTTGTCAAGTGACTGAACTTCACGATTGAGTTGTTCTGAAGAGGCAGCCAATTCCTGCGCCCCAGAGGCCGATTGCTTAGAAACGGTAGAAACACTCTCAACATTCTTAGAAATCTCCTCTACTCCAGCACTCTGTTCAATTGCTGCCGAGGCAATTTGAGTGATGGCACCATTCACCTGATCAATGGATCCACTGATCTCACCCAAGGCTTGGCCTGCTTCTCCAGCCCTAGCCTGGCCCTTCGCAGATTGTTCAGTGATTTGCTCCATCGCTTCAACGGAAGCATTGACATCTGTTTGGATCTGCTTAATCTTTTCTTCGATATCAGCAGTAGCACCCACCGTTCGTTCGGCCAGTTTGCGTACTTCATCTGCGACCACAGCAAAACCACGTCCTGCCTCACCCGCTCGGGCGGCTTCAATATTGGCATTCAGAGCTAATAAGTTGGTTTGATCAGAGATGTCATCAATCACTTGAATGACATCAGCAATCTCTTGAGAACGTATTTTTAAGGTACTAATCTGCTGAGAAGCTGATTCAACAATACTGGCGATACCTTCGATACCAGCAATTGTTTTTTCTACCGTGCCTCTGCCCTTTTCTGCAGCAAGGTTGGCTTCACTGGCATTGGTTTGGGTACCTTCAGCATTGTTGCTGGTCTCTAATATCATAGCGCTCATTTCTTCAATTGAGGTGGCTACTTCAGATAGTTGAGCCTGTTGCTCTTCCGCTCCGGCAGCCATTTGTTCTGAGGCTGTCGATATCTCTGAACCTGCAGTTGCTACTTCTTTCGCGCTATTTTTGACTTGTGCGATTATTTTTTGGAGTTTTTCAACAAAGGTATCAAACCAGGTAGCTAACTCGCCCAACTCATCCTTGGAGTTTATTCCCAATCTTACTGTCAAATCACCCTCGCCGGTTGCAATGTCTTTAATCATTGCCACGACCTTCTGAATGGGAGCGGTGATGGTCTTTGAGATGAAGTAAGCAGCAATACCAATGATCAATGATGCTATTAGGATTAAGAGCACCACATTATTCCTCAGAGAGTAGGCCGCCGCAAAAGCTTCGGACTCGTCAATTTCTGAAACGAGGACCCAATTAAGTTCAGGAATATAATCAACCGTTCCTAAAACAGGTACTCCACCTAGATTTTCAGAATAATCACGTCCCTGTTGTTTGGCTTCAGAAGCAGCAGTATAATCTCCATAGATGCCATCATATTCGCCTTTGATTCTAAACGCTTCCTGTGGACCCACCGTGTTTACCGTAACCTTTAATAGGGTTTCATCATTGGTTAATCGTGAATTACTCCGAAATAGAAAATCTGGTCCTAATAAATAAGTTTCTCCAGTTTCACCCATACCCGTAGATTCCTGCATGATCTCATCAATGGCATCTTGTGGAATTTGTAATGCAATAGCCCCATGCAGGCTATTTCCTTCAAAAATAGGAGCAGCCACAAACATTGCAGGAGCACCATTGGAAGGAGCGTAAGGAGCCGTATCTGTAAGGTATACGTTCCGTAAATTCTTCACTCCTTCAAAAGCCTCAGCTAAACCATGATTTTCACGGGTCAAATCTGTTCCGAAATCAGGTTCTTTTGTTGCTGAATATATCACTATCCCGTTATCATCTATCAGAAAAAGATCAAAGTACCCATACTGATCATTATAGAATTTTAAGAAATCATGGTATTGGGCATGCACCTCAACATATTCAGGTGATCTCATAAAATCTCGAGCTGTGAATCCCTCGCTGCGCACCTTTGCTGTCACTTTCTCAAGCGCATCAATTGCTTCATAAACAGCAGGATTATCGGCCAATACAACTGCATCACCTTTCCGTTCGGTGAAATATCCTTGAATCCTGCTCATTTTGAGGGCCGCCGCCACATCCAGCTTGTTTACTGTTTCGGCTTTCAATGCCTGAGAGGCTGTGGAGTAACTACTAATACCCATGAAGGCCAGAGGCAAGATTCCTATCAAAAGGAAAAATACAATCAATTTGGTTCCAATTTTAAATCTGTCTAACATGTTGATACTCTCCTTGGTTATTTGTTTTTGATTAAATACTTAACTCAGTACGCAGGCCCAGCTGCAATACATTTGTATCCGCCTTAACCCCTGCAGGGCGGGTGATATATTGAACATCTGATTTCAGGGTAAACCAGTCTGTGACTTGAATTGACCAAATCCCCTCATATGTCATTTCCCAATGTTCAGCCCCATTAATCTGAGCAGCAGCCACTCCCACACCAATTGTATCATCTGGTCTGCTGGCCTTAAAGGGCAATAGATTTATTCCATAACCAGCATACATTGGTACCTGTGATCTATCTGAGGCTGCAAACCCTCCCTGAAAAAAGCCTGTCATTCGGGCGGATAGTGGAAGATCGATTGATAGGTAGGTTCCATAGTTTCCAGAAATGGCTTCAACAATATCATTGTTTAGACTCTCAAATTCAGCTGAATGGTACCAGGTGCCCATTCGCCAGATACTTGGGTTCAAGCCCCTTCTCGACTTCATTGTGTACTGAGCTTCAGCTATATTCATCAAGCCCTGGTCACTATCCCAATCAATATTCAAGCCCTTATCAACATCAGGATCGCCTGGATCTCCATCATATATTGCAGCTCTAAGATTAAGATTATCTAGTAGTTGATAATTCACGCGGAACCCAAGTGCAGTCAAATTGAAGATGCTGACAGGCACATTCGCAGCGACATCCGCCCCTATTCCAAAAGAACTATTGTTGAAGAGGCCTGAGCAGTCATTTGTATAAAACTCAGAATTAAGATCATGAAAACCAATGAGTAACTCTAGCCTTCCATCCCATAGTGCCTGGTTATACCAAAATTCATATAATCGACTTGATGTGTTTGCTTCTATGTTACTGGTGACCTGCATATCGCCTATATACGTGGAGATATCTGCCCCTGAATTTGATAGGAAGTAGACAAATCCAGTTCCTCCTGCCCACAACCCCATTGATTCGAAATCAAATTCAAATTGGAGATCAAGATTATCCAGAACATGCACTGTATTGTCACCACCCTCACTGTTCCAAAGAGCGACGCCCTCACCCGTGTAGGTTAAACCAGTCCCGATACCATCCATGGCTTGGGTCATAAGTGGAAAAAAGCCACTTAATAATACGGTGAAAATCAACTTACTTGTAATTTTCATTATCGTTCCACCTCCATTGGAGGTTGATCAAAACCCTGCCTGGTTATGTTACTGGTTAGTTCATCAACAATGTCCAGTAATTCATTATGTTTAATGGGTTTAGTAAGCGTTTTATTTGCCCCAAAGGCTGAAGCCCATCTCAAGCATTCAGTGAGATGCATTTGCCCTCCCCCTGAAATGGCGATCACTTTTAGACTTTTATTGGTTTTCCGAATGGATCTGATGACTTCCAGGCCATCCATAGTGGGCATAAAAATATCGGTTATCACAAGATCCACTCCAAAATCCTTTAGAATATTTACGCCCTCTCTACCATTAGTGGCTTCTAAGGCTGTATAACCTTGTCTGGTTAATAGGGTCGCTATCGCTTTACGGATGCTATTGTCATCTTCAATAATCAGGATCACGATATCTCTGCGATTAGACGCTGTATCATCAAATGATTGTATTTTATTTTGATTCATACTACCAACTAGTCCAATAAGCATGCCAGCATCACATATTCACATAATCAACTATACCTATTGAGGTTATGTATACTTGCCCTTTATTACATAGTATGAACTATTGCATTTATTACACGGTATTCTTTGTAATATTTACAATCAAATGTTTAAAATACTGAGAGGGTGACGATGTCTCACTTGAAGAGGATTATGAGCTTTTGATATAGCATTCATATCTTGGAGGAGGTGCAATTGGTATTAATACTGCTACGAACGTTTTTCGGGCGATATCTCCAAGAATTTGATTAAATCACTGTACACAATAGAAGCCTGGATTTGGATTTTAGTTTGGAGGATATCCCATATCTTTTAGGAGATTTGATCCCTTGCGAGCTTCTCCTACCAGGGTGTCACACCGTTCATTTTCGATATTCCCAGCATGGCCCTTGACCCATTTCAATTCGACTTTATGAGTTTTCAATAGAGGTAACATTCTTTTCCACAGATCAATATTAACAGCCTGATTACCATCAGATTTTTTCCAGCCCCGTTTTTGCCAACCATACACCCATCGTTTTGTAACAGAATCAACCACATATTTTGAATCAGTATGTAAAATCACATCTGAAGCTTCTTTAAGGGCTTCCAGGGCAACAATGACACCCAACATCTCCATACGGTTGTTGGTGGTTAACTCATACCCGGCGAACAACTCTTTACGGAGAGGGCCGCTTTGCATGACAATACCATACCCACCTTTACCGGGATTTGGTGAGGCCCCTCCATCTGTATGAATAATTATTCTTCCATTGGTATCTTGATTGCCGTTGCTAGAATGATGCGTTAAGCTCTCTTGAATTTTTATGAGGGTGATTAAATTCTCATCGACAGCTTCTGTTGCTGAGAGTACACATTCTCTCAGCCATTGGATGGCATCTGTTCGGTTCGGGAAGCTTTTGTACTGGGCCCCCTTGAAGCCCTTTACTTGTGCAGATGCCTGTACCCAAGTCTCATATAAACCAGGGCGATGGCCTTGGAAAACGGCATAATTTTTAGCTGTTTTAGCCGACATTAGTTCTGACCTTAAATAACTTGTTTAGATCGGGTTAAAATCACCCGATGAAATTGAACAAAATGAAGCAAGCTCCAAGTACAAAGAAGGCACCAAATATCCGATGATTCTGAATCACAAAGATATCAAAACTATCATTCATTTTTTCGAGTGGAAGCAACAAGAGACGTGTCGAAATCCATCGATTGAGATAGGTGTTGACACGTTTCAATTTTTCTGGGTCAAAAGTCAATAATCCCCAGAGTGGTAATCCCATTAAAATGATGGCCAATAGGATCCAGCGTAATGACTCTAACAGAACGCCGACCCCCATGTCGAGAGAACTATTTCCTGGGGCTGATATGTATTGATCCGTAGTGGGGATGCGTGAATAAACCAGAAAAAGAGCTAAAATGGAAATAGCCAGCATAATTGTGCCAATGAGCTGATTGTTGTTAAAATAGAACGAATCTGTATCTCGTATAATATCAAGCGGTTTAGTGCTTTTTCTGGATGAGTACCACTTATTCCCCGTTTTGCTAAGTTTCGCAATTTGTTGGGGCTTGAAAAAAAGCATTACACCGATAACCAGAGCGCCGAAACCTCCTACAATGAAGAGTAACTCTATCATCTCAAGGTACATTTGTGCCATCTGTATTCCTCCAAATCTTAAACCAATATTGATTATGATTACCCCTCAAAGTAGAGCCGTTCGGTTCGATTTCCAATGCCTTGATCATAAGCTGATAAGAATTTAGCTTAGAGCTTTAGAAATACTGTGGCCTCATCCGTTACCAGGTTTATAGGCAATATTGATTTTCCGTGGGCAGAGCAAATGCAATCACGATGATCAAAACAGCTTATGATTCACTTCCATTCACAACTTCTGTAACGGCTGATAAATTACCGAAGACTAAAGGGTAATGAGTTTGGTGAATAAAAGTGCGTAATTATTTTTTTATTGGAATCAGCCACTTTCAAACGCATCATGCGCCCGCTTTTTTAACTGCTTAATTTTGCGGTGCTTCGCTCAGGTGATCACCCCCCCGAAAGGATATAAATGCGTAAAAATAATTTTAGAAATATAGCCATCATTGCCCACGTTGATCATGGTAAAACAACCCTGGTCGATGGGATGCTCAGACAGAGTGGAATCTTCCGCGAGAACCAGGAAGTTGCTGACCGAGTAATGGACAATATGGACCTTGAGCGGGAACGGGGAATCACCATCAGTGCCAAGAATACAGCAATCGCTTATGAAGGTATTAAAATCAATATCATTGATACTCCAGGACATGCTGATTTTGGTGGTGAAGTAGAACGTGGATTGAATCTGGTTGATGGTGCTATCCTGCTGGTTGATGCCAGTGAAGGCCCACTCCCTCAGACTCGTTTTGTAGTTAAGAAAGCACTTGAGAAGAATCTAAAAATAATACTGGTTATCAACAAGATAGACCGAGCTGATTCAAGAATTTCTGAAGTTATTAATGAGGTCTATGACCTTTTTATCGATCTGGATGCAGATGAGGATCAAATTGACTTTCCAATACTTTACACCATTGCTAAAGATGGTGTGGCCCACCTGGAATTGGATGATGATTCCAGTGATTTACGCCCCCTTTTTGACAAGATAATTGAATACATCCCAGGTCCTACGGCAGCAGATGATCATACGCCACAGTTCCTGATCGCCAATCTAGATTATGACTCCTATGTCGGTCAGATTGCCATCGGACGACTGAATAATGGCTCCCTTAAAATGGGGACAAATTACCTTCTTGTGGGCGAACATAAACAAACCCCAAATGTGAAATTTTCAGCACTTTACACATTCGATGGATTACGCCGTCAGCAAGTTGAAGAAGTTGAAGCTGGGGACATTATCGCCTTTGCTGGGATCGACACTGTTTCCATTGGCGATACGATAACCTCTATTGAAAACCCATCTATACTCCCCAGAATCAAAGTAGATGAACCGACAGTTTCCATGATTTTTTACGTAAATACAAGTCCATTTGCCGGTCAGGATGGAAAATATCTGACCTCTCGACATATCTTGGCTCGACTCACCAAAGAGATGCGTCTCAACGTGGCCTTGCATATTGAGCAACTGAAAGAGCGTGCAGATGCTTTTGAAGTTCGTGGTCGCGGTGAACTACAAATGGCAATCCTAATTGAAACCATGCGCCGTGAGGGTTATGAATTTATGGTTTCAAAACCCCGTGTTATCACCAAAGAAATTGATGGAAAAGTATCTGAACCGGTTGAAATGCTCTATCTGGATATTCCTGAAGAGTTTGTAGGAGTCATGTCTGAAAAACTATCTACCCGTAAGGGTCGTATGGTCAACATTATCAATCATGGTAGTGGGCGAGTGAATCTTGAATTTAGAATTCCTTCACGAGGGTTAATTGGGTTTCGTTCAACCTTTATGACAGATACCAAAGGTGCTGGCGTAATGAATACCATCATGGAAGGGTATGAACCCTGGTTTGGTGCTATTCCCCAGCGAAATACAGGCGCGTTGGTCTCTGATCGTGCCGGTAAAGTGACTGCCTATGCCAGTTTAAGTATGGAAGACCGAGGTGAGCTACAGGTTGAAGTGACCACACCTGTCTATGGTGGAATGGTAATTGGTGAACGCAATCGTCCTGGTGATCTTGATGTTAACATCACCCGCGAGAAGAAACTGACCAACATGCGAAGCGCCAATTCCGATGCTACTGTCACCCTTCGGAAGCCTAAATTACATACCCTGGATCAGGCAATCGAATTTATTTCCGAGAACGAGCTGGTTGAAATCACACCAGGCAATATTAGAATTCGTAAGATGCAGTTAGACCCCAACAAGCGTTTATCTGAAATGCGAAAAGAAAAGCGTTTAAACGATTAAAGATTAGTAGGACTCTGAAATGGAATTTCAATATTTAAAAACAGGACACTATTTTGCCCAGGTTGCCAACGGTTTGGAAGAACTCGCAGCAGATGAAATCAAGGCTCTGGGGGCAACAAGTATCTCGAGTCGCTTCAGAGGCTTACATTTTTCGGCAGATAAGGCTGCGTTGTATCGGATCAACTATGCTTCAAGACTAATAACCCGGGTACTCGCTCCCCTACTGTCCTTTGATTGCCACAGCACAAAGTATCTCTATAAAACAGCCATGGATATCCCCTGGGAGGAGCTTTTCTCCCCAGATCAGACCTTTGCTATTTTTGCACAGGTTAGTAATAGCCAGATCACCCATTCGCAGTATGCATCTCTCAAGCTCAAGGATGCCATTGTCGATCGATTCAGGGATAAGGTCAGACGTCGGCCCAATGTGGACCCCAAGTTTCCCCATATCTGGTTCAATCTACATATTGAAAACAACCGGGCTGTGATCAGTTTGGACACCAGCGGGAGTTCACTCCATCGAAGAGGTTACCGTCTTGATTCTGTAGAAGCTCCCATGCAGGAAACCCTGGCCGCCGCTCTCGTCCAATTCACTGGTTGGACTGGAGAGAAAAAGTTTATCGACCCTATGTGTGGATCTGGTACACTGGCTGCAGAAGCCTATATGCAACTCACCAATCTGTCCTCTGGATACTTTAGGAAATCATTCGGTTTCGAACGCATGCCTGATTACGATCCAGCTTTATGGAAACGACTTCGTAAAACAATGGACAACAATTTTCAGATTCCCGATGGGATTCCAATCCAGGCCTCTGATGTCGATCCCAGCGCCATGCGGGTTGCCAAGCGAAACCTGGGACATCTTCCCGGTGGAGAAGGAATCTATACTCATCGTAAAGATTACAAGGATATCGGGGAAACTGAAGGCGTTACGCTCATCATGAATCCACCTTATGGTATCCGCTTGAAGCCAGGTCAGGATCTCTCTGAATTTTACAAAGACTTGGGTGATTGGCTCAAACAAAAGTGTGGTGGTAGTGAAGCATATATCTATTTCGGGGAGCGTAAATATTTGAAAAGCATTGGCTTACGACCAGAATGGAAAAAACCACTTTCCAATGGTGGTCTTGATGGACGTTTTGCTAAGTTTGTGATGTATTGATAGTCGAAGGTCAGAAGGTCGAAGGTACCGCATCTGTGTCCTACTCGGCCTAGCCTGTACCGTCGCACTGAGCGGAGTCGAAGTGAAAAGTGAAGTATGACACTGGCCTGAACACCGTTTGATTACCCTTCGAGTCCCCTCGCTATTCTCGGCCTCACGGAGACACTCCCAAACCTCCAAACCTCCAAAC
>Ga0307988_1000933_pt1 | contig 18049 bp, 13 predicted proteins | sample EllFjometagen183_FD_203166 | JGI IMG/M metagenome (GOLD analysis project Ga0307988, IMG submission 203166) | Marine microbial communities from Ellis Fjord, Antarctic Ocean - #183 | ecosystem: Environmental > Aquatic > Marine > Unclassified | place: Southern Ocean | collected 2014-10-08 | reverse complement strand
CAGAACTTTGCGGGCTAATTCCTTTTTGTCCTTCCTGGGAAGGCGTTTCCAGGAAGGAAATTGATTTTTTAGTTGTTTTCGCACAATCAGCTTGATATTCTTATGATGCATGGAAGTCTCTATTTTGGTTTTGGGAGTCTTTTTGTAGGGACACCCTCCATTATAGTGGCTTTTATGCTTTAATCAATTGTTTTTATTGAATTTTATTACATTCCTTGCAACACCCTTTTGTAACCTAGGATCTGTGATTTTTGAAATCTTTTACTTCTTCCAGCCATCTTTTATCTTTTTTATGAACACCTGGCAACTTCATGAACTAACTGTTATCAAGAAGATTATTCTTACTTGATAATGCATATTGTTTCAAGTTATCAGGTCCAATGAGCATGTTAATAGATGATGGCGTCGTAAAAATTCTTCCTCCGGAGTCTCGCAGGCTCGCTTACCTGAAGTCTACGCTATCTACTTATCCATCCAATATTAAGGTTTTTACGAGTTTATCAATAGACAGTTGAGGCAAAAAGCAAGAGGCAGCGAGCGAATGGACCTGTATTAGTGCAATCATGTATAGCTTGCACTAAATGCTCTTCGTTGTTATTATACCCATATGAAGGCAAAGCATCGTAAAATATTGACAGCCATTTTCACTGACCCAGTAAATGGCAATATGGAATGGAGTAGAATAGAATCTCTTTAAGGTACCGTATCAAAACTACCCGTGAGTACCTCGTTAAACTAGGAGAAACACCATGAAAGGCATGAGCTATAATGGCTATTTCGCCAATGTTGAATTTGATGCTGAGGATCATATTTTTGTTGGGCGTATAATCGGTATCCGCGATGTTATCGACTTCCATGGTGAGTCAGTAACAGAACTTGAAACAGCTTTCCATGAAGCGGTTGACAATTATTTAGCTGCCTGTGAAGAGCTTAATCAAAAACCAAACAAACCATATTCCGGTAACCTCATGTTAAGAGTTCCTGCAGAAATTCACGCCGCAGTTGCATCTGCTGCTGAGGCCAGCGGAAAAAGCATCAATCAATGGGCGGCTGGAGTTTTAGACAAAGCCAGTCATACTCATTAGCGCCCTACTCCTGAAAACCTGTCATAAAAAACAAGAAATCCGAGAGTTCTTTTAAATTAGAAGCTTAAAGTAACCACCAAGGAACTTATACCCCTCAAGCGGGTACTGAAAAGAGTGCTGGATTTATTACCGTTTACTGGTGTTAGCGCCCTTACACCAAAGCCATCTTTGCACAATAAAACAGAACAAAAGATAACAAAACCCTGCAATGTTATAAGTACAAAATATGAAGATAAGATGTGAGTGGCCTACAGAAAATGAGATGTATTTAGAATACCATGATACTGAATGGGGAGTTCCTGTTTATGATGACCGTGCTCTATTTGAAATGCTTATACTCGAGGGCTCTCAAGCTGGACTCAGCTGGTTAACAATCCTTAAACGCCGTCATACCTATAAAAAAGCCTATGATAACTTCGATCCAGAAAAAATGGCAAAATGGACAGATCAAAAAATACAACAACTACTTAAGGACCCCGGCATTATACGCAACAAGTTAAAAGTCGCTGCAGCAAAGAAAAATGCCCAGGTTTATTTGCAGGTCATTAAAGAACATGGATCATTTAAGGAATTTATATGGTCATTTGTAGGTGATAAACCAATAATAAATTGCTGGAAAACAATCTCAGAAATACCTGCAACAACTAAAGAATCTGATGCAATGAGCAAAGCACTTAAAAAGAAAGGCTTTAAATTCGTAGGTTCGACCATTTGCTATGCATTTATGCAGGCAGTAGGAATGGTCAATGATCATATAATTACATGCTATAGATACAAAAACACTGCGTCCTAAACGGGACAGCAGTGATATAAAAAGAAAAACCAGCGATTCAGGTGGGCTGTAAGAAACGCGTCGGCGCTGGCGCTGGCAGGTTTGGAGGCCAGCCGCTGAGTCCTGACGTTATGTGACATCAATGAGAAAAATATAAAAGGGATATGATCATGGAAAACACGAAATTTAAAGCATTTATGGTTGAAGAGCAAGACGGCGGTTTTGTAAGAAACATTAAAACAAGATCTGTGAATGATTTGCCTGAAAATGATTTGTTAATCAGGGTTCGCTATTCATCCCTAAATTATAAAGACGCTCTTTCAGCCAGCGGGAATAGGGGAGTTACAAGAAATTACCCGCACACGCCCGGAATCGATGCTGTTGGCACAGTCGTGAGTACTGATAACAAAAAAAAGTTTCGTGAAGGCGAAGAGGTCATAGTCACAAGCTATGACCTGGGAATGAATACAGCCGGAGGATATGGACAATACATCAGGGTGCCATCGGAGTGGGCAGTGAAATTGCCGGAAGAAATGTCGATGAAAGAATCGATGATAATTGGGACAGCGGGTTTAACAGCCGGAATGTCTGTTTTTCGACTGACCCAACATGTTAAACCTGAAAATGGAAAAATTGTGGTCTCTGGAGCAACTGGTGGCGTAGGCGCACTAAGTGTTGCTATTCTTACGAAATTAGGATTCGAAGTATCAGCTATTTCAGGTAAGGAAAAAGAGCATGATTTTCTGCTCAAACTCGGAGCAAGTGAAGTTATCGCGCGAAAAGATTTCGAACAGGAAAATACACGTCCCATGGTGAAAGGATGTTTTGCTGGAGCAATAGATACAGTGGGTGGAAGTATCCTTGATAATATCATCAAATCAATGCAACCAATGGGTGTAGTTACCTGCTGTGGTAATGTTGCTTCAGCACAACTCAATCTCACAGTATTCCCGTTTATTTTAAGAGGAATCTCTTTAATCGGTATTGACTCTCAAAATTATCCAATGGCTGACAGAGAAATTGTCTGGAACAAATTAGCCAAAAACTGGAAACCGGATAATTTGATGGAAGTTTACAATGAGATATCTTTTACTGAATTAAGCGATAATATTGATCTTATTCTTGATGGTAAATTAAAAGGAAGGACTGTTTTGGATTTAGAGGCATAATTGGGGGCCTCGGCTGTTTTTTTCGGTGACAACGGCCATTTGCCGAGATACTCAAAGCAAATGGTCGGGTCGACGGCGTTAAACAGTTAAAAAATATACTTCTCCTCCTCGCAGGCTGCTTTTGCCAGTGCCCGTTTTGCAGCTAGAAGGCCAGTCGCATCATATTTGGCAAAACGCCGCACACCGGAAAGGATCATTGTCAGGGTATCACCTTCTTCAATGAAAAAGGCACCTTTTTTTGCAGCAGTTCCTGCAATCTCAGTAGCCTCAAAGGCGAAGACCTTCACGGCGGCCTTCAGCAGTCCCTGTTTTCTCTCAGAAGAAGCAGGAAAAATTTTCTCAGCGCGAAGCACTGTGCTCTCAAGTGCATAGATCTGAATAGCGAGATCAGCTGCAGCCATTAAAATTTCCTGTTCATTGGCTATCTTGTCCATATATTTTTGGACACCGGCACCAGCAAGAATAAGAAAGAGCGTTTTAAGGTTTTTAATCAGTAATTTCTCATGAACAAAGAGAATTTCCTCATCGACTTCCTCGAAACTTGGTGTCATGAGGGCCTCAAAAGCCTTCATCGCTTCCGCCTGCAGCGGCAGCTCTCCTTTCATTGATTTTCGCAGGATCATACCGGGAATAAGCAAGCGATTGATCTCATTAGTGCCCTCATAGATCCTGTTAATTCGCTCATCACGATAGTATCTCTCCGCCGGGTAATCTCTGACAAAACCGTAACCACCGTGAATCTGGAGAACTTCATCAACCGTTTTGGCCAGGATTTCACTGCAAAAAACTTTGGATATGCCACATTCCGGGGCATATTCTTCAATACCTTTGAGATACTCTTCATAGTAATTGTCAATGCCCTTTTCGATTGTATTAAGCTTATCATCGAGAAGACCCGCAAGACGATACACAAGAGATTCCGAGGCAAAAATCTCTGCTGTGAGATCTGAAATTTTCTCCGAAATAGCACCAAACTGAGCAATAGGAGTATTAAATTGTTTTCGTTCATTGGCGTACTTGATACCATCTACCAGAGCACTCTTCGCAGCTCCGGTAACACAGGCGCCAAGCTTGAAACGACCAATATTCAGTACATTAAAGGCAATTTTATGGCCCCTTCCCTTCTCCCCCAGCAAGTTTTCAACCGGAACTTTACAGTTATCCAGAATGATCTGGGTTGTTGAGGAACCTTTAATACCAAGTTTCTTTTCTTCAACACCCACGACAAGTCCTTCAAAAGACTTCTCTACGAGGAAAGCGGTAAAATGCTCCTTGTCAATTTTTGCAAAAACTGTAAACAGTTCCGCAAAGCCACCGTTGGTTATGAACTGTTTAGTACCATTTAAAATGTAATGGCTGCCATCTTCAGAAAGGACTGCACTGGCCTGAGCACCTAAAGCGTCACTACCTGAGCCTGGCTCAGTTAGACAGTAAGCTGCACACCACTCTCCGGAAATAAGCTTCTCCAGATATTGCTCCTTCTGTTCCGCTGTGCCATAATAAACCAGAGGCAGGGTACCAATCCCGGTATGGGCAATAAACGCAACAGAGAAAGAGCCACTGCTCGCAATTTTCTCACCGACCAGCATACTTGACACCTTATCAAGTTCAAGCCCGCCATACTCCTCCGAAGCATCCATCATCAAAAGACCAAGTTCACCGGCCTTTCTCATGCCCTCAACAACTATGTCGAAATTCTGCTCATCGATCTCTTCAACCTTGGGCATAATTTCATTTTCGATAAATTGCTCAGTGGTCTCGGCCATCTGTTTGTGCTCGTCTGTGAAATCCTCCGGTGTAAAAACATCCTCACAAGGAGTCTCCACAATCAGATACTCGCCGCCTTTTATTAATTTCCCTGCCATAATATTCACCTATATCATTTGTCAATCTTGATGGCGTCGTAAAAACTCTCCATCTGAAATTTTAAGTTTTTAACCCACAAACTGTTGTTATAATTTTTCGAATAACCCTGCCGCACCCATTCCACCACCAATGCACATGGAGACCAGCCCATATCTGAGGTTACGCCGGCCCATTTCGTGTAGAAGAGTGGTGGTCAACTTGGCACCGGTACATCCCAACGGATGCCCAAGAGCAATCGCGCCACCATTTACGTTTATGATATCTGGATTTAGCCCAAGGGTTTTTATTACAGCCAGGGCCTGAGCTGCAAAAGCTTCATTGAGCTCAATAAGATCAATATCATCCTGTTTGAGTCCGGCCAATTTCAACACGGCAGGGATGGCTGCAATCGGACCTATCCCCATAACCTCAGGGGGCACGCCTTTTGCGGTAAAGGCTATAAACCTGGCGAAAGGATCTTTTCCAATTTTTTTGAGATATTCTTCCGAGACCACCATGGCAACGGCTGCACCATCAGTCATCTGAGAGGAATTTCCGGCGGTTACCGGACCGCCGATCTTAAAAGCGGGTCTAAGTTTCGCAAGACTTTCCGGAGTTGTGCCGGCTCTAACTCCATCATCTACAACAACCAGCTCTTTTTCTTTTTTTATTTTGCCGTTAACCAGAACGTTCTTTTCAATCTCTACTGGTATAATTTCATCAGCAAACCTCCCGGTTTCAATCGCTGCAGCAGCTTTAGCGTTGCTTGCACTTGCAAAAACATCCATCATTTCACGATCAATACCGTATTGCTCAGCTACCAGTTCAGCCGTAACACCCATAGATGCAAAGGCTTCCGGCCAATCTACCATTATTGACGGGTTGGCACTGTATTTCAGGCCGCCCAGAGGCACACACGACATAGATTCCACACCCCCGGCAACTATACAGTCAGCAAACCCGCACATCACTCGCTCTGCGGCCATACCAATGCTCTGCAAACCAGATGAGCAGAATCTATTTATCGTCTGGCCGGGAACCTCTACCGGCAGACCAGCCTTCAAAGCAGCAACCCTGCCCACATTCATCCCCTGCTCAGCTTCGGGAAAGGCGCAGCCCATATATACATCGTCTATGGTCGCGGGATCGGCATCTGTTCGTTCAACCAATCCCCTAATAGCTAGCGCTGCCAAATCATCCGGCCGCATGTCTTTAAATTTCCCTTTATTTGCCCGGCAACCTGGAGTCCTGTAACTTGCCAGAATATACGCTTTTTTCATGTTATCACTCCCAAGAGGCTCTGCTGTTTTTTTCACATATTTACCAAAACATCCGATCCAGTTTAAAGAAGGTTCAGATGATCACCTTTTGTACCCGCCTGCCAATTAATTGCGCAAAGGCTTACCCCTCTTCAACATATGCTGAATGCGCTGTGCAGTTTTCTTATTTCCTGCAAGCTTGAGAAAACTTTCTCTTTCGAGTTGCAAGAGGTAATCCTCCGAAATCAGAGTTCCGGGATTTACATCACCACCACACATAACCTGAGCAATGACAGTTCCCATTTCCGCCTCATATTCAGTTATGAAGTTACCCATTTTCATATTCCACAACTGGCTCTTGATAGCAGATGAAATACCACGGCCAGGTGCCGGCAGCTTTTCAGCCCTCCGCTTCGGGCGATAATTTACCGCCAGTGCCAGAACTTTCTGTTTGGCGTCGGTTATCAACTGCTCGACATCCATAGTAATGGAGTCTCCATGTCTCATATACCCCATTCCGGTAAGTTCAGCGGCTCCCATGGAAACCTTAGCCATAGCAATCTGCTCAAAATTTTTAATTATAAACGGCTGCACATCGCTCTTGTACTTCTGTGCCAGCTCAATTGCCCGCATGCTCATCTCTTTCGTCCCACCACCTGCAGGCAACAAGCCAACACCAATTTCCACGAGCCCCATATAGGTTTCCGCATATGCGTTAATTCCATCTGAATGGAGGCAAAACTCAGCACCGCCACCGAGGGTCATGCCAAATGGGGCTGACACCACGGGCACTTTCGCATATTTAACTGCCATGGTAGCCTTTTGAAATGCGCGTATGGCCATGTTGATATCATCGTATGCTCCCTCTGCAAGGGCCACAGCGATCATCATAAGATTGGCACCGACAGAGAAATTAGTGCCTCGGTTACCTATCACAAGTCCCACACCTTCCTGCTCGGCACGTTTAACAGCTTTGTGGGTCATTGCCAGAATATCACCACTTATGGCATTCATCTTTGAGTGAAATTCAAAACCGAATACGCCGTCACCGAGATCTATCACTGAACAGTTCGCATTTTTCTCGACGACCCTGCCGCCCTTTTTGAGAATCTCCAGGTGAATCTGCCCTTCTTTTACAGGAACCGGAACATATGCACCTTGCTGTAAATCGTAGTATTCCTTTGCGCCATCTTCGTTAAACCGATAGAAGGCGTCCAGATTCTTCAGACTTTCCGGAACAGTAACACCATCTTTTTCAGCTCGTTTGACAAATCTCTGTACTCCAATAGCGTCAAATATTTCAAAAGGACCGATCTCCCAGTTAAATCCCCAGCGCATCGCATTATCGATATTAACCACATCATCTGCAATCTCAGGAATCCGATTAACCGCATAAATCAGAGTGTCACGAATCGACCTCCAAGCAAAATCTGCGCCCTTGTCACTGCCGGAAATGACCATCTTCACCCTCTGGGCAGGATCATCAACCAGCTTAACAGCCATTATTGAGGGAAATTTCGGTTTTTTAAGGGGAACATACTCACCACCGGCATAATCGAAGTAAAATATCTGCCGTTTTCCATCCACCATCTCTTTTTTATAGAACCCCTGTCTGGACTTATTCCCAAGCTGTCCATTCTTTAGCATATTCTGTATAAATTCAGGCAGTTTAAAAACATCTCTCTCTTCATCATCCGGCAGAAGATCATAAGAATTTGTAGCGACGTGTCCCAGTGTATCGAGACCGACCAGATCGGCTGTACGAAATGCAGCACTCTTGGGTCTTGCGGTTGCAGGACCGGCTACCGCGTCGACCTCCTCCACCGTCATTTCCAAATCAGTCATATGCTCTATACCTTTGAAAATTGCGTATGTACCAATTCGATTAGCGATAAAGTTCGTTGTATCCTTTGCATATACAATACCCTTTCCAAGCCTCGTCGCTATAAAATCCGCCAATTCCTGCAAAACCTGCTGATCTGTATCCCTGCATGGAACAATCTCCATCAGCCGCATATAGCGGGGAGGATTAAAGAAGTGCGTTGCCAGAAAATTCTTTCTAACCTCATCAGGAAGGACTTCCGCCATCTCATTTACCGACAGACCACTGGTATTGGTGGTAAGAATTGTGCCGGATGCCAGATGGGGTACAATTTTCTTAAAGAGATCAAGTTTGATAGGCATATATTCGACAACTACCTCGATCACCCAGTCACACTCTTTCAACTTCCCCAGATCATCTTCAAGGTTACCTATCTCTATCTGCTCTATATATTCCCCCAGATAAAATGGCGCCGGCTTCATCCGCAAAAGTCCTTTCAGACCATTACCTGCTATACGACTACGGACGGCAGGGCTTTCCAATGTTAGACCCTGTTCTTCCTCCTGTTTGTCCAGCTCCTTTGGCACAATGTCAAGCAAAAGAATTTCCAGTCCCGCATTTGCCAGATGAGCCGCTATGGTCGCCCCCATAACCCCGGCACCAAGTACGGCTACGCGATTAATCTGCCTCATATTCCTTCTCCGTTGTTGTTTTTCTGCTGAGAGATAGCCCCATCGCCTCTGGTGATATAAAGATCATCAACTAATTCTTTGAATTTTTCATAAATAACTTTACGCTTCATCTTCAGGGTAGGTGTCAACTCTCCACCTTCAATAGAAAACTCCGATGGCACAATAGTAAAATACTTAATCGTCTGGTAGGGCGGAAAATTTTTATTCATCCGGGCAATTCTCTGAGCATAAAGATCCTTTACCCTGGTATGATTCACCAGCCCTTCTTTATCTATGTAGTCAAGATTTTCTTCGCGGGCCAGATCGATTAACCGTTCCATGTTAGGTGTAAGTAATGCAACCAGATAAGGCTTGCGATCTCCGAAAATGATCGCATCAGTTATGTATTTATCCAGTTTCAATTCATTTTCTATTGGCTGCGGTGCAATATTTTTCCCACCGGCAGTGACGATGATCTCTTTTTTCCGATCTACGATGTAAACAAAACCTTCTTCATCTATCCTGGCTATATCTCCCGTCCTGAACCATCCATCCTCCATTGTCTTCCGGGTAGCCTCGTCATTCTTGTAGTACCCCTCCATCACCTGGGGTCCCTTGACCAGAAGTTCACCGTCACTTTCAAACTTGATCTCAGTTTCTCTAAATACTTTACCCACTGAATCAAAACGGACCTCTCCGGCACTACTGAGAGTTACACCCGGGCTGGTTTCGGTCAGGCCATAGCCGTTATAGACAGGAATACCTATAATCCACATAAATTCATTAATGGTCTTATCAAGTGGCGCCCCTCCGCAGAGAAAATATCTTAACCGCCCACCAAAACGATCACGTATCTTCTTAAAAACAAGCGTATCAAAAAATTTATATTGCAGATTCAGCAACCCGAGTGGTTCATGGGTTACATATTTCTTATTCACATATTCGCGGCCGATTTCCACCGCCTTATGAAAAAGCTTTCTTTTGAGTGGGCTGGCCTGGTGGACATTTTCGTAAATTCTTGAATAAATTTTTTCAAACAGCCGGGGCACGCTGACCATATTAGTTGGCCGTATCTCCACCATGTTCTCCATCACCTTTGCAGCTTCTTCGGCAAAAGCAAGATGATTGCCGCTGAGAAGTGTTACGTAATAGCCAGCTGTTCGCTCAAGCACATGACTCAAAGGAAGAAAACTTAGGACTGTCTGCTCTGTCTGCGGAATACCGAGTTGATTTAAACCATGTTCGGCATTGATCATTATATTGCGCTGAGTCAACAGGACACCTTTCGGAACACCTGTCGTACCTGACGTGTAGATTACAGTGATCAGGTCATCCTGAGTAATTTTTTCAATCTGTTGCTCTATCTCTTCCTGGTCCTCTACGGAGAGCGGCGTGGACACTTCCGAAAGCTGATACTGGCTATAAACCGGAAAAGAACGATCACCCATAAATCGCTCATAGGATATGACAAGCTCCACGCCGGGAATCTCATCTCTGACAGAGAGCAGTTTCTCATACTGACTTTTGGTTGAAGCAAAAACAATTTTCGCGCCGCAGTGATTTATAATATAGGCAGCCTGTTTCCCAGTATTCGTTGCATATATGGGAACAGTAACCCCCCCCGCACACTGAATGCCAAAGTCAGAGATGGCCCAACCCAGGCGATTTTCAGAGAAAATCACAACTCTGTCACCATGTTTCATCCCCGCTTTACCGAGCCCCCTGGCAAGCAAAAGAACCCGTTCATAAAATTTCTCATAGGTAAGAGACAAAAAAGTACCGCGTTTTTTATAACTGATTGCGGTTTTTTTGCCAAACTTGACAGCATTATCCTTGAGTATGGCCGGGATTGAGTTGTATGACATGACATTCATAATTTCTCCTCTTGAAAAGAAATATTCACCCTGACGACATATAAACACCACTGAACCAAAGTAAAAATACTACAACTCAGTATATCTTACCTTAACGTTTAAGTCAACCTATAAAACATTTGTTTCATCCATTCAACCAATCTGGTATATAATCTTTCATGGCGTGCAATTTTTCCTCTCTTACCAATGCAAAGGAGAACAAAATTATGAAGGAAGTTGTGATAGTTAGTGGTTCAAGAACACCAGTTGGAACATTTGGCGGTTCTCTCAAAAGTGTTGATGCGATCCAGCTAGGCTCAATTGTCATGAGGGACGTTTTACGTAAAATAGGACTTCGCCCTGCGACAAATGATACCATTACTGCTTTAAAGCCGGAAAAATTGAAGGATCAGGGGATGATTGAAATAGAAAAGTCAGCCTATGACTGGGATGATACCCTGAAACCGGTTGTCATTGACGAAGTAATAATGGGTAACGTCCTGCAGGCCGGCCAGGGGCAGAACTCCGCCAGGCAGGCCATGATCCGGGCTGGCTATCTGAAGGAAACCCCCGCTTATACCATCAACAAAATATGCGGCTCCGGGCTTAAAGCAATCGCCCTTGGTGCAAGCTCAATCATGACAGGAGAGGCCGAGGTTGTGGTAGCCGGCGGGCAGGAATCGATGAGCAATGCCCCGCTCGCCCTTCCCAAAGCAAGATGGGGCCATAGAATGGAAATCAGCGGAGTTGGTGAAATCCGGGATCTCATGGTATACGACGGCTTGTATGAAATCTTCTATGGATACCATATGGGCATTACTGCGGAAAATATTGTAGCAAAATATGGAATCAGCCGCCAGGAGCAGGACGAACTTGCCGTACTCAGCCATAACCGCGCTTTTGCAGCTGTACAAAACGGCACTTTCAAAGACGAAATCGCCGAGGTATTAATTAAAAACCGCAGAGGTGACATACTTGTCGACACAGACGAACGCCCGATGGAAACCGATATGGAAAAAATGTCTAAATTACGGCCGGCCTTTAAAAAAGACGGCTCGGTCACCGCTGGCAATGCGTCCGGCATCAACGACGGTGGTGCAGCAGTCCTGATGATGAGCCGCGAGAAAGCCAATGAACTCGGATTAACTCCGATTGTCTCCATCGAAGCCTTTGGCGCCGGAGGACTGGATCCTGCATATATGGGTCTTGGACCTGTACCTGCGATCAAAAAAGTACTGAGACAAACCGCCCTAACAATCGACGATATTGACATGATCGAGCTTAACGAAGCCTTTGCCGCACAGGCCATCGGCTGCATGAGAGAGTTGGGCATCCCAGTGGAAAGGCCTAATGAACTTGGCAGCGGCATCTCTCTTGGCCACCCGATTGGCTGCACCGGTGCACGCCAGATGGTTACCGGCATGTACCAGATGGAAAGAAAAAGTTACAGTTCCGGCCTCATTTCCATGTGCATAGGCGGCGGTATGGGTATGGCTATGATTATAAAACGTTAATTACTTATCCATCTAAATTTTAGGTTTTTACAAATTGGCAACATTGAAAGACTATTACGCAATACTCCAGGTCACCAACTCTTCCACAGAGGAAGAAATACGCAAAAACTATCGCCAGATGGCAATGCAGCACCACCCGGACCACAACCCCGACAACCCTGGGGCAGAAGCTGCTTTTATTGAAATTACAGAAGCCTACGGAGTACTGTCTGACCCGGAAAAGAGACGTAATTATGACAGGATAAAAGCGGGTGGAAGAACCGGTTTTCCCGGTGGAAACGGCACCGACGGATTTTCATACAGCCAGGAAGATATCCTTCGTGATCTTTTCAAAGACCCCCGTTTCCAACAGATGTTCCAGGGCCTTCTTCATGAATTTAAAAGATCAGGACTCAGCTACGGTTCAAGTTTCATCAGAAGAAGTTTTCTTCTCGGCAAAGGAGGATTTTTTTTCGGTGGCATCTTCCTTTTTGGCTCCATTGCCGGCCCCTTGCTTTTAAAAGCATCCAGAAAGATTTCCACTAACCCATCGATCCTGAAGTCTGTCACCGGCACAGTTGGCTCTCTACTGGGGGCAAGACAAAAGAAAAATAGTCCGAAAAAAGCTGAAGAACCTGACTTGCAGGAGCAGTTAAAACAGTACGACACAACCTATGTGACACCTCTGACTACAAAAGAGATGGAGATCGGGAAAACAATACAAGTTGTTATTTATACGGACGACGAAGAACAGACCCTGCAGGTCAAGATCCCGCCCGGCAGCACAGATGGCCAGAAACTCCGTATAAAAAATAAAGGCGGTCAAGGTCCCCACGGCCGTGGCGATCTCTACCTGCACCTGACTCAACAGGAACCGGACTATACCTCATGATCCTCGACCTTGATACGACTGGATACACAGGCGTAACAGGAACCGGATCGAATGCGGGCCGCATCTGACAAAGAAAGCACGCCCACAATGTTACCGGCTTCACCCTCATGCACAAATAATCTGTGAATATCGGCTATAATCATTTTCTTTATGGCTTCTTCAAGCAAAAGATTAACGTCACACGTGTGAACAGGTACACTCATCACTGACTGTGCTTGTACCTCAGGATCCACACCATGTTTATAGGTAAGAGCCAAATCAGTTTTAGAGATAACACCACAGGGCAGACCATTTTTATTGCTCACCAATATGGCACCGAACCGGTAGGCTGAAAGCTGTTCCATGACTGCAGTTAATTTATCATGTAGTCCAACCTGCTGAACTCGTCTTGTCATAACCTCCCCGACACTGAAGCGACGTACAGAATCATTTTGTCCTGCTTCCCCCGCACTACTCAGGTGGCTATATTCGCACTGGTGACAATAGCGGTAAAGAAGCCCGACAATATCAGGATACGCAAGGGCCCCGACTAAATCCCCTGACACACTATCTTTAACATAGAGACGATACACTCCATTTATTCGCATCTGCTCCAGAGCATTTTCCAGAGAATCTCCTGAACCGCAAAAGAGCGGGGGAGAAATCATGATGGACTCCAGCGGAGAGTCTATAGGGAACCCGGCGTAATAGGCCCCCATAATATCCGTCTTAGACACCACACCGATGGGTTTATTTTGAGTATCAACCGTGAGGAGCGCACCAATTTTATATTTTATGATAGCATTAAGTCCGTAGTCAATACTCTCATTCTGGTCAAGCCGGATGATTTGCCGGCGCATGGCATCACTGACTTTGAGATTACGGAGAGTGTTCTTTCGCTTGATTCGCACCATTGATGCTCCAGACTATAAAGATATAATTATCATGCTTTATAACTTATCTTTAAGGATTCCAACAGAAATATAACGGAATTTAAAGAATTCCCGTAACTTTTCAGGAGATATAAAATTTGGCAAGAAGGTAGTATCAGACACCCTCCCCATGGATGGGTTTATAGCGTCCCTCAAAGCGAATATCTGATACTACCGAACCGATTTATGACTCGAGCTGAATAGTTACGAACTCCCTTGATAAAAATCCATATCCGGGAATCTTGACACGTGTCACAATGCGACATAGTCTAAAATTATGCAAACTAACATAGCTTATGCTTCAAACACTCAGCACTGAAGACCTTCCATACCAAAAAAATGAGGCAAGAAAAATGACCGGGGACATTAGTACGTTAGAACGAACCAATCGATCTCTGCAAAGCAGACTTGATTCGTTGACCAGACAGTTAGAATTAAAAGAACAGAAAAATATAAATACTAATGTTATGCAGTTGGCTGAACTGATAATTAAAAACAGTACCGCTATCCTCTTTCGTCGCCTAGCTGCATCCGACCCAAAAAAAAGAAAAATGGTCTACGTTTCACCAAATATATCACGCTTTGGATATCAGGCAGAGGATTTTTTAGATGGGAAAATTATGTTCAGGGATATTGTTTACTCTGGAGATTCCGGGAGAACCTTGAAAGAAATACAAAAGTTCGTCTCCCAGGGTATCGAGACCTATTCCCAGACCTATCGTATCGTAACCAGTGATGGAGAGCTGCGCTGGATAGAAGATCGGACATCAATATTTAAGGAAGAATCGACAGGGTTACGCTATCATCAAGGTATCGTGATAGATATACACGAACAGAAGGAAGCAGAGGAAAAACTCCGCAAAAATGAGGAAAAGTACAGAAGAATCGTTGAAACTGCAGGTGAAGGGTTTCTGCTCATGGACGATTCTTTCAAAGTTATAGACATCAATTCAGCATACGCCAAAATGCTAAATTGCTCTCGAGCAGACTTGGTAGGTCGACAGCCGCTCAATATGAAGCCAGATGAATTTCGACGACTCTGCCAGACAGGACAAAAAACGGACCCTGATCAATGCAGTGAGTTCGAGTATGAACTGGCCATCAACAAAAGCCATAAAGTACCGATTTTAGTTCACGCAAATGCCCTGCTTTCAGACACCAATCAAGTCATTGGTAATATGGCTTTTATTACAGACATGACTGCTCAGAAAAAAGCTCTTCAGCTCGCAGCCGAAGTACAGAAGAGCTTGCTCCCCGAGACAGCTCCATCTATCAAAGGTCTTGATATTGCAGGAAGCAGTTTCCCATGCGACGAGATTGGGGGGGATTATTTTGATTATCTATCAGACTCAACCACTGATACTGATGCTTTGTCTGTCATCATTGGCGACATAACCGGCCATGGAGTCGATTCAGCACTGCTTATGGCAAGCGCGAGAGCATTCCTTAGAATGCGCGCCTCTCAACCGGGATCTGTCAAAGATATCGTTATGGCCATTAATAAACATCTGACAGGAGATATGGCCGAAACCGGCAGATTCATGACGTTACTCTATCTTTCCATCGAACGCGGCAAAAACAGAATTGACTGGGTTCGCGCCGGCCACGACCCCGCACTGCTATACGACCCCACTGAAGATCAGTTTAAAGAGCTTATGGGGCCAGGTTTAGCATTGGGTATTGATAAGGATTACATCTATCAACAGCAACAGATAGAAGACCTGGCTCTCAATCAGGTACTGGTAATGGTAACGGATGGAATTTACGAAGGGCACAACCTGAAAGGTGAGATGTTCGGGAAAGGACGTCTTAAAGATATAGTTCGCCAATACTCATCAGAGACTGCTGGGGATATCCTCAATCATATTCTGCGGGAGTATAACCGGTTTACGAAAGGGGTCGTAGAAGAAGATGACATCACATTAGTGATAGTGAAAATTGTCTAACAAGATAAAAAGGACAAACTCGTAAAAAGCTTCAATCACTTATTCTATCCAACAGATGATTGAACAAATCTGATATATAGACGATGCCGATAAGACGTTGATCCTCTACCACCGGCAACCGGCGCACATGCTTCTTGATCATGATGTTGAGAACCATCATCAAATTTGTATTTGGCCCGACTGTAACCACCTCGGGTGTCATGATATCTCCAACAAGAATTGATTTTATCCGTTTTCCAGCCGCATTAATCACCCCGGCAATTTCAAGATCCTCCATGGTGCCCCAGACATCGATATGCTTTGGCCGCAGGTAAAGTAGAATATCATACATGGAGAGCATCCCGGCCAGACGGCCATCTTTATCGACAACAATCATACCAAACAATCGCCGGCCTTCCTGTTCGAATGCCTCCCGGAATTTCTTGATAGCTTCAGAGACCGGTGTCTCAGGAAGTAAAGTGGTAAACCGGGTGATCATGATATCTGCTGCTGTCGTTTTCATCCTTTGCCTCCTGGGCAAAATAGTGGAAAGAAGTCTCTCCACGTTTCAGATTCGCAGGGCACACTCACCTCCCTGAATGTTGAATTATAAACATCGCCGCCAAAACTATCACAACACCGGGGATAACGGAAAGTGACGGTAAACCATGGCCCAGAGCCAGCTGAATTAACAAAACCAGGCCTGGATAAAGATAAGAGTATGACGTCACTCTTGTCGGCCCGAGATAAGGGATGGAAAACTGGTTAAGGAAAAAAGTGATAATCGTGGTAAAGACCGCGAGATAACAAACTCCTGCCCAGACGTTCACCGGGATATTACCCCAGGACAAACTTAAGATCTTGTTGGTATTAAACAAAAGCAACCATAGACTGCCTGTAACCAGCACCCAGAAAGTCATCACTGCCATAGGCTCACCTCTATGCAGCAGCCGCACAAGTGGAGCATAAAGCCCCATGAAAAATACTCCTGCCAGAAAAATAAGGTCGCCTTTATTCCATTCCATTGCCAAAAAAGCAGATAAGTCCCCCCGAAAAATAACCCAGATAGCCCCGATCATTCCACAGCCAAGAGCAATAAGCTGCTCTTTTTTCAATCTCTCCCTGACAAGAAAGAATGCATAGAAACCGGAAATAGATGGAACCAGAGTAAAAATAACGCTGGTATTAAGGGCAGTCGTATACCTGAGGGAAAGAAACATACACCAGAAAAATATAACAAGGCAACTGCTTATCAGACTACAGCGCAGAAACAGAGAAGATGAAAAAGTAAATCCATATTTATAGTGAATCCAGGGACCAAAGAGAATCGATGCAATAACAAAACGAACAAAAGTCAGGACTGCAGGATCGAGTTCTTCAGCAATCGCTGCCCCCACGATAAAAGAGGTGGAGACAAGTGTCGCACATACCAGCATCAGGATATGGATAAACGGGTATGAGCGACGAAGAGGATGTATCATCCGTGAAAACGAACTTCCGGTTCAGCTTCGACTGGAGACGTTTTTTTGCCCACATGTTCAAAAGTAGCCATTGCCGATGCGACCATGCTGCTAAGACTCGTCAAATTTCCCGGTATAATCATGGTATTGTTTTCTTTCGCCAGTTTGCCGAATTCGTTGAGGTACTGTTTGGCCACTTCCAGATTGGCTGCCTCTTTACCCCCGGGGGATGCCAGCGCCTCACCAACCTTCCTAATCCCTGCAGAGGTTGCTTCGGCCACCATGAGAATCTCCTGGGCCTTGCCCTCCGCCTCATTAATCCGCTTCATTTTTTCACCTTCGGAGAGGGAAATTGCCTCTCCCCGCTCACCCTCGGCCCGATTGAGCGTCGCCTGCTTTTGTCCTTCAGACCTGGCTATCTCTGCTCGTTTCTCTCTTTCCGCCTTCATCTGTTTTTCCATGGCTTCCAGCACGGTGCGCGGCGGCTGGATATCTTTTATTTCATAGCGCAGAACTTTAATCCCCCAGTTAGAGGCCGCCTCATCTAGGGCCATAACAACCTGCCCGTTCAAGGTCTCTCTGGCCTCAAAGGTATTATCGAGACTGATCTTACCAATGGCTGATCGCAGACTTGTCTGGGCAAGTTGGGTTGCTGCAAAATGATAGTTATCAATACCGTATGCCGACATTTTTGAATTCACTACCTGGAGGTACAGGATACCATCAACTTCCAGGGTAACGTTATCTGCTGTAATACAGGTCTGAGCACTTATATCAATCGGCTCCTCCTTCAGATTCCGTTTATAAGCAATTATATCGAAAAATGGAAAGAGGATGTGGAATCCTGCCGTCAGGGTAGTCCTGTACTTTCCAAGTCTCTGTACCACATATT
>Ga0307988_1000932_pt1 | contig 18071 bp, 18 predicted proteins | sample EllFjometagen183_FD_203166 | JGI IMG/M metagenome (GOLD analysis project Ga0307988, IMG submission 203166) | Marine microbial communities from Ellis Fjord, Antarctic Ocean - #183 | ecosystem: Environmental > Aquatic > Marine > Unclassified | place: Southern Ocean | collected 2014-10-08 | reverse complement strand
CATTATGGACGGGCATTTTGTCCCGAATTTAACTATGGGGCCGCCTTTGATTAAATCAATTCGTCAAGCCAGTGATTTAATTTTTGATACTCATTTAATGATTAGTGATCCTTTAACATATTCTTCGATTTTTATTGAAGCCGGTGCCGATCATATCACTTTTCACACCGAAGCGGACTGCGACCCGGCGGAAGTCATTAAAGTCATTAAAAGCTGCGGAGCTACAGCCGGACTTTCTGTAAAACCCGGCACGCCTATTGAAGATGTTTACCCTTATCTTGATGACATAGAAATGGTTTTGATAATGACCGTTGAACCTGGCTTTGGCGGTCAAAGTTTCATGGCGGATATGATGCCTAAAATAACTGCCGTACGCGAAGAAATCCGCCGCCGTGGTCTGCATGTACACATTCAAGTAGATGGCGGAGTCGCTGCATCAACCATTGAAACTGTCGCTAAGGCCGGAGGCAATATGGTTGTCGCCGGAACTAGCGTATTTCGTCATCCACAAAGTGCCAAACATGGTGTAGACGAACTCCATGCCGCATCAAAATATTTATAAGAAATAAAAATAACCGTTATAACGGTTATTTCTTTTTTTGTAACGGTTATTTTGTTATACCTTTGGATAATGAGGGGAAATTATCGGTTTTGTTTGACGGACAAGTTTGTCGCCATCTGTTAAACCGCAGTTCCGTGGCTCAAGTTCCTTGACCATTCTTAAACGGAGTTTTTCCAGAGTTTCCTTGTATTCAGGATCATCTTTCAAGCTGTGTAATTCTGTTGGATCTTTTTCCAGATCAAAGAGCTGTTCGCGGTCTGTCCGCGGGAACCAGATGTATTTAATTTTTCCGTTTGTCAAATACTGCATCTCTTCACTTTCATCATAACAAGTGCAATGTTCACCATGCATATAATCACGCCATTCGCAGTCTTTCTGTTTTGCGGGCAGCTGCATACTCATGCCATCAACACTGTCGGGAATATCCACACCAAGAACATCAAGAATAGTCGGCATGACATCACAAAGCATAACCGGCTTATCGCTTCTACCAACAATATCTTCTTGCAAGTCTTTCGGAAGCTTAACAAGCATTGGGATATGGGCGGAACTTTCGTAGGCATAAGTTTTACGCCACATATTATGATCCCCAAGCATATCCCCATGGTCGGCGGTAAAAATAATGAGTGTATCATCAAGTACGCCTTGTTTATCCATGAAATCCAGAAGACGTCCGATTTCGTGATCTATATGTTCCACATTGCCATAATAACCGGCACGCGCCATGTGTATGTCTTCATCGCTTTTGATTCCGTGCCAGGCGGCAGGAGTTGCGGCTACTTCAGGATCGTCATGAATCCCAGCCCAATCGCCGACTTCGGCTTTCGGCAGATCCATCTTTTGGTATTTTTCGAAATATTCAGGTATCGCATCATAAGGAGAATGCGGACGAGCGAATGAGGTCTTCAGAAAAAACGGTTTGGAGCGGTCGCGGTCATTGATAAACTGTATTGATTGTTCAACAGTCCAGATATTCGGATGTAATTCTGGTGGGTTATCATAAGGCTTTCCTTCCCAGCCATTCCAGTCGCGCCCGACACTCATTCCGTAATCGCCATCTTTATGGTCGTTAAACCAGCGTTCATAATCAGAAATGAAATCAGGGTCCACATACCTTAATGATTCATCAAGTTCAATATGATGAAAGCCAAACATACTGCGCTGAGGAGAAACATGCATCTTGCCGACGCATTTACAGTAATATCCGGCTTTCGCCAACTCTCCCGGTAAAGTGTGTTCATACATATCACGCAAAGGAGCCTGCCCATGGCCCATACCTAAAATTCCAGTATTCCACTGACTCATTCCTGTCAATAGCTTGGCTCGGGCCGGAATACATGACGGACAGGAACTGTAAGCTGCATCAAAAACAGTTCCCTCAGATGCGACTTTGTCAAGATTGGGCGTATCTATTAATTCATTTCCAGCACAGCCGAGAACATCAAAACGGTGTTGGTCAGTCATTAATAACAAGACATTATATTTTTTTTCAGTAGTCATAATTTCCCTTAAGTTATATTTTTTATTAAAAACTTTCCCATTTATTCAATACCGCCGACTCTGGCGGCTTCAAAAAGCATATTGTCGCGAAGTGGCACAACTTCCTCAAAGTCAAATGGCAGGTAACATGTTAAGCAGAATATTCCGTTGTTTCCCTGCAATTTCAAAGGAACAGATATTTGTTTCATAAAAGCATTATTTTCACGTTCCTGATAAGCATATCCGCATTGTCTTATTTCTATCAACCTTGGCATAAGTTCATCATAGGATTTCAATGTATATTCTGTGGCAATATTAGTTAGCTTAGACTCAAAAAAATCTTTAACATTTGATTCTGGAAGCTGAGATAAAAAAAGTTGCCCTTGCGAATTACTATTAAGTCCCTGCATATAGAAACCGGGAGCTTTAGTATTAATTCCACCTGGCGGAACCGATTTGACTCGCCAGTATGCTATGAACGGGTGGCGGTATTCGTGAATGACAAAAGTCACACACCAACGGTCGCTCAATATGCGAACACTTTCATTTCCCTGGCGCCAAACGCTTGAGTTTTCATAAGCTTCCATTGTAAGGAAGGTTAGGTCATCGCCAATGGAAAGTCGTTTTGTGCCTGCTTCGATAGAAATAAATTCACTCTCTAGCAAACTCTTCATCAACCGCCCGAAGCTTGCCTTTGGAATTTCTAATTCTGCCTCCAATTGAGGAAGAGTATATTTATTCGACGCGATTGTACGAATTATTTCTAAACCACGATCTAATGCTGGAACTTCACTCATAATATTATACCCGATATATTTTTATCATATATGATATTATATATCCAAATAGGATTTTGTCAAGTATTTATATATATGTTGTTATTTTGGAGAATACTCTGAGAGAGATTTCTATTAAGGAAACGGTGGCACTTGCCGTCAGGGATGCCAAGTTTTCCAGCATCAATCGCCTTTCCGACTTTTACCGTCTACCACCGCAATCCACTTGTTTCCAATCTTGTGCAGGTCTATATGATGCATGCCCGCCGCGTTCCAACCTTTACCGCTTTTTGTTATTATTGGTTTTTCGGAAACAATTTTTTCTGCGTATTTAGTTTCGGTCAGTTCAGTTATTTCGAAAGCAAATATCTGAATGCCGTAATAAGGCTCGCAATCCTGTGCAAATCTGTATGGACGTCCTTTATAAATAATTACTTTACCGCCCGGTCTTGAGATATGAGTATTGAATTTCACAATAGGATTCATAGGATGGGCTTTCCATTCTCCGAGTAGATCATCTGCATAATACAGGTTCAGAATATTGTTCGCCGGAGTAGTGGCAAAAATCCACCATTTATTATTGTAGCGGAATATTGATGGATCAACAAAGGAATGTCCTGAAAGAAGTTTCTTAACGAATTTCCATTTATTTGGAAAATTTTCCGCTTTGTATAATCTTACCGATAAATCCTGATGGCTTTCCGGCATTAAATAGTAATCATTTTTCCATTTAAATACATTTGGGTACGATAAGTGGAATTTTTCATCAATAATATTATGCTTGTATGTCCATCTTTTTAAATCAGTACTTTCAGCATAAGCAATATCTCCTTCGAGATTTGCCCGGCTCAATCGCTCAAAGAACATATAATATTTTCCGTCCTTTTCGATCATAAAGGGATCTGCTATATAAGGAGAATCGGCACATTCTTTCCCGGTCAGAACTGGATTTTTAACACCTTCGTATGCTGTTAAAACAAATGGAGTTTGCCCTTCATATATTCCTAACGACCAAGGACCATAATCATCGCTTTCTAATAAAGAATTGTAGGTTGCTTTCAATTCAGGATAAGGGAAAAACTTGTATTTATGAAACAACACTCCCCAAAGAAAACCAGCCAGTATTCCCATCAAAAATAAAATAATAATAATAAAATCTTTTCTAAACATGAAGAATTTCTTCTTACTAGATGATTTTGCCTTATCTGCCATTGAGTTCTCCTAATTGTTGATACAATATACTATGGATAACACGAAAAATAAAAAAACTTACTTTTTGGCCTTGTTTCCCAGCTCGAGGGCTCTTCGATAGCCCCAGTTGAAGAGTTTTTCAACAAAAGCTTTTCTGGCTTGAGCACTTTTGAAACCGCTTACGACCGCGACTAAACGCTTGCCACCCCGCAGACAGCTTGCAGTAACACAAAATCCTGCGGCTCTAGTATAGCCGGTTTTGATGCCGTCAACTCCTGGACAAGCAAGCAATAAGTGATTTGTATTAGTCAAGAATTGATATCCTTTGCTTTCTTCAGGGCGAAAAGAATCATGTTTAGTGGATGTCCACTTTATAAGCAATGGATATTGCAGTAATTGCTCTGACAATATCGCTAGTCCTTCCGGGCTGCTGACGGAGTGTGTTTTGTTATCCCCCGGCAAACCGTGGACATTAACGAATTTTGTGCTTGGCATTCTTAGTTTATAAGCTCGCTGGTTCATTGCCATGATAAAATGCGCCATGCTGTTGCCTCCTAAATACTCTCCTACCAGATAAGCTGAATCATTAGCGCTTTTAATCGCCATAGTTTTCAGCAGTTCACCTAAAGGATGAGTTTCTTTGACATCTAAATACACTTGAGATCCGCCCATCCCCGCAGCTCCGGGAGTGACTTTGATTGGCGTATCCAGATCAAGATCAGCGCGTTTATCCAAAGCTTCGAAAGCGAGTAAAAGCGTCATCATTTTTGTCATTGAAGCAATCGGCACACCTTTACGTGGCTCTTTTGCCCATAGAACTTTATGGGTGTCGAGATCTACCAGTATTCCAGTGCAGGACTGATTACAGCCGTTAATCGGCAGTTTATTGTCCCAAACAGCTTTGCGGTAATCAAAGAATTTACCAAACTTAAGATTTGTCGAAGCAAGTTTATACTTTTTTTGCGCAGCATCGGCTTCTACTGTTATCCGGGGCTGAACTTGTATTGCTTTGCTCTCCGGCTCAGCGGAGTTGGAGCGAATGAGAAAAATATATGTTAAAACAGCTAGAATTAAAACCAGAGTAATAAAAACATATTTTTTCATAAGCCCCTATCCTTTTATTTTGCTGTGAGGCGATTCAACGCGCTAAACAACGCGGCTGTCGCAGCTCGGTCAATGTTTGAATGTATGCCTGCTCCGTAAACCAGACTCTTAGAATTTTTTGGACGAATACCAACAAAAGCAATCGCTTTCGCATCAGCATCGCTACCCATAGTTCTTTCAGAAAAATCCTCCAGCTTGAAGTCCGGCATTTCTGGACAATGCTGCAAGGCATGAGTGAGTGCTGAAAGAGGTCCATTACCGTAAGCTTTCAGAGTAATTTTTTCCCCGTCAATGCTCACGCTGGTTTCTATTGAAATAGAATCTTCATCACGGATCTTGCGTGAAAATTTAGTCAATGCGTATTTGCCTTTGATATTAACAAAGCATTCTTTAAATATTTTAAATAGTTGAACAGAATTAATCTCGCCACCTTTTTTGTCCAAATAGCGCTGAACTTCCGCGCCGATTTGAGGATGCATCTGCTTCGGAGCATAAATACCGAATTCTTTTTCCAGAACAAAAGCGATGCCGCCTTTACCTGACTGACTGTTGATTCGGATAAGTTTTTCATAAGCTCGTCCGACATCCGCCGGGTCGATATGCAGATAAGGAACTTTCCAGCCCTGTTTGAAATATTCTGAGCTGTCATTTTTAACTACGATTCCTTTACGGATAGCGTCCTGATGCGAACCGGAGAACGCAGTAAATACCAGTTGCCCAGCGTAAGGGTGTCTAACATGCACGTCCAGACCAGAAGCTTCTTCAACACATTTTACGATTTCAGGCAAATTTGAAAAATCCAGCCCGATATCTATACCGCGTGAAAAGAAATTCAAAGCCAGGACAGATATATCCAGGTTACCTGTACGTTCGCCGTGTCCAAAAATTGTACCTTCGGCACGTTCAGCTCCAGCAAGCAATGACATTTCGCTGGCGGCCACCGCACAGCCTTGGTCATTATGAGCATGAATACTTATCGTACTTTCTGACATATAGGGATAGTTTGTACAAAAATATTCGATCATATCAGCGTATTGATAAGGCGGACGACGTTCAACCGTCGCCGGCAGATTCAAAATAAAATCATTTTTATCGCATGGTCCCCAGGTTTCTTTCACTGCTTTGCAGACATCAATTGCAAAATCAATGTCGGTGTCAGTAAATTCTTCAGGAGAAAACTCATAAGCAATTACACCATCCAGACCAAAATCACTTATTGCATCTTTGATCATTTGTGTGCCGTCTATTGCCAACTGCTTGACCGCTTTGCGATCGTTGCCAAAAACAAAACGACCGTGCAGGTCGGATGTCGGCACATAGCAATGCAGCAATGCCTGCTTCGCTCCTTTCAAAGATTCAACTGTGCGAGAAATCAAATGTCCGCGAGCTTGAGTCAAGACCGCAATGCGGACATCGTCTGGGATATGTTTATCTTCGATCAAAGTTCGGATAAAGTTAAAGTCATCTTGTGACGCGGACGGAAATCCTACTTCAATTTCCTTGAAACCTATTTTGACGAGCATCTTAAAATACTCGAGTTTAGTTTTTGGGTTCATCGGTACAGGCAAAGCTTGATTGCCGTCACGCAGGTCAACCGATGCCCATATTGGTGCTTTTTCTATTTTACGATCCGGCCATTGCCGATTTTTGACCCCGATTGATTCAGGGTATACATATTTAGGATATTTCATTATATTTCACTCCAAAAAAGGAAATTACTGTTAATTTAAGATAAGAAGAATAGAGAACTACGGGAATAGCACTAAAGCCCCCTGCTGCCGAGCCCGGCGCAGAGTTTTCCCTCCATAAAATTTTTCATTAACAGTTTTCATTTCAAATCAATCCAATCATTGTTTTCTAAGCGTAATTCCTACTACTATACAGTAAATTTCGAAAAACACTACTCAAAAAGGATTTTTTTTGAGTTCAACAAGCTTGTTTGCATTTTTCGGAGCATAAAAGAGGGTGCTATTACTTCTCTTTGACTGTAGGTTGTACTCCGTACCTGTGACACTCCAGAAGGTATTTCATTGCGGAAGCCGCGTCTGGAACTATTTTGTATAAATCAAGATCAGATTTTTCTATCGCGCCGCTTTCCAGAAGAGTTTTATCAATCGATTTGAACATCTCTTTCCAGGAATCTCCGCCAACTACAACTATCGGAATACGGTTAATTTTGCCGGTTTGCACCAAAGTAATCGACTCGAAGAATTCATCCAAAGTGCCGAATCCGCCCGGGAAAACTACCACGCCAAGCGTGTACTTGAGGAAACAAACTTTTCTGATGAAAAAATAACGGAATGACAAACTGTGCGTTTGGAATTCATTGGGCTGCTGTTCGTTAGGTAATTCGATATTGAGCCCGAACGAGTCGCCGCCAGCTTCGTAAGCTCCTTTGTTGACCGCTCCCATAATGCCATCACCGCCACCGGAAATCACTCCGTAGCCGTTTTCAGCGAGAAGGCGTCCCATTTTTTCTGCCTCTTTGTACTCGGACGAATCCGGTTGAGTTCTGGCTGAGCCGAATACTGTGACCAGCGGCCCCTGCTGAGACATGGTTTCAAATGATTCGACAAATTCCGCCATAATCCTGAAAATACGCCATGTATCGTTATTGGTAAAATCTCCCATTTCAGCAAAATCACTTTCAAGCGGATGTTTAAAGTTCTTGTTTTTCATAAAATCAACCTCAAAATATGTATTAAAAGATAAAATAGTAAAGACTATTAACTTCTTAGAATATAGTCATTGTTTTACAGACATTCAACTTTTTAGTCTTCAGAGTGGTAAAATTTAAAAAATATTGTATATTCCTATAGATATATAAACTAGAAACTAATCGATAAATATGGAGAAATCATAATGGCTCCAGTAGGATACAATTTTAATGCGAGCAAGCCGGGTTACCACTCTAGAGAGGGTAGCGGTAAAAAACGCCGAATAATTATTTTTACGGTTTTGACTGTTGCTCTTATCGTAATTTTATATTTTTGGAGCTCCGACACGGATGAAAACAAAAAGGCTGAAACACCAAAACAGCAATATGTTTCTCTAGCCCCGACCCCGGATCAATACAAAAATATGCCAAAGCCAAAGCCAAGCCCAAAAGCTCCGAATGTGCATCAGCTTGCTGTAGATACACAGACTTTTCCTGAAATGAAAAAAGTATTTGTTCAAGCACAATCGGCTTTCATGCAGGAAGATTACAGAAAAGTACGTAAATACTGCTATCAAATTCTCGACAGCCGGAAAATCCCAGACGCTAATCCATTGTGGGGAAAAATAGTACAACTGCTCGGCGAAGCAAATACCAAAATCTTATTTTCAGATTATCCATTTCCTGAAAAAAAGGTCAATTATCATGTTCAGGCAAACGATGGCCTGCGTAAAATCGCGATGAAACACAATACTAGTGTTGAAGCAATACAGCGAAGTAACAACATGAAATTATCAAATTTTAATGTCCAGTTGGGCAAAACCTATAATATTTATACCGCTAAATGGGAAATAGTAATCAGCAAATCAAGAAGAAAATTATATCTTTTTGACGGCAAAAAATTATTTAAAGCATACAATATCGGTATCGGAAAACAAGACCGCACCCCTACTGGATCATTTAAAACTGGACTGAAAAAGAAAAATCCAGACTGGTATTCACCTAAAGGGAAAATTCCTTTTGGAAATCCGAAAAATGTTCTGGGAACACGCTGGATCAGCCTGAATCCGGCTGGGAAAGTTAGCCGCCAAGTAAGCGGCTTGGGCATCCATGGAACTAAAGCCCCAAACAGCATCGGCAGAGCTGAAAGCAACGGCTGTTTAAGACTTATAAATAAAGATGTTGAAGAGCTTTTCTCTATACTTCCTAATGAGCGAAAACCTGTCCCTGTTACAATTATAAAATAAAAAATAAAGGTATTATTTATGGCTAAAACTTGTCTTGATTTTGAAAAACCAATTTTTGAATTGGAACAGAAACTCGCTGAATGGGAAGAGTTCAGCAAGGATAATGATATTGATGTAAATGAGGAAATGACATCTTTGCAGAAAAAGATTCAGGTACTCATGAAAAAAACTTACGCCGGCCTGACTCCATGGCAGAGAGTTCAGTTGGCGCGTCATTCTGAACGTCCATATACTCTTGATTACATCGAAAGAATCTTTACAGACTTCATCGAACTTCACGGCGATCGCCGCTACGGTGACGATGCCGCGATAGTTGGCGGATTCGCTAAACTTGACGGCAAAAAAGTTATGGTGATCGGTACCCAGAAAGGGCGCAACATGAAAGAAAATGTCTTTCGCAATTTTGGACTGCCTCAGCCGGAAGGATATCGCAAAGCTTTGCGTTTGATGAAACTGGCTAATAAAGCTGGAACACCAATTATTACTTTTATTGATACACCAGGAGCTTACCCTGGAATAGAATCCGAAGAACGCCATATTGCGGAAGCGATTGCGGTGAATCTGCGTGAGATGTTCTCTTTAACTGTACCTGTTATCGCTATCACTATTGGTGAAGGCGGCAGTGGTGGAGCTATCGGAATAGGTGTTGGCAATCGTATTTTGATTTTGGAAAATGCTTATTATTCCGTAATCACTCCTGAAGGTTGCGCCGCAATCTTGTGGAAAGACAGAAAATATTCTGAACAAGCGGCGGATGCCTTGAATTTGACCGCGATGAAACTCAAAGATCTCAATATTGCTGATGAAGTTATTTCAGAACCGCTTGGCGGCGCGCACAGAGACTATGCCATTACCGCGGAAGCAATTAAAAAATCTTTAAAGTCCCACTTACAGACATTGGGTAAATTAAGTCCGAAAAAATTAAGAGACCAACGTCATGATAAGTTCCGCCAAATGGGTGAATTTATGGAAGGCTCAGCTGAATAATGAAAAACTCATTGACTGTCAGGGATGCTGAAAAAAAAGACATCCCCGCTATTCATGAAATGCTCGCTGTTTACGCAAAAGAACAAATCATTTTGCCGCGTAGCGAAAAAGACATTGAAGAACATCTCGGCAACTTTATCGTTGCCCTCTGGGATGGAAACCTCTGCGCTTGTTGTGCGATCAGAGACTTTGGCGACGATCTCATAGAACTGCGCTCTCTGGTTGTCCTAAAGGGACTTGAAGGCAAAGGGATTGGACGAGCCATGGTCGAGGCGATTATTGGAGGACTCAAGTTAGCTCACGAGCATTTTTGCTTGTTCGCTCTAACCTATCAAGCTGTATTCTTTCAGAAACTCGGCTTTCATCTGGTAGTTAAAGATATGTTCCCACAAAAAATATGGACCGACTGCATCAACTGCCCGAAAAAAGATCATTGCGATGAATTAGCTGTCGTTTTCCAGCATGATGCCAAATGAATTTAGAACAAAGAATAATCAAATCAAAACTTCCACACGCAGCTGATGGTTCACGCCTTGATAAATATTTAGCCAAGCGTTTTACCTACCATTCTTTGGACAAATGGCGTGAAATAATTGCTGATGGTCAAATACTTCTTAACAACGAACAAATCACCGAAGCGACAATCCTGCATACTAATGATCTAATGGCTTATATGCCAGTCGGACTGGAAGAACCTGCGGTTGATTTCGAATATTCGATAGCTTATGAAGACGAAAACCTGCTGGTTATCAACAAAGGCGGCAACCTGCCTTGTCATCCATCCGGTCCATTTTTTAAACACACTTTATGGCATCATATCAGCAAAACTCATGGGAAAATTTATTTAATCAACCGCCTTGACCGCGAAACATCCGGCTTACTCATAGCTGCCAGAAACTCTGAAACCGCTGGCAAATTTGCCAAACAAACAGCAATAATGGAAAAAGAATATCGCGCTTTAGTCTTTGGTGATTTTGACAAAGCAATTGACGCTGATGGTTATTTAATTAAAGACTCCGCAAGTGTCGTCCGTAAAAAACGCCGTTTTGTCTTTGCCGACAAACTCCCCGATGACAACGAAAAAACTGTTAATGTACGAACATTATTTGAGCCAGTATGGTCAAAAAACGGTTTAAGTTTAGTCAAAGCCATACTCAAAACAGGACGTTTACATCAAATCAGAGCCAGCCTTTTTTCTTTAGGTTTCCCTGTAGTCGGTGACAAACTCTACGGTCCAGACGACCGCATATATCTCAAAATCAGAGAAAACAAAATCACGGAAGAAGACTGGAAAAATCTAGTCATGCCCCGCCAAGCATTACATTCATACAGCTTAAGCTTCACCCACCCCCTGACTCAAGAAAAACTAACATTCACCACAGAACTCCCAGACGATTTTAAAAAATAAAAAACTACTTGACCTGCCGAACGTCGGCTTCGTTATATTTTTGTTTAATCACTGCAAGTAATCTTTACAAGATTTATCAGGACAATAAGTTTAATAGCTTAGATTTTTTGAAAAATATTATTACGATGGAAAGCTAGAAATTGTGTATCTGGAACAAAGCGTTTAGGGAGTGTAATTTTTTGTCCTTCAAAGCGTAACAACAACTGTTTTTCAGGTTCTTTTTTGACATATTTTATTTTCTTTGAAATAATGACTCTATAATCATCAGATAGAGAAATTAGACCTCGATCAAAAGCTTTGTCATGTAGCGCGTTCAAGCATAATCCGTTCTGAGGGTTTGTCCGGTTTTTTATATCAGTAGCCCATGGTTTGATATGACTAGCAATAAGTAGTTCTGGCGTAGATATCCCCGTCAAACAACAATGTCCATCATATGATACTAAGATCATACGTCTAAAAAAATCTTGATTAACTCTAACGCGAACAGTTTGCTTAATATCCTTTCCTGCTTTTCTAGATAATTCATTGTCATCTGGAAATTTAAATTCAGTATTATTTAATTTTTTAAGAAGGCATTCACTTTGAAATGCAAGAGAATCCCAGTCATCAAAAAATTCACCCCAGACTTCTCTATCAAGCTTACTTACATTTGAAGCTCCTTTTCTATCTAGAGAAGGGTCAATATGAGCAAAATTACATAATTTCCAGCCAATCGCACCTGGTGTACGATCTAGTATTTTTGCCAATTCAATAATTTGAGGATTGCGAGAATGCATACGACCAAAAGGAATTTTACAGTATAGATTGATTGCTAATAGTAATTCATCTCTTGTCCATTTACGGTGCTTATTCATATCATCCCCAATCTTTTTACAACAGAATTTTGATTCCAATCACTTTTAGATACTTCCTGAAACATTTCAATAAAACACTTCGCAGATATAGATACATTGGCAACCTCGTCAACTGTATTTATTTCTATAATTTCATGCCAAATATGATCATATGCATGCAAAGGAAGTTGTTGTAAATCTTTAAGTTTTACTTCAGATGGGATAAAAAAATCTCCATCAAATAAATATTGACACAGATCTTTCATGGATAATTCTCCACTTAGAACACATTCTTCATATGTTTTATAATTTTCAGAATCGCGATACATGTACTCAAATTTTGTATTCATATATCTTAATCATTATTTTTAAATTATTAATAACCTAATGGTTTTGCTCCATTTTATAAAAACATCATATTTAATGTAACTTGGCTAGTTCATAAAATCAATATGAAAGTATAAAATCTTTCATGGATAAGTCTTTTACTGTAAGGCGTCAGTCTTTTTTCTTCAAAGCCTCCGCAGGATGGCGGTACTTGGTAGCCTCGGGCGTAAGCCCGTGGAAAGATGTTTCATATATAATTTCAGCCCCCGCAGGGTGGCGGTACAAGAAAAGGCATTCATTTTGTGCCGCCACCCTGCGGGGGCTGGTTCATTTTTTTTGTTTATGATCCCCACGGGCTTACGCCAGAAGCTACCAAGTGCCGCCTTCTGCGAGGGCTAAAGAAAAATGATTCTGTCTGTCATATTTTTTAATCTTCTTAATTGCCGGACTGGCGACCGTCGCTCCCAGGAAATGATTAAAATATAACGAAGGCACGTTCGCCATCCTGTAAATCTCGTCTAAAATGCTTTTTTTAGTGGATTTTGTGTGTTTGGAGTTTTATAATATGTTGAGGGTATAATTGAAAAATGCTGAAAATATGCTATATTACTTTGGATAATTAACGAGAGAATAAGGTGGACAAGTTATGGATTACGAAAATATATATATTCATATTCCTTTTTGTAAACAAAAGTGTGATTACTGTAGTTTTTATTCTGAATCCAGCCCAACACCAGAACGAATCGGCAAATTTTTAGATAAGCTTGAAGGCAAACTGGAAGCCTTGGATTTAAACAAGCCTGTACAAACTATCTTTATGGGCGGCGGAACTCCATCACTGCTTTCTCCAGATGAATTACAACGCCTGCATCTTATGGTCAAGAAACATATTCCCATTAATCCAGACACTGAAATTTCTATGGAATGCAATCCTGAAACTATATCCTCGGAGAGCTTGGACATAATCAAACCGATGATTACCCGTATCAGCCTCGGAGTACAGGCATTCAACAATAACTGTCTCAATGTTCTCGGACGAGCTAGCTCTCTGAGTCAAATTGAAAACGCTTTGCAACTCGCTAAAAATTATAATTTCAATAATTTGAGCATTGATTTGATCTATGGAATCCCCGGTCAAACGCAAGAACAATGGCTTTCTAATTTAGAACTGGCGGTAAAATCTGACGCTCAACATATTTCCTGTTACTCGCTCACTGTCGAAGAAGGAAGCGAACTTATCAGCAAAGTTGAAAGCTTTGCCCCTGTCGATGATGATACAGCCGCTGAAATGTGGATAAAAACTGGAGACTTCCTCGAACAACAAGGCTTTTCCCGTTACGAAGTGTCTAACTATGCCAGACCCGGCGCGGAATGTAAACACAATATGAATATATGGCATGGCCAAGCTTATCTTGGCTTAGGCCCCGCGGCAGCGTCTTTTGATGGCAGCACCCGTTGGACAGAGCCTGCTTCGCTGGATGACTGGCTCAACGACAAAGAACCGGAAAAAGATTTTATTGAGCCGGAATACCGCTTAATAGAAATTTTTATTATTGGATTACGTACAGTAAAAGGTTGGAACCGTGCTAACTGGGAAAAAATACCTTTACAGCAGGCAATAAATGTTGAATGGCAAATGATGGTGCAAAAAGCCCTGACAGTACAAAAAGTCTATCCTGAGCTTTTGGAAGTTAGTCCAAAAGCTATTCGTTTGACGCAAAAAGGTTTATTATTTTGGAACACTATAGCTGAGGCATGGTTGGAGTAATTTTATGGAAGATCATAAAAAACAAAATCCACTTGTAGACATGGTTGAAAAGATTGGCGTAGCCGCCAATACAATCAGCAATGATTTTTGTTTTTTCGTTTCTTTTTTAGGTCAACTGCTCATGGCTACAAAAGATGTAATTCGTCATCCCAGCAAACTGCGTGGGAAAGATATTCTTTACTATATGGACTTATGCGGCAGTCAGGCGCTTCCTATCGTTTTATGTATCTGCTATTTAATGGGTGTGATTTTAGGTTTTCAATTTGCCCTACAAGCTCAAAAAGTAGGTGCAGAAATTTATGTTGCTGACGGTGTGGGCTTTTCAATTTTAAAAGAACTTGGCCCATTCATGGTCGCAATTATTTGCACAGGTCGCGCCGGCAGTGCTTTCGCCGCTGAAATTGGTACTATGAAAGTCAATGAGGAAATTTCAGCCTTACAGACCATGGGCTTTAATCCAATTGTTTTTTTAGTTATCCCAAAACTTCTGGCAATGCTTTTCACACTTCCTATATTAATTGTTTTTGGTGATTTAGCTGGATTGCTTGGCGGCTTTACAGTCGGCGTAAGCATGATGGACCTCACTCCTGTAGCGTATATTGACAGGACTTTCGAAGTGCTAATACCATCAACCATGGTAATGGGTGTTCTCAAAGGCCTGGTCTTCGCCGTTATTATTTCACTGGTCGGCTGTATACGCGGATTTCAATCCACATCAGATGCTCAGGGTGTTGGACGAGCAACGACTTCAGCGGTTGTAACTTCAATATTTTTAGTAGTTGTTTCCGATGCCATATTAACCCGTTTATACACAATGTGGGGATATTAATATGCCTGAAAAAGGAAAAATAATCGTAGAAGTAGAAAATTTAAGCGTCGGCTATGAAGAAACTGTCGTGCTTGAAAAAATAAATTTCACCGTTAAGACTGGAGAAGTTTTCGGTATTCTGGGTGGTTCCGGCGCAGGTAAAAGCACCTTACTTAAACACATGTTGGGGCTATATCCGCCTTTTACCGGGGATGTAAGAATATTTGATAAGAGCATTATTAATTCCAGCGATGTGGAAAAAGATAGATTGATGCGCAGCTTTGGCGTAACTTATCAAGGCGGAGCTCTTTTAGGATCTTTGACCGTGGGCGAAAATATTGCTTTACCACTGGAAGCTTATACTGATTTAAACAAACATGATATATTAAAAGTAATTCAGGAAAAACTGGCACTTGTTGACCTGCGGGGAACTGAAAATGTAATGCCTGCAGAACTCAGCGGAGGGATGAAAAAACGGGCGGGACTGGCTCGAGCTTTAGCTTTGGACCCGGAACTTTTGTTTTTTGATGAACCTTCTGCCGGGCTTGATCCGATTACTTCTGTTGAACTTGATGAGTTAATTTTGCGCTTGCGGAATCAATTCGATACCACAATAGTAATTGTAACACATGAGCTGGCAAGCGTCTTTGGCATAATAGATACTGTCATCATGCTTGATAAAAAAGCAAAAACAATAGTAGCGGAAGGCGATCCGAAAGTGCTTCGTGATACAAGCACTTCTCAATGGGTGCATGATTTTTTAAATCGGGAAGAACATAACACTGTCAAATAAACTTTATATAAAATACGAAACAGGAGATTTTTTATGATTCAAGCAAATAAATTTAGATTAGGACTTTTTGTTCTTGCCGGAACAATATTATTCATCACAGGCTTGTTTGTCCTGGGCCTGGAAGGATTGTTTGTTGAAAAAGCTCACTTTGTAAGCTTATTCCAGGAATCTGTCCAGGGACTTACTATTGGCTCTCCTGTCAAATACAAAGGTGTTCCGATTGGTACAGTTTCCAAAATCAGTATTCAGGTCGAAGACAAGCTAATCCGTGTTGATATGGATGTCAATTTAAGCAGTTTTTCTATAAACGGAACGACAAAAAAAAGTGAAATAATGCCTCTGTTTTATGATTTCATAAAAAAAGAATGCAAAAAAGGGTTGAGCTGCCGTCTAGAATATGCGGGGATTACTGGCTTAAAATACATCGAGTTAGACTATTTCAAGATAAGTCACCCTGAGCGCTTAATCCCAAAACCCAAACACATGATTCACGAAATATACATGCCGTCAACACCGTCAGCCCTTAAAGATGTTTTAAAACTGATAAACACTTCTCTTGAACGCATAGCGAAAATTGATTTCGAAGGCCTTTCAAATCGTGTATCAGATGTTCTTGATGGAGCTAAAAAAATCATCAACGGTCCTAAACTTCTCAAAGCTGTTGACCAGTTGGAAGCCATGAGTGCCAACCTGAAAGACAGTTCACAGGTTTTAAAGGACACTTTAACACCTAAGAAAGTCCAAGAAATCATCAATAATGTAGATAGAATATTGGACAAACTGAAGCAAATCAGTATAGAGCTTGAGGATCAATTGGCTAAAGCCAAGATCGCTGACACAACAGATTCTTTCCGTAAAGCGGCAAATGCAGTTACGGACAGTAAGTTAATGATTTCAAATACTTTGTTAAAAGTTAATCAGGCAATTGACTCTTTCACAGAATTCATGAACTATTTAGATGACGACCCAGAAGCCTTAATCAAGGGCAAAAGCAAAAAGAAAATTCTCTTTAAAATAAAAAAATAATAAAGAGCCGGCAAAGAAAATTTGCTTTTGCCGGATACACTGTTAATTTGTAATGGTTGCAAAAAATTTAAATAGCTTAATCAGGAAACATAATGAAAAAATCAGATGTAAAAGTTCTTATTATAACCGGCTTCGGATTGAATTGTGAAAAAGAAACCACTGCGGCTTTCAAAATGTGCGGTGCGTCTCCGGAAATGGTACACCTGAATGACTTGCTTAACGGCAAACATTCTTTAAGCGAATTCCATATTCTCGCATTTATCGGTGGCTTCTCTTTTGGAGATCACCTTGGTGCTGGGACGGTTTTGGCAAACCGCGTAAAAGCCAAGTTGCACGACGATCTCAAACAATTCGTCGCGGACGGTAAATTAATCATCGGTATCTGTAATGGTTTCCAGACCTTGACCCGCCTGGGACTGGTTCCTGCGATGAATGACAATATCTTTGAACAAGAAGTTGCCCTGGCACACAATGACAGCGGAGTATTCCGTGACGATTGGACCTATTTGAAAGCCAACCCTGATTCTCCATGTATTTTCACCAAAGGTATTGACTTAATAAAACTGCCTATCCGTCATGGAGAAGGCAAATTGGTCGCCAATGAAGATGTTTTAGAGGAACTCGAAAGCAAGAACCTAGCAACTTTGCGCTACGCGAACGCAGACGGCTCTATTGCATCAGATTTCCCCGCTAATCCTAATGGTGCCTTAAACGCCATTGCCGGAATTTGTGATGAAAGCGGCAGGATTTTTGGTTTAATGCCTCATCCTGAAGCATTTTTATCTCCTTTTAATTCTCCAAGCTGGACAAAAGAAAAACTCGAAGGCAAGCTCGCCTCCGAAGGCGAAGGAGTAATCTTCTTCCGCAACGCAGTAGACTTCGTCGCTGCGGAAAATTAGACTTAGTAATTTATTTTTTTACCGAGGGTTACCTTTTGACCGAGATGTAATAGCCCGCTTGATTTTATACAAACTATTTTCACTATCATCCCATAACTTCTAGGATGTGATGATTTTTAAGCTGTTTTGAGCTTAGCTTCTTCCATTTTTCATATACCCCATTTTGCACTTCTATTTATTTTGAGCATCGTTACCCAGGAGTGAATC
>Ga0307988_1000931_pt1 | contig 18108 bp, 10 predicted proteins | sample EllFjometagen183_FD_203166 | JGI IMG/M metagenome (GOLD analysis project Ga0307988, IMG submission 203166) | Marine microbial communities from Ellis Fjord, Antarctic Ocean - #183 | ecosystem: Environmental > Aquatic > Marine > Unclassified | place: Southern Ocean | collected 2014-10-08 | reverse complement strand
ATTTCGCAAGACATTGTTGATGCTTACGAAACAGCATGGACTTTAGGTGTAGATTACGATTCTGAATATGTAGGTATTCCACCTTCCGTTTTTGCTGCTTCACAATACAATCTAAATCCAAATTTGGATCAAGGTGTATTTAATCCTCATGCTTCTCATTTGAATGATATGTATAAAGAATCAGCAGGTTCAATGTTATTAATGAGAATAATGTCAGCTTCCGAAGTTCATTTAATACTTGCCGAAGCCGCTTTATATGGCTGGGCATCGGGCAGTCCCGAAGATCATTATGGCGCCGGAATTCAGCAATCGTTTAATGTTTGGGGTGTAGGAGATGCTTTTGATAGTTATATTGGCGGAGCTACTTACACTGGTTTGGAAAGTATAATAGAGCAAAAATGGATTGCAAGCTGGACGGCTACTGCTGAAGCGTGGTTTGATTACAGAAGAACAGGGTTACCAAATTTACAAACTGGTGAATCTGCTAAAAGAGAAGCATTACCAATTCGCTTTTATTATAACTACGATGGTGAGATTGCCAAGAACACCGTAAATGCAGAAGCAGCGATAGAAAAATTAGAACCAACTGCTTTTAAAGGTAACGACATTAGTAACAATAGTGCATGGTCGAAAACGTGGTTGTTGCAAGGGACAGGTAAACCATATTAGAAAAAACTACTGCAAAGAAAAAGCAGGAAGCAAAGTCTTCCTGCTTTTTTATATAAAGAGAATTAAGATTCAAATTGAATAAATATGAAAAAATGGTCATTGAGAATTGGAGGGCTAATACTAAGTATAATCCTCGTATTAATAGTTTTAGGATTGATAAACGTTCGCGATCGTCATCCCGGTTATGAAGTTGATTTGCACATTAAAGCATCAGCAACTCCTGATATTATAAAAGTAGGTTTTGCAGCTTTTCCAATCACTCCAACAATTGTTGACACATGGAATGACAATAACGACGATGCCAAATTCGATGAGAAAGATGGCGACACTTACAACGACAACAATAACAACGGCAAATTTGATGCATATTGGATTGCCGGATTCAGTAATAAAAAACCTGCCAATGGAGCACACGACGATGTTTGGGCACGCACTGTTGTTTTCGACGATGGCAACGCAAGAATAGCCATCGTTTCACTCGATGCCATTGGATTTACACATGAAGATGTTGTTGATATCCGTAAAGAAATTCCTGAGGAACTGGGAATAGATTATACAATTATTTCGAGTACACATACTCACGAGAGCAACGACCTAATTGGTATCTGGGGCGAAAGTCCGTTAAAAAGCGGAGTAAATAAAGAGATGATGAAATATGTAAAAAGTCAGACTCTTGCATCTATTACAAAAGCTACAGAAGGATTACGTCCTGCAAAACTTCAATTCTCACAGGATCTTACTGGCGCCGAAGACCAATTAATGGATACACGAAAACCTATCGTAATGGATGCAGGAATGCGGTTTATACAAGCCATCGATATTGAAAACGACTCAACACTTGGAGTAGTTGTTTCGTGGGGGAATCACCCGGAAACTCTGTGGTCTCAAAACTTGCTAATTAGCTCCGACTTTCCTCATTATATTCGAGAATACATAGAGAATGGATTGTATAATAATGGAGAGCTGGTTATGCCAGGCGTTGGTGGAACTGCTGTGTATTTCAGCGGAGCCGTTGGCGGATTAATGACAACACGAGGTTCGATGGCAATAAAAGGTCCTTTTTCGGATACAACTTACACAGAACCTAATTATGATAAATTACTCGCGCAAGGACAAAAATTAGGACTAATTTCACTCAAAGCTCTGGCAAACCCTGATTCAATAATTGAAAAATCACAAATCGCTATTCGGGCAAAAACAATTGAATTACCGCTTGCAAACAATACTTTTAAACTTGCAGCCGCAATAGGATTACTGAATAAAGGACTTACCGGATATTTTACTGCCAGAACAGAAATCGCTGCATTCACTCTCGGACCAGCAAGTTTTATTTGTGTTCCCGGAGAAATATATCCCGAAATTGTTAATGGAGGAATTGAAACTCCAGAGGGACAGGACTTCGATATTCAGCCTGTTGAAACTCCCGCTTTACGAGAATTAATGTCGGGAAAATACAAATTTGTTATCGGATTAGCCAATGATGAAATTGGATACATTATTCCTAAAAGCGAATGGGATGTGGAAGCACCTTATTTATATGGAGCAAAGAAATCTCCCTATGGAGAAGGGAATTCATTTGGCCCCGAAACAGCACCAATTATTCATGGTGGGTTAAAGCAAATTTTACTTGAATTATAATTGTCAGGAAATAATAAAACCATCATGAAAAAATTAATGTTATTCTTGTTTTTAATTGCCTTTTTAAATGCATGCCAAACCAACAAAGAAACAGATTATAACTGGTACAAAGGAAATACACACTGCCACTCAACAATTAGCGATGGCGACAGTGCGCCCTTTAAAGTTGTACAAGCTTACCACGATCAAGGGTATAATTTTTTGCTGCTAACCGACCATAATTATTTAGTTGACGGCGACACCATTAAAATGCCGGATGATTTGCGCGATGATTTTTTAATGATTCCCGGTGAGGAGGTTACTGATAAGAAATCGGTTCATACAACTGCATTCAACATAAAGGAATATGTTCCTTTTAGTAATGATCCAAACCTCGAAACCGACTTACAAAAAAGGCGGGAAGAGATTATTAAAACAATTAAATCGCCAACTAAATTTACCAAAACAGAATTATTGCAAATGCATGTTGATGGAATTCTTAAAGCTGGTGGTATTCCGTTTCTAAATCATCCAAATTTTAGTTCGGCTTTACAAGTTAGCGATATCTTGCCGGTTACAAACTTACACCATATTGAATTGTACAATGGACACCCCGATGTTGCCAATTGGGGGAAGGAAGGTCATATTTCGGTGGAAGCAAAATGGGATTCGTTACTTACAAAAGGAGTAAAAATGTATGGTGTAGCAGCCGATGACATGCACGACTTAACCAAAAATATTCCGACAGATGCAGGTTTATTTAAAGCCTGGGTAATGGTAAAAAGCAAAACATTGGATATTCAGTCAATTCATCAATCCATCTTAAATGGCGATTTTTATTCTACTAATGGAGTTGCTTTGAAAACTGATAATATGACTGCTAAAAAATGTAATATTGTAATAGATGACGCAGCAACCCAAAAAGAAGTTGTGGGTTCGTTCGGTGTTCCTCGAATTGACAAAACAGGAATTGCGGGTTATACCATAGAATTTATTGGCGACAAAGGTGTTATACTTTCAGAAACAAACGGATTAAAAGCAAGTTACAAACCAAAAAAAGAAGATAAATACGTAAGGGCAAGAATTACCTATTGCAACGAAACTGAAAATGGCTTCGAAAAACTTTTTGCATGGACACAACCTGTATTTATTGAATGATACCCATCCTTTAAATTTTTCTATATTTGGAAAAATTAAATTTAGATATAAATGAAAAAAATACATTTAGTATTAATTGCCGTAATTATTGGCATTGGATTTCAGTCTTGTAATAAAGTTCCTGAGCAATTTGCAGCTTCGGATAAATATCGTTTGGTTTGGAATAGCGATCCAACCAGTTCCATTACAATTGCATGGGATCAGCTTGCAGTGTCTGGTAATCCGGTAGTTTTATTTGGAGAAACCGATAATGGGAGAGAATTCTGGAAGTATAAAAATGAACAAAGTGCCACTCGTGTTCTCGAAAAATACGAAATGAATACTCACTTTGTTAAACTAACAGGTTTAAAAGGAAACACCGCGTATTATTTTGTGATAAAAGACGAGCAAGGAGTAAGCGAAAGATATTGGTTTAAAACAGCACCCGATTCTCCTCAAGCTTTTACTTTTATTGCCGGAGGCGATACAAAAAGTGAAGGAAATCCGCTGGAAGCTGGAAGAAACTCGAACCGGGTTGTTGCAAAATTACGCCCCCTGTTTGTCTATTTTAATGGCGATTTTACATCGGGTTCCGGAATTGATGCCGCCAACTGGAAACAGTGGTTAACCGATTGGCAGACAATGACAACTACTGATGATGGTAGAATGATACCAATTGTTCCGGTACACGGAAATCACGAAAATGGAGACCGTGCCAATTTAAATTACATTTTTAATTCACCGTATCAGGAAAACGACAGTTCTCAAATCTATTACTCCCTGTCGATTGGTGGCGATTTTTTCCATATGCTTCAACTAAACAGCGAGATTGAAGAAGGTGGTTCACAAAAAGAATGGCTGAAAAATAATTTGGAAGAACATAAAAATTATACTTTTAAAATTGCCGGTTACCATAAACCTTTTTGGCCACACACAACCAGAAAAAGCGAAAATCTCCATCAGTACAACCAGTGGGCAAACTTATTTCATCAATATAAATTGAGTATTTCTTTTGATGCCGACTCGCACATGCATAAAGTAACTTTTCCTCTTGTTCCTGATTCAACAGAAAACAGTTTTATGGGATATATTCGTGATGATGTGAATGGAACTATCTTTGCAGGTGAAGGAAGTTGGGGAGCATCTCCGAGAAGTAACGATGATGATAAACCATGGACAATGACCAGCAGTTCAGTAAATCAGGTAAAATGGCTACACGTTCTTCCAAAAACGGATAACGAAGATGCACACATGAAAATGTTCACCGTGCTTACCGCAAATTATGACGAGAACGACCAACTAATTAATTATAATCAGGAAATTGAACCACTTACAGAAAATAACTTATTTGAAATACCGGAAAATATTGTTCTTCATGAAACAGAATTAACTGGAAAATATGTGAGATATCCATATTTGCGAGAATAAAAAATACTCGAAAAAAAAATGCACCGGAGAAAGCTATTTCGGTGCATTTTTTTTTTGCATAAACCTTAAGTTACGGTGATTAAAGTATCTCCATTTTGTACCAAACGACCAAAAGCCTGCGTATAAATATTGTTTTCTTTTAGAACTTCTATAACATTTGAAACAGCACTTTCCTCCACAGCAATCAATAATCCACCACTTGTTTGAGGATCACACAAAATCAATTTTTCCTGCTCGGAATCTAATTTTATATTGTGACCATAACTTTCCCAGTTTCGGTGTGTACCTCCGGGAATACAATTTTCAGCAATGTAAAAATCAATATCTTCAAAAAGTGGAATTTTATCCATTTCAATTTCTGCCGAAAGATTGCTGCCTTCGCACATTTCAGTAAGATGCCCAAGCAAACCAAATCCGGTTACATCGGTTAAAGCTGTTACACCATTAAATGTTGCCAAATCGTACCCGATTTTATTTAACTTCATCATCGATTCAGCAGCCATCCGACCGTGCCCTGGTTTTAATTTTCCAGCCTTTTCAGCAGTTGAAAGAATACCAATTCCCAATGGTTTAGTCAATAATAATTGACAACCCTCAGTTGCAGTGTCGTTTCGTTTCAAATGTTCAATTTTAGTTTGTCCGGTAACTGCCAAACCAAAAATTGGTTCCGGACTATCGATACTATGTCCGCCGGCCAAAGAAATACCAGCCTCGTTACAAGTTTGTCTTCCACCATCGAGTACCTGCTGAGCAATTTCTGTGGGTAATTTGTCAACGGGCCATCCCAAAATTGCAATTGCCAACAGGGGTTTTCCTCCCATTGCATATACATCGCTAATGGCATTTGCAGCCGCAATTTTCCCAAAAGTAAATGGGTCGTCAACAATAGGCATAAAAAAATCGGTGGTGCTTATAATAACGGTCCCATCCTGCAAGTCATAAACTGCAGCATCATCACGACTATCGTTTCCCACTAATAAATTTGGAGTATCGAAAGGAGCTAAATTAGTTTTAAGTATTTTATTTAGGACTTTAGGTGAGATTTTACAACCACATCCAGATCCATGACTATATTGAGTAAGTTTTATTTTGTTCATGTTTTTCAGCAAATTTCAATATTGATTTTGCATTATTTTTATGATTCATTTCCGCAAGTGGAAAACTAAATACATTTTCCTGATTTCTTGACTGAACACCGCGATTATAAGCCTTGTCGTAATACTGAAGAGCCAATAAAACCACTTCAAAATAATTATTTTCATTGAGATACTCATGTGCACGTTTCACATTCTGCCCTCCAAGTCGCTTTGCAATTCCATCGATAGCAGAAGCAATCAACGAATTTCCAAAAACCGAGTATTCGTACACCAAATGTTCTGCTCTTTTTTCTTTGGGAATATCTACAAAGTAAACTTTTCCCTCACGAATTTGACTAAAAAGTTCCATGGGAATATTTACACGACCGATGTTATGACTTTCATCTTCAAGCCAAAGAGGAGTTTTTATATCGCATTTTCGTATTTTTTCAAATAGGTTATTTTCAAATTGCTCCTGAGTGGGCTGTGCAATTTCGCCTATGGCACCAAAAGCAGAACCTTTATGATGCGCAATTTCTTCGAGATCGACTATCTGCTCACCCATTGCTTTTAATTCTTTTAAAATATAGGTCTTTCCACTTCCGGTAAAACCACCTAATATTCGTAATTTAAATGGCTGTTCATAGAAGTTCCGAATGAAATTTCGAAAGGCTTTGTATCCTCCGGTTATTACAAAAACCTCGTTAAAACCATTCGACAAAAGATGTTCAGCAAAAGCCTGACTACGCATGCCACCCCTCCAACAATGAATTACTACGGCTGATTGTCCGGCTACTTTTCTGCTCTCTTCGATAAACGCATCCAGCTTCGGTGTTACATATTTATAACCCAGTTCAATCGCTTTTTCTTTAGACTTCCTAACATAAACCGTTCCTACATGTGCACGTTCATCGTTGGAGAACAATGGAATATTAACTGCCCCTACAATATGACCTTTCTCAAATTCGCCAGGCGAGCGAACATCGATAAGTGGCAGAGTTTGATTTGCTACAAAAAAATCTTTTATCTCCAGTTTTTTAAACATGAGTGCAAAAGTAGCTCATTTCCTGGAAGCAAAACAGAATATCTCTTATCTTATTTTATCCGTATTTACTACAACATGTTTTATCGACTTTTCTGTTTCGCCGGTTCGCGATGAATAAGTAATGTGAACCAATCCATCACCAGTTTGAATAAGACTTGGATAGGAGTAACTTCCCCCACCCTGCTTATTGTCCTTTTCGATGTACTCTTTCCATTTCCAGGTTTCCCCTTCATCGTCCGACAGCATTAAAACAAGTTGGTATCTTCCGTCATTTAAATTGTTTCCCAAAAATGCCCATCGTCCATCTTTTAATACAAATAATTCAATACTAGCTTCGTTCGGAATATCTGTTTTTTCTGTATAACTCCAGCTTTCGCCGTTGTCAGTAGAAATACTTTTATGAACTCTTGCCGGAGCATCGCCGCTATCGCGCATGTACGCAACAATATCGCCATTTTTACGCACAGCAAGTGCAGGCTGAATCGGCCCTCTTCCAACAATTGGTTTTGAAGGTCTCCAAGATTCTCCGTCATCATCGGAAATTGCACAAATAGAAAGATTATATCCATCGGAATAAAGTGGCAAAATAATACGACCACTACCCAAAATCAATGGTTTAATTCGGGTCATCCAGCCAATACTTCGCAAGACCTGATTCTTGCTTGCTTCTTTAATCATGTCGTCGTAAAGTGGTGCATATTCTGCCCAACCATGATTGAGTTCAGGCATTTCACTAAACTTATTTTCTATTTCTTCTACGAATTCATCGCCGGGTTTTATTAAAATATTATCCTGCCACTCCCATTCTGGAGCACCCGAATTATTATAGTTTGTCGTTGTTCGTGTTCGTAATATCGAACCTTCCCAACGGTTTCCCTGCACGGCAATCCAAACTAAAAAAAGTTTATTTTTATTATTTAGAAATAAAATAGGATTACAATCTGGCAATCCAGGAGTATCAGCCATTAAAAAAGGTTTGCTCCACTTGGTTTTTCCTTTTTCAAGGCGAGCGCCCATAATTCTAACATCGTCGGCATTTCTTTCTCCGCTCCCCTGAAACCACGTTACCAAAAAATCGCCATTTGGAAGTGCTACAATACTACTGCCGTGCGAGTGCTCCGATTGCGGAGTAAAAACAAACTCCTGTTTTACAATTGAATTGTACGAATTTTTCTTTTGCGAAATGCCTGTAAACGGCAGAAAAACCATCATGATAAATAATAATTGTTTCATTTTTTGTTGATTTATTTTTTGTTTTTAGATATTTGCAGCTATTTTCTACTTTTCAATTCTCGTCATTCCGAACTTGTTTCGGAATCTCTATAAACTTAAAGAGATGCTGAAATAAATTCAGCATGACGACAAAAAGTTTCATTTTAGATTAAAATTACAATTCATAATTTGATTAGTTTGAAATCACTTTTTTGTACCCGGATTTTCAAAATAATAAAAGCAACCATCTTCAGCACCAATTATCAAATCATCTATTCCATCACCGTTCCAATCAACAACCGTTGGACTTGTTGTGTGTCCTGCCAATTCTCGTTTCCCAATATTTTTATTATCTCCAAAAATATATTCGTCAGATTTACCAACATTCTCCAACCACTGTATATTAGGTTTACTATTTAAAATTAAATCTTCTTTCCCATCATTGTTCCAATCTGCAAAACAAATTTTACGTCGTCCGCTACTTCCGGCAATTGCAGGATTCAACATTAAATCTTCTGATTTGCCTTTAACAATTTCCTGGTTGTTTTTAAATATAACCCCAGTCTCAGATTTAAAAATTCGCTCGCCGGGCAAAACAATTTTCCTTCCATCGTGCATTTCACCTTTAAAAAATGCGAGGTAACCTTCGTGGTCGAGTATTACTAAATCTGTAACTCCATCCACATCAACATCTTTCATAATCGGAGTAGTTCTCCATGGCGCCGACATTTCCGTTTCTTCCGGATTTCGCCAACGCCACGCAGGTTTTGGAGGTGCAACTTTCCATGCCACTTCTATATTTTTTGAAGGAGCCAGTTTAGGACTGCCTTTTTCGCCAATATTTTTGTACCAAATAACAGTTCCTGTTATGCTGTTTACTATAATATCCTTTAAACCATCGGCATCCCAGTCGCCCACCGACAAAGTTGTGTATCCCCATTTTGATTCGCACGGCCCCTGAATTGAACCATTGTAACCGGCCATTATTCGAATTGGCTCACCATTGGTTTCAAGATAAACAGGCTCTGCCCAACGAGGTGGATTTTCACCATCCAGATTTTCAATAAAACCGATGTAGCCCGCTGTATTTCCGGTAATCAGGTCTTCATCGCCATCGTCGTCCCAATCGACACTCCAAGGAGTTGCAAGTGCACCAAAAATTAAATCGTCGGCTTCTTGTTTAAAAAAACGAGGCTTTTGAAAAACCGGCATATTATTTTCAATCTTGCCCATATTTTCCATAAACGCAATTCGCCCGTCCTCCTGCCCGACCACCAAATCAATGTCTCCATCTTTGTCCCAATCAACACTTGTAACCACCATCATTTCCAAATCCATTCTGATTATTTCATCTTCCGAGAGCAATTTTCTGCCTTCTGCAAAACGTGGTTTTTCCCTGCTTCCAACATTTTCAAACCAGGTAAAAGAGTCAACAAATTCACCACAAATCATGTCGAGGTCGCCATCTCCATCAAAATCTTCCATGCACGGCGAAGGCATTCCAAAGACATCAGCCGGAGAATTACCAGCCATAATTTTCTCTGGTTCAGCATATTTTGGTTTGTCGGTTGTACCGTTGTTTATTACAATGTACGAATAGCCGTGCAGCGGACCTCGCGTCCATTCGCCTTTTTCGTTGAAGGCATTGTCCCAGCCATAATCGTCCCAAACGCCATGTCCGACTAATAAATCCAAATCACCATCACCTTCGTAATCCACATATTTCCATTGGTTGGCTCTAATTCTGTCAAATCCAGTTTCAACTTTATCTGTATGATATATCTTTTTACTTCTCGAAAAATCACCATCCGCTCCAATAAAAATTTCTTTTCCGGGAGTTAACAAATGCAACTTACCATCGACATACGATGCTGAAAGATTTTTGATTTTATCTGTTAATAGAACCGGTGGTTTAAATGTAGGAAATGCAGAACCATCGGGATTTTCAAAGAAATAGATACCGTTATACGGAACATCGGGGCAACTTACCAACATATCCATATCGCCATCTTCATCGTAATCAACCGGAATTGGCCACGCCCATAAACCCACATGTAAATCGACTACCAAACCTGGATTGTTGTATTTTAATCTTTTATAATCATTGGTTTGGGCAAAACTCAAATTGAATAAAAACGATAAAATAAAAATGATACTGATTGTTTTGATATTTTTCATTGTTAGAAATTTTATTTTCATAATTTCGATTTTCAAGACTCATTCTTTTCAACTTACTCCTTTTCTATTTCTAAAATTAATGTCTCAAACTCAATTCAAAAAGATTTATTTTTAATCTGTGACATCAGTTTTTTCATAACCACTTTTTAATTTGACTAACTCCGGTATTTATGCCGAAGTTTGAAAACTCAAATAACGAATGGACTTTTCCCATAAGGATTCCAATGGAGAGTCCAAATACTACCATTAATGGCTAAAGCCAGAAATATCTTCTGTATTAACTCCCTAGCATAAATGCCAGAGTTAGTCAAAATCTATACTTTTAAACGAACCATTTAGTCAGATTTTATTAAAACCGATTATCAAAATATCATCATTACGTAAAAAAACAATTCTCAAAACAAAATTTTATATCCTAAAGTAACCTTTAAAATAAACCTTTAATTTACAGGAAATCGATTGTGCGAGCCTCCAATTTCGCCATGAATATTGACAGCGATAAATGCTAAAATTGCTAGTATCAAAACAATTGCAGCCAAATAAATAAACCAACGACGAACAATTAATTTATCGGTTATCGATTCGAATATTGCTGGCTGCTCTTTTCTACTTAAGAAAAATACGACTACAAGATTAACCAAATAAAGATGATGATTTAAGTGTGTTATTCCTGCAAAAAGTCCTTTTAGTGTGTAACTTAATACAATGTAAACCGAAAATAAAAGCATAAAAATCAGCATCACATTATTCTTTTTGAAAGTAGTTTTATTCAATTTCCATAAAAGGAAAATTGCCATTACAAACATTAAAATTGCCGAAAAAATGGTACTAAGTTTAGCCAAATTTTCCGCGTTTTGTAAATCTTTAAAATTTCTAAAAAGATATTCGAAAGCGAGAGTTTCACGAAATACGATTAAGGGAATGAAAACAACAATCAAAAACAGAGCAATGTTATTCTCCCATTTTTTAGGAGCCTTTTCTTCCACAATCCATTTCGAACTAAAAACTCCATACGCCATTCCTGCCCCACCAAAAAATCCAATGCTGTATTCCATTACATTCCACATATTGAAATTTATCTCCAGCACATTGCCAACTATTTGCAGGAAGTTTCCAAATGCAAAACCAAAGCCACTGCCCAACGCAGCAAAAATAGCCACCCGAATTGCAGAGTTTCTTTTTTCGCGTGCCATGTACCAAAGCATTGCCAGCCCGGCTCCAAAACAAATTGCCCATGCTTCGGAACGAGGTGGAGTCATTTTTATGCCGATTTGTCCGACTAGAAAAAAGTAGGAAATTATTCCACCGGCTGTCATTTGAGCAATTAACGAGCCCCATTTAACACGATTTTTTTTTGTTGAATCGAGAGTAAGTCCGACTAATCCGCCGCCCAACAAACCAAACAGAGCACCGATAACAAATAACATTGCAAGCCCGTAGAATGAATTTACAAAATTATCAGCGCGTCCGTAACCCACTACAACCCCGTAACTTATCATTCCTCCGACACCCCAACCAATCGCAGAAGCCAGAGCAACCAAAATCATTTTATTGTACCAGTCTTTCCGATTCGAAACTAAAACAAGTGCCAAACCTCCGATTGCACCTGCCCAGGCAGCTCCCTGCTCATGACCAAACTGCCCACGAACTGCCCATGCAGTTGCCAACGACATGGCAACTACCAAAATACTAATCCACTGTTTTTTGTTGTTCATATTATTGAGTTTAAAGTACAACTAATTATTATCTCAAAATAAAGTCAGTTTTATTTCTTTTTCGGAACATTACTAAACGAACCAGGCCAACTACAATCCAATTCTTTTTTCCCATTCAAATCACGAATCCATGTATCGAAACTACGCTCTCCTTCCTTTAAAACAATTACGCGTCCACCGGCTTTTGGGTCTCTTCTGCCTCGCATCACTTTTGTAACTCGTCCGTACGCCAACGCAATGTTGTAATGTACTCCAATGTAGTCGTTAATGTGGTCGTGCCCAACAAAAGTTCCCATAACATCGCCACTTTCGAGCATTGCAGAAAACATTCCTGTATTAATATCAGGACTGCACTCGTCTTCAAATTTAACACCAATCGGACGATTGACTTTATTTTTCCACGCATTATAATATTCAGGTAACGGAATATGAAAAAAGGCAAGTGCTGGCAAAGGATTTCCATTGTTTGCAAGTGTGTAATTCCGGCTCTTTTCTTGATACCAATTCACCTGAGAAAAATCAAACCACCCATAACCATCAACTGTTGGTTTCAGTGTACTATATGAATTAGAATCCATACAATAAAGTAGCGCTTCGGTCTTTTTGTTTTTGCCATAAACGGGAAGAACAAAATTAGAATTCCCAACTGTTTCACCTTTGTCGTTATTCAAACACATTGGAAAATTTTGAAGAAGCTTTGCCAAGTCTTCTCTGGACAAATTACTTTGCGAATCATGGTTTCCAAAAACCATTGCCCACGGAATTTTTGCTTCAGAAAATAGGCCCTCCAAACGTTGGTATGCATCCTGTGGATTGTTTTGCGTAATTATATCACCGGTTAAAATTACAAAATCGGGTTTTTCAATTTCAACCACTCCTTTCATAATTTCATACACATTTAAATTCGAATTACTAGTAAAATCGATATGCGTATCGGTAAACTGAACGACTTTAAATTCCCCGTTCTCGTTGAATTTTAACTCAGTTTTATTTTGTGCATTTGCTGAAAAAGAAATTACTAAAAGGTAAAAAATAATTAAATACAAATTCTTCATGTTTTGTTTTTTATAAAATTTTGGACTAAAGTCCGATTAATCTTCATTCAATTCTCCATCCTAAACAGGGTGTGTGAAAACAATCTTTTTATCCTTTGCCCCCGAACTTTCGGGGCAGGCTGTCCCATTTATGGGACGGGTTTTGGATTGTCGAATATAACCGGGCTTTAGCCCAATTTGTTAACATTCAGGGCTAAAGCCCAGTTTTCATATACTTCACTAACCGTTGGCTAAAGCCAACGGCAAAGAATAGGTTCGTTTTCACACAGCCTGTAAAAGTCGAAATTAGCAATGTTGTGAAACTTCTATTTTTCCAATATTCCCTTTTCAATCTCAATTGAATTTTTCATTATTTATTACACCATGCTTTAGCTTGGTGACACTCGCTGCGATAAATATAAGGCTTTACCAATTAAAGTATTTTAACAATTTTAATTTTTATGAATTAATGGCTAAAGCCTTTCGCCAATAATTCATAAATCACCGCCCTGAAGGACGGTGTAAAAAAAATTCTATTTTAACTTACTTTTTCTTTATTGTAAATGAATCTGCCAAATTACCTTCTGAATCAATTGATTGATATATCAATTCGTCTCCATCTATTTTTATATACTGATAAAATTGTCCGTCTTCATTTCTAATTTCAGCATACGGTTCATCCAAAATTTCGCGTGTTCTCGAAGGAATTCCAATGGAAATTATATATGCAGTTCCATCGTTATACGAATCTACAACTTCACCGCCTTTCATCGGTTTCGAGCGCATGTAGTAATGAATATGACCGCTAAAAACCATGTCAACATGATATTTATCAAAAACCGGAACCCACTCTTTTTGTATGGCTAAATACGGTTCTTCCCAATTGTACGGTGGAAAATGAAACATTGCAAATTTCCAGGTTGCATCGGTATTGGCAAGCTGGTCTTCAATCCAGGCAGTCTGTGCTTCAGTGGAAGAAGTTGCGTCAATCATTAAAAATAAAGCATTTTTATATTTAAATGAATAAGTGTGTTCCTCTTCAATTCCTGCAGGTCCGTTTTTCGGGTAACTAAAAAGCTCGCGATACATTAAAGCTCCCAATCCACCTCTATTATCATGATTTCCCAAAACATTCATAAATGGTTTGCGTGAAATAATAGTTTTAGGAAAGTCGAAAATATCATCCCACTGATTCCGATGCAAGCCATCGCTAACCATATCGCCGGCAATAGAATAGAATGCAACATCGGGGTGCGCTTCATCGGCTCTATTAAATATCTCGCCAAATTTGGGTGAATGATGTGTGTCGCCAAACCAGGTAAATGCGAAAGAATCATTATTTTCGGAAGTAGAAAAAGTTTGATTATCTGACCAATTTGTTTGTGGTGAAATCTGATATTCGTATGTAGTTGTAGGTTTTAAATCTCGTAATTTTGCTGTATAACGGTGAATAAATCTATCGTTCATTAACACCAAATCTTCCATCTTATACATTTCTGCATCGACCGTAATTTCCTCAGAACTTCCCTTTTCCCTAAATTTCACAACTCCCGTTGTAATTGTAGTATCGGTTCGCCATTGAATATCCATTCCAGTTTTCGGGTCAGAACTCCATGTTAACATTACCTGGTCGGGCATATTCGACGATGGATACAAAGTTGTGCGGAATGCTCCAATTAAATGAGACTCAACGCCCCTGCCCCGAATGGTTGTCAGCAATTTTTGTCCTTTCAGTTCATCCGGAACATTCATTACAACAAGCTCCGTCCAGTCGTGATAAATAAATGAATTCTCATCTAAAATTCCAACAAATTGGTTTTCAGGAAAAAAGTTACTTAACTCTAACTCATTGCTTTTATTTTGTGGTGCTACCGAAACAAAATAGTGAAGCGAATAATTTGTTATTCCATTAATTCCGAGACCAACTCTACCGGCATCAAACGATTTTTGCCAAACTTCGTAAGTAACATGTTCGTTGTTCATCGTCATATCAGTTATTATAAACCCAGCGGATTCTAACCAAAAAGGTACAATCTTTTGCTCGGTGCTACGCATAAGCGAAACTACCACCGGAACATTTACATCGAACATCAAATGTCTGGTAGAAAGTACCTGCAAGTCATCTTCAGACAACGAAGACATCACTTCCTGGTCATTCAGCCCCGATAATTGCGACTCACTTTTTGTTTTGTATAATTCCGTTACCACTCTGTCCATAACACTTTTAACGGAGCCTTCATCTTTTGTGCAGGAAACCAATCCTACAACAAACGAAAAAACCAATAATGCCGACAAAACTTTTGAAAAATTAATTTGCTTCATATTTTTTATTCAATTATAAACATTGTAATATTCTATTCCTTTATTTAGTCTTTGCAAGAAAACGCCAAATACTGCGTTATTCTTGTTTTGAAAACAGTCATTCACGAAAGTGAACTCCTTGATTTTCAAAACTTCGAAAGCCTTGTCTTTGACGTTTTCTTGCAAAGACTTTCAAAATATGGAGTTTTCTTGCAGACACTATTTAACAGTTTCCATTTCCTTATAAAAAGAATCGACAAAAGGTTTTCCAACCTCTGCAAAATGTGTAATTCCCTCGCGTTTTACAATTTGGCTAAACCGTTTATAAGTACCATCATAAATTGCTTCATGAGGTGTTTTTTTACATTTTAAATACATCACCGGCAAACGTGCCATCTCAACCCTGCGCCTTATTTCTTCATTGTCTGCAACACGTTCTGCCTCATCAAAAATTTTATCTGCTTCGCGTACAAAATCACCTAAAAATAAAACATCATCGGGTTTTAACCCTAAATGAATGTGTGTATCGGGTGTAATTTTGCTATGAAGAAAATCGAAATAAGCACGCACATATTGTCCGCTTCGACCATAATAACCAAACATAAAATCGTTTATCACAGCATCGACATCCGCGTTAACATTCCACAATAATTTTCCGATTAAATAGGCTCGTAATTCGGCAAATTCGCCGCCCCTACTTTGGTACGCAGCTTGCTCCATTATTCCAATTGCTTTGTTATCGATAAAAGTTTTAATGTTTGATTGAAGAACTTTAAAATTTGGATACGGTAAAATATAATGACTAAAATTTACCACATAATCCCAAATGTACATGTGCGGCGCAATTGCCGCCCAGCCTTCCAAGTCGTTTAAAAACGCATCATTTTGCGAGCAACTTTCAAAGTCGTGCGAGAAACAACATTCAATGCTACAAAAACGTACTACAACATTTTCGTGTGGGACAATATTTAAAGGTGGTTTTCGGGTGTATTGATAAGCAAGTGTTCCCACATATTTATCCGGAAATTCATCTTTTATTCGCTCTGCCACTTGATTTACGAACCAAATAATTGGTCCTGCCTCGCTACCCTCCTTTTTCGCAATCGCCTGACATTTATCGCACTGACAAGGATTTCGCCAATCGTTTTGTGAAACAGAATAAATCAGATAGTCAGGATTTTCCTGCATTGTTTTCCTTAATTTTTCAGTTACAATATCCAGAACATTGGGATTTGTAAGACAAAGTTGTGCCCTTTCATGAATTCGTTCTCCGTCAATTAAACTGTAATATTCCGGATGTTCAGTATAAAATTCTGCCGGAGGCATAAACGGATAAAAAGTGTGCACCGCCCAATATCCTTCAACCCCGCCCTTCTGTTCGCGCAAACTCATGGCTCCATTAATTTTGTTTCGGGCAGCCCAGACTGGATTAAAAGCTTCGTAGTAAAAATCGTTGCGAACTTGTAACGTTGGCGATTCTGTGGTATTAAAATAATTGAAAGTAAATTTTTCTTTTGAAGGGATTACAGTAACATCTGGTGTGTACCACCGGCACCCAAGTTCGTTTTCTAAAAACGAAAAAACTGCATACATCGAGCCTCGCTCTTTTCCACCCCAAAGCAGAACATTTGAACCCACATTTTTATACTGAAAAGTTTCATCTGTATCAGCAGGTTTTTCGAATTCGCCGTCCAAGCTTGCAAGCAAATGATTGTTCCAACCGATAATAATTTCATGTTCTGTCCGCTCCTCATCATCCGTTTTTATCGAAAATTCTGCACCGCTTACTTTTTCTAACCAGTGCTGAAGTTCCATGGCTGCCCACTGTTCACTCTCCGATGCATTTTTGCCAACGGTAATAACATAATCGGTTTTACCGTTTTCAAAAAGTATATGATTAACCAGCTTACCCGAAGAAAACGGAATCTCTTTTTCCCACAAATTTCCGTTTGTTAATGTTGCTGTAATATTTAAAATATTTTTTTGAAATGCTGGGTTATTAAGCGGTAAAATCATATTCTGAACTACCGGCCAATTTCCATTCCAAATTGTATTATTAGTATTGTCATTTACTATATTCAACTGAACAGATTTAAATAATTCATTGGCAACCGATTCTCTCAATAAAAATTGTAATTCCGGAATTCCTGTATCTAAAACATTTACTTGAAAAATAGATTGTGAAGCGACAAATTCATTTAAATTGAAAGGTAAAAAACGAACACCAAACTCCCACGTATTTCCCCGCTCCTCTATTTTCAGCAATATTTTGTTTTTACCCTTTTTAACGGTAACAGGTATTAAATCGTCGTCGGTGGTAAATCCGCGTGCACCCGGCGAATCCCAAACCTGCTCGCCATTAAACCATAAACGTCCACCATCGTTGCTTCCCAAAGCAAGAATACAAACACCCTCTGCATCCGATTCAATTTCGGTATAAGCGTAAGCAGCTACAAACGATTTTTTAGATATCGTTTCATCGAGGCTAATAACCGGATTGGCGCTATTAAAAGCTTTCCATTTTATGGTTTCGCCATTAAATTCGACAAGCTCATTTTCGTTAATCCGTGGATTATTTTCACCTCCATTATTCGCTAAGAAATCTTCTTCAAAACCACCAAGATGAAGAAATTCATCAACTCCCTCTTCCAGTTGAAAGGGTCCGACCAGGTACCAGTTTTGAAGCCACTCTCCAT
>Ga0307988_1000929_pt1 | contig 18123 bp, 8 predicted proteins | sample EllFjometagen183_FD_203166 | JGI IMG/M metagenome (GOLD analysis project Ga0307988, IMG submission 203166) | Marine microbial communities from Ellis Fjord, Antarctic Ocean - #183 | ecosystem: Environmental > Aquatic > Marine > Unclassified | place: Southern Ocean | collected 2014-10-08 | reverse complement strand
TTGCACATTTTTTACACTGAGAACAAAAATCCTGAAGCCCGAAATCAATGGGCTTATCCGGAGTCATGGGCAGGTTGGTTGTCACCACGGCAGCCTTGAACCTGGGCCCCATAAACGGATGCAATACCGTGTCACCCATCCGGCTCATTTCTCCTAATCCAGCCATCAAAAGTATTGGCGGCACCATAAGATCATAATAAGGAGCATAATGGGCTTTTGCAGAATAGCCCAACCGGCGGATATATTCAGCCAGGGTTATAGCAACAAAACCCGATGTGGCATAGGACATCATGCTCATGGAGTTGCTGATCCAGTCGCTTCCATTGAATGCCTGGTTTGTTCTATCATCCTGATCAATCAAAATGGCAATGGCATGGGTATGATCCAGCTCCAGGGGTTTTTCTCCAGCATCCATATCCTTAAAATTGAACTGATGGCTGTACACAGCATATGCCGGGAGTTCGCATACACCTACAGCATCAGACCGCAAAAAATAGGCTGTTTCTTTGATATGACGTGTTATAGCTTCAGTGCTATCCAAAAGGGGGGCCTTGCTCCCTGCCACGTTCCCATCCCTGAAAGGCCTCATATTATCTCTCATCCATGCTATGGCTCCTGAGATTGGATGCTTGGGGACAAATCTTCGAAATTCCTTTTGTAATCTTTCACCATAATCTCCTGCAGCAGCTTTGCAGAATCCGGCTTGACGTTCACTGGGTCTTTTGATCTGCTCCTCATTAATTTTGGTTGTAGGCTGATCAACGCGTTTGAGTTGTTCTGTCGGAAATGTTTCCCAATCTCGTTTAAGGTACCCGCTCATATGATCTCCTTTTTTACACCCTGTAATCATTGATTATTTGCAAAGTATGGTAAAAATAGTAGAAATTAGATTATTTATCAAATGATATTTATATAAAGGTCATGGCACAAATCATTGACGTCACACTTTTTGAACTTTCGACAAAAACCGCGTATAGGGGGGCATATGAACTAAGGTATTTGAACTTTATGCGGGATTACCCGGGGAAAGGCGGGGACTGGTGGGATTCTTCAGAGATGTGAATAAAGCGAAGACCCTTTTCTAATGCTACTTTTATGATACTTTATATAGACTTTATGGAGACTTTATCCATACCTTTTGGGGCCTTTTGATGGCAAAGAAGGGGCTAAAAGCGACCTAAAAGAGACTATTTTGTAAAATAAGGAAAGTGGCTTTTTTATGTGTTTTTTGCTCCCCAAAGTCAAATGAACTAAGGTTTTTGTTTTTTATTTTTGCTAAATTTGCAAATTTTACCTAAATATTATGGAAATAGACATAATTTGACATCAAATTTTTTATATTACAAAAATTATAGCGTAAGGATGAAGTTTGACAATGATTGTAGGCCATATATAGTTTAATTAAAAACTCAAAGCTGAAAAAGATTCAAATACCATATATGGTATTACCTAAATTTTGTCTGGACTAAGTCTTTAAAATCCCAGTGAACGCCGTTGGTTTTCAGCCGCAACCCCATATAAATAGACATATTACTCTCTTTTTTAAAATAGGATTTATTGAAAATAGTTAATATTATTTTACTTTTGAACCAGATCCTCTGACTATAATTTTTTATTGCATTCCTGGCAGATACCGTGGCTGAAAACAGCATCAGTGTGTTCTGAAATATAAAATTCAATCTGGTTCCAATACTGCAAGAACATCCCCGTCCAGATTTAACAATGCCATATTATTATAATTTGGATTTTTTGCCAAGATGGATTTGAGAATGTTTGTGCATTCATCCAGATTCATTGCCTGAATCGATGGCAGCTGGGCCAGGATGGAAAGAATTTCCCGGGGCGGTTGGGTGATTCATTTTTGAGATTCAGTCAGGGCCTGGGTCAGCAAAAATAACATCTGATTTGGACATGTGAATCAGATTGTTGCGCTGCTCAATGCCTTAAAACAAAAGAATGGCAGGGGGGGGGACAACTGCAAATATAATGAGCAGAATCAATTTGATCCGGATGGACTCCATGTTTAAATGTTTAACTCCGTTTTTGTGCCTTAAAAAAGTTCGTATTTATTTGCCGATCAGGATCTTGTTACTTTAGACGTTTTCTCATCAGTATCCTGTTCACTATTGTTTTTTCATCAGATGCTGTATGGTTGACACCAGTTCGTGTTGATCAAATGGCTTGATCAACCTAGCTTTTAATCCTTCAATAGGTTCAGTCTTGTCCGTAATCTCCCGACTGTAACCGGTACACAGAACACACGGGATTCCATCCCGGATATTCTGGATTTCCTTTATCAACTGGTCGCCTTTCATATACGGCATGGTTAGGTCAGTAATAACAACATCAAAATCAACTGGATTCTTGGAAAAGATATCCAGGGCTTCTTTTGGATGATTGGCTGTGGTCACTCGATAGCCATAACGTTCCAAAGATCGTTTGGTCAGCTTTGTGATTGTTATCTCATCATCAACAATCAAGATATGGCCCTGTCCTTTAACCAGTTTTACGGGTTCCTTGTTTGATACCGTCTTTTCTTTCTCTGTTACCGGAAATAAGATCTTGAATGTCGCACCTTGATTGATACGACTTTCCACTGTGACTCTGCCCTTTGCGTCCTCGACAATACTTTTAACCAGTGCCAGCCCCATGCCGGTTCCTTCTTCATGGTTTTTGGTTGTAAAATACGGCTCAAATATTCGATCAAGAATAGCAACAGGAATTCCGGGCCCGGTATCGGAAACGGTTAATTGGAGGTATTGGCCTGGTGATATGTTCTCTATAGATTTAGCGTGAGGATGGTCAATAGATATATCCTTGAGTGCTATTTTAAGGGTACCGCCTTCCGTGTTCATTGCATGGCTGGCATTTGTGCACAGATTCATAACAACCTGATGAATCTGGGTGGCGTTTGCCATGACCAAAGACTTACTTTGAATATTATGCCTGATGGCAATATTGGCCGGTATGCTTGAACGCAAAAATTTAAACACTTCTTTGACGATCAAATCCAGCCTGACTGACATTATCTCTTCTTCTGATCTTCTGGCAAAGGTTAAAATCTGCCGAACCAGATCTTTTGCACGCAAGCCTGCCTGATGTACCTCCTGGAGATCTTCCTCAATTTCTGTACCCTTTTCTAATTCCATTAAAACAAGCTGGGTGTAACCAAGAAGACTGGTGAGAATATTGTTAAAATCATGGGCAATACCGCCGGCCAATGTTCCGATAGCCTCCATTTTGTGCGCCTGGAGCAGTTCTTTTTCCAGACGTTTGCGTTCTGAAATATCGGTCATTATATGGATAATCTTTTTAAGGGTTCCATTGTCGCCAAAAATCGGTGTACAGGATACTATAAAAGATTTGTCCATCCATTCAATGGTTACTTCTGCCCGGTTTTCCCCATCAATGGCTGATATATTTTTGGCAGGACACTGAGCATAAGGCGCACCAGAATCATGAAAAACTTCGTAACATTTTTTGCCGATCAGTTGATCTGGTGATTTCCCTGTCTGGACAAGGGTCGAGCTATTCACGGATATTATAGTATGATTTTCATCAAGAACCATGGCCATATGGCCAAGTGCATCAAATATTTCTTTCCATTCCTGTTTGGCTTTCAGAGTCTTTTGTTCGGCTATTTTTCGTTTTTCAACTTCAATGGTCAAGGCGGTGTTTTTTCGGATCAGCTCAACCGTTCTTTCTTTAACCTTGTCTTCGAGTTCATCTTTGGCCTTTTTTAATCCATCTTCAAGTATCTTGCGGTCTGTAATATCACGTATCACGCCTACAGTGCCTAAAAACACTTTGTTTTCGTTTTTAGTTTGATCTGAATAAAAACCTGAACTGTTGACTTCAACCACGATCGAGTCCTGGCTGATAGTTTCCAACACACCGGTCAGATCTTGGCTACCTATTTTTGGTATCAGCCGGATTTCAAGACCGCGGGTTTTCCGTTTGCCGGTTCTTCTCTCATCAAACAGTCCAACGTGTTTTTGAAACGTCTCTTTTGAATCTTTTATCAGTTTTAGTACCGATTGCCTGGAAATTGACATGACCTCTTTGGGCATAATGATATTTGAAAAATGAATACCAACCAGTTCCTTGGGTTTATACCCCAGTTTTGCTATTGCCTCGTTGACAAAGCTAAAATTGCCTTCCGGGTCTATTCGGTAGACAATATCTGGAACGGTATTGACAAGAGTTTCAAATCGTAATTCTGAAGCTTTTAAATCATCGTACTGCCCCCGGATGAGCACCTCTGATTCTTTCAGCTGTCTGTTCTGCAGATCTATCTTTAAAAATACATCAACTTTGCTCAGAAGGATTCTGGCTTCAAATGGTTTGACCAGAAAATCGACAGCCCCAGAATCATAGCCTTTAAACACATGATAGTCACTTGAATAGATAGCAGAAACAAAAATGATAGGCAGACTGCTTGTTTTCTTTTCCGACCGGATGAGTTCTGCCAGTTCATATCCATCCATCCCAGGCATTTGTACATCAAGAACAGCAAGGGCAAAATTGTGGTTCAGAATGGCAATCAATGCTTCATTTCCGTTTGTTGCGCTGATTATTTCCGCGTTTGTTTCTGAAAGTATCTGCTCAAGGCTGAATATATTTCCAGGTTTGTCATCTACAATCAGTATTTTAGACGTCTCTTTCATGAAACCACCTTTGTTTTGATAAAATCCATTATCTGGGGAACAGGTAAAATAGTGTCCACATCTCCGGTATCAATTGCTGCCTGAGGCATGACCGGACATTCAGCTGATTCAGGATCCTGAGCTATAGTATACCCACCATATTTTTTGATAACGGATATTCCAGCGGCACCATCGTGATTGGCGCCGGTTAAAAGGATACCGATCAGATGATCCCTGTACACAAATGCCGCACTTTCAAACAAGACATCAATCGCTGGTCTGGAATAATTGACCCTTGTATCAATGGTCAATGAAAATGTCATGTCCTGTTCAATCAGCAGATGGTAATTGGCTGGTGCGAAATAGATGCTGCCTGACTGTATCAATTCCTTATCTCCTGCTTCTTTTATGTCAAGACCAGTCTGCTGACAGAAGAATTCAACCAGACCACCGCTATCATGCGGATGTACATGACAGACAATAATAATGGGCAGACCAATACTATCTGATATTTCAGAAAAAATTGTAAGCAGTGCTTCCATTGATCCTGAAGACCCTCCTATGACGATCGCTTTGTATCCATCTGTTTTCATACAGCTGTTTTCTGAAAAATTTTATGTTTTCGATCAATGACTTTAAATTTGTCCTGATATTTTGAAAATAAAAGACTCTCTTTCATTCCCAGGCATAAAAACCCGCCGTGAACCAGACTTTCATAAAAAAGCCCCATGACCCTTTCCTGCAATTCTTTATTAAAATAGATCATCACATTCCGGCACAAAATAAGGTGTGTCTCACTGAAGACATGGTCAGTCACCAGGTTGTGATTGGCAAAAGTAATGTTCTTTTTTAAGGACTGCTTGATTGCAAGGGCCCCGTACCGGGCATGATAGTATCCTGAAAAAGAATCAGTTCCACCAGCCAACTGATAATTTTGGGTATAAAGTTTTGCCTGGTCCATTTCCAGGATACCCTCCCGGGCTTTTTTGAGAGCCTGGTCGTTGAAATCTGTGGCAAACAGGGTGGCTCGTTTTTCAAGGTCTTCTTCGTGTAATAAAATTGCCAATGAAAAGGCTTCTTCGCCTGTGGCACATCCTGCATGCCAAATCTTGAAAGACGGATAACTTTTCAACAACGGCAGCACACACTGTCTAAGGGATAGGAACATCGTCGGATCCCTGAACATCTCAGTAACCGTGATGGAAAACTCCATGGCCATCTGCTGAAAAAAAGATTCATCATGAATCAGTCGTGGGATCATTTCAGAAATCGACGCTAACCCGGACGTCTGCATAAACTGAATGACCCTTCTGCGGATGGAGGCCTTGGCATATCGCCGGAAATCATAGCCATACCGCAGGAAAATGGCATCCAGTAACAGCTTAATTTCAGTATTTTCGATCTCATTTTGTTTCATAGACAACAAACTCCGTGGTTAACTTGTTATCGGTAAAGCCAGACCCGCATCATGGATAATAGACGGTCAATGTCTACCGGTTTAGCAAGATAATCATTGGCTCCTGCAGCAATACAGTCTTCCTTATCCCGCTGCATGGCTTTGGCGGTCAGGGCAATGATGGGCAACTTAGCGAACCGGCTGTCCTCCCGGATTTTTTTCATGGTTTCATAGCCATCCATCACAGGCATCATGATATCCATGAGGACCAAGTCCACACCCTTTCTCTGGTTCAACAACTCCAGGGCCTTGATGCCGTTTTCCGCCTTTAATATTTGGGCGCCCTTATTAGTCAACACCTTTGACAGAGCGAATACATTGCGCATGTCATCATCGACAACAAGAATGGTGCGATTCTGGAGGGCCTGCTCCGGGTCATGGAGAATGGATATCATTTTTCTTTTTTCTTCAGACATGTTGTCCACCACACGATGCAGAAAGAGGGAGGTTTCGTCAAGCAGCCTCTCTTCTGATCTTACCCCTTTGATAATAATGGAGTCTGAATATTTCCTCAACTCGCTTTCCTCATCCAGCGTTAGCTCCCTGCCCGTGTAAACGACCACTGGTGGAGGTGTTATCAATGGATCCTTTTCCATTTTTTTCAATAGATCAAAGCCGGACATATCCGGCAGGCCCAAGTCCAGTATCATGCAGTCGAACTTATTCTTCCTGAGTTCAGACAGGGCATCAATCCCGGTGGAAACTTCTTGTATCACCACATCCTGATCACTGATAAGTTTGGTAATTGCATATCTCTGGTTGGTATTGTCTTCAACCAGCAGCAAATCCTTCATTCCCTTGTTGATCATTGATTGTAAATTAGAGATTGCCTTTTCCATGTCTTCAGGTGTCACCGGTTTGGTCAAATAGCCCATTGCGCCTTTTGAAAAGGCTTCTGGGATTGGATCATCTGCAGACATGAAGTGAACCGGGATATGCCGGGTGGATGTATTTTCTTTTAATGACTCAAGAACAGTCCAGCCATCGATTCCTGGCAGATGAATATCAAGGATGATCGCATTGATTTTGAAGGCTTGGGCAAGTTTTAAGCCATCTTCACCAGAAAGAGACACCAGTCCCTTAAACCTTTTTTCTCTGCAAAAATTGAGCAGGGTGGTTGCGAAATCTGCATCATCTTCAATAATCAGGATAGTCTTGTCGTCAGATCCGATCCCGTCCCGGTCATCGGGAATGTCAGTTTGAAAAGGTTTAGGATGATCAACCACATGTTCTGCAGCTGTACCGGAAACTTGAGGAAGGATCGGTTTTTTTAACTCTATGGGCTCAACCCGACCGGCAGATTCAGATTGGGTTGATGCCGGTGCTTTCATTGGCAGCAGAAGCGTAAAAGTAGAACCGGCATTCACCTGGCTTTTCAATTTGATTTCTCCACCAAGTAGATTTGCCAACTCCCTTGATATGGACAGTCCCAGTCCAGTACCCCCAAATTTTCTGGCAGAGCCACCTTCCACCTGTTGGAAGGCCTCAAAAATAATTTTCTGTTTATCTTCAGGAATACCGATTCCTGTATCCCGCACATCAATGGCAATGACATTTGAATGGTAAAGGTCCTTTCGTAAAAAGACAACAGACGTGTCTGGCCGGTAAAATATGACAGACACCCCACCGGTAGAAGTAAACTTGCACGCATTGGAAATAAAATTTTTAAGAATCTGCAAAATGCGCTGCTGATCGCTGATAATGCTCTTGGGCATATCTTTTTTAAAAGAAATATCCAAAGAAAGGCCTTTTTCTATAACCAGTCTTCTGAAATTATTGTCAAGAGAATCGCTTAATTCTGTCAAAGGAATCTCATTTACAGACAGCTGCATTTTGCCGGCTTCTATTTTTGAAAGATCCAGAATTTCGTTGATCAGGGCTAAAAGATCATTGCCGCTGTTGTAGATGATCCTGGCTGAATCCACCTGATCCGAAGAAAGATTGCCCTTTTTATTGTCAGTAAGGAGTCTTGCCAGCAGCAATAGACTGTTGAGCGGGGTTCGAAGTTCATGGGACATGTTGGCCAGGAATTCAGACTTATACTTACTGGCAATAGATAAATCTTCAGCCTTTTTTTCCAGATCCTGGCCCATGAGCTCCAGTGTTGAATTTTTTTCTTCAATCTTCTTTTTATTGCGTTCCAGGTATTGGGTCTTTTCCTCAAGTTCTTCATTGGCTGCCTGAAGTTCCTCCTGCTGCTCTTTTAATTTGTTTTCAGATGCCATGAGCTGTTGTGTCTGCTCTTCCATTTCCTCATTGGCTGCCTGAAGTTCCTCTTGCTGGCGCTCCAATTCTTCTGCCTGCTGTCTGGTTTGAGTCAAAGAGGTTTTAAGTTCCTGTCTCGACCTTGCAGCTGAGAGTATAATAGCAATACTGTCTGCTGTTTCGGTAAGAAAACTTTTTTGCTGCTCGGAGATTGGTGTAAGAGATCCTAGTTCCATGACTGCTTCAACCTGATCGTTATATACAAATGGAACAATAACCAGGTGCCTTGGAGTACTGTTCCCCAGGCTGGATGTCACTGTGATATATTCTGCCGGGATGTCAGCAAGAATAACCATCTTCCTTTCCAGCGCTGCCTGGCCGGGCAGACCCTCACCCAGACCAAAATCATTGGAAAAATTTTCTCCAGGGTCAAACGCATAGCCAGCTGCATAGATGAACTTCCCTTTGCCATCATTGACATGAATCAGACCCACTTGCTCCTTAAGATAAGACGCCATAAACGTGATGATATTTGTACAAACCTGTTCAAGGGACTGCTCACCTCTGGTCTGCTCATCCAGCTCCACCATACCCTGTCTGATCCAGCCTAGACGATCCGCCTTTTTCTTTGATGATTCCAAATCCTGGGCCATGGCATTGAAAGACTGGGTGACGGTCCCGATTTCATCTGAAGAGGTGACCTTTATCCTGTGGGAAAGATCGCCCCTGCCAAGCTGCTGGGCCCCGGTGGTTAGACTGCCCAACGGCCGGTTGAGTTTGATAATAAAATAAAGCGCCAGAAGGATGGCTACCAGTAAAACAATGGCCAGGGTTACGATCTGACGGCTGGTGATCTGTCGAACTGAAGACAAGGCCTCATCCACTGATTGCACAACCACCACTAGTAGGTTCAGCTCCTTTATTTCATAAACATTTGTAAATACTTGTATCTGCTTTCTATTTGTATAAATTTGATTTGTTTCAAAGATTTTCTGGCCTGAACCAAAATCTTTTACCAGAGGATTTTTAAGTGCATTTTCCCCGGCCAGCACCACACTATGATCCGGATAGATCAGAATTTTTCCCTGATGGTTGACAACATACACATAACCTGTATCTCCAACACGAAGATCTGTTACAAATCCCAAGAGTTTTTCGATATTGATTTGTGCGACAAGCACGGCAACAACCTGTTTATCCATGGGGTTTGACATTGGGACATACAGATCAAATATTTTTTCTGAAAGGACTGTCTCATAAACAGGCCCGATGATTGGTTTTTTGTCTTCCGTGCTTGAAAAATCAGGTAAATCAATATGCTGTTTCAAACTAGCCGGGTTGTACACGCTGTCGCGGCCAACTTTTACCTTTTCCTGACCATTCACAGTAACAACCTTCAACGCATTGAGATGTGGAATAGTTTTTATTAGCATCTGTAAGAACCATTCCTGGTCTGAGACATCCGCACTTTCAAGTTCACTACTTTCAATAATCAGCTCAATTTTTTTAATGGTATCAGACAGAGAGGCTTCAATCCTTTCAGCTGCAGCTTGGCCCATATTTCCGTGGATCTGTTCAATTGATAATAACCGGACATTGTGAAAATCATTGATCGTATAGATACCGACCCCGGCCAGCGGGACCACTGTCAGAAGAAGAATAAAGACTGTCAGTCTATAGCTGAGCCGATTCCACCATTTCATTGGTTTTGTCTCCTGTTTTTAAAATTGAATATCAACAATCTGATCTGCCATGCGCCAGACTCGACTGGGCAAATTCAAGCCAAGTTTTTTGGTCAAATCTCTATTGATCACTAATTCAAGTGTTTCTGGGGTTTCCACCGGAATATCTTTTGGCGCAATCCCATTAACAATTTTATGGACCAACCGGGCCGCCTGCTGGCCATTGGCATATCGGGAACCGGCATATGAAGCAAATGCGCCATTTTTTATGCTGTTTGAACCATATCCAAATATTGGAATTTTTTCAGCCTGGGCCTTGGGAAAAATAATTGATCCAAGGGCTCTGTCAATCGGGGCCACTGGCAGTTGCAAAATCACATCTACATTGGCTTTTGATAATTTAGCCGTGGCCTTTCGAATATCTGTCTCAGACTCAACTTGGGCCACCAGAAGTTCAAACCCCAGTTCAGATGCAGCCTTTCTGGCAACAGCTATGGACTCAACAGACGGTACAATGGATGGAACATGAAAACAGAAAATCTTTTTGGCGTTGGGCAGCATCTTTCGGATAAACCAGAGCCGCTTTGCCGTCAGCTGGGTGTCGTTTGTCTCAATACCGGTAAAATTATTGCCGGAACTGGCCATGCTAGCAACAATGCCGCGATTAACAGAAGATGACACCGACAAAAAAACTACTGGAATGTCGGTTCCAGCCGATGCCACCAGCAGGGCGTCTGATTCTATTCCGCCTGAAGAAATGGCCACATCTGGTTTGGCATTAATGATTTCTTTGGATAGGTCGGACAATTTTTTGCGGTCTCCATCCGCATTTTTTACAGTATAGACATAGGTGTGTTTTTCTTTGGTGGCATGCTCGGCCAAGACATTTTTTAAACCGTCAACGGTGTTTTGACGGTTATCATTGGCCATGAGAATACTGATAGTGATCGTTTTTCCAAAAGCAGCCCCTGTAGGCATGAATAAAACGAAAAGCATGCTGACCATAACTAAAAATAAAATCGCCACACCATGTCTCCTGGAGTTTTTAGTAACCATGATTTCTCCTTTTTTTAAATAATTTTTTACCTTCCGTTTCTTTGATATCTGCACCGGTCTGTTGCTCAGATATTTTCGAGAATTTTTTACAATTGGGGAAATACTTTTCTCCCATGGCCGTCTTCCTGATGGCTGAAATCAATTGGATTGATGCATTTGATTTGCAGACGTAGCCATTGGCGCTGGCTTTCAATGCGCGTGCCGCGTACTGATCTTCAGGGAAGATGCTAAGCATAATCACTGGCAGATCGGGATAATTTCCTCTGATCAGTTTTAGGGTTTGAAATCCGTCCAGATCCGGCATGGTAATGTCAAGCAGGACCACATCGCACGATATTTTCACCAGCATATCCATAGCCTTGCGTCCACCCGCTGCTTGGCCGGTAACCCTGATATCATCTGTTTCCGAGAGCAGCTGCACAATTGTCCGGCGTACCACTTTTTTATCATCAATAATTAAAACGCTTATCATTGGTAGAAATCCTCCGTGGTGCTTAATCGAATAAGAAGATCAAATCCCTATAAAATCGGAAATTCATCCATTACACCATTAGTACTATATACGGGCGAATCTTTAAAAGATGTCAGGAAATGGATGATTATTTTGTAGGGGATTACGCCAGATGCTTGTAGGGTTATCCCTACACAGGAGGTTTTCGGTCAGTTACTTATTATCTGTATGGCTTAAGTTGATTCGTAAAAATGGCTGATCATAAAAGAATATGAAAGAGAAATAAAAACTTTGCAGGTCGTTAACATTAATTAATCAGTTTGTTAATTGTGGCGTAACGCGCCAGTTCAGCATTCGTATTCATATCCATCTTTTCAGTCAACCGGGACCGATAGGTGGTGATGGTTTTATCACTCAAAGATAATTTGTTGCTGATTTCTGAAATAGTTTTTCCCTGGGCAAGCAGGAGAAATACCTGATATTCACGATCTGAAAGTTTTTTGTGTGGCAATTCTGCTGCTGGATTTAGCAGATCATCAGCCATCTTTTCCGCCAGAGAAGGGGTGATATATCTGCCGCCTGCCGCAATTTTACGAATGGCAGTGACCAGTTCATCCGGGGCAGCGGCCTTGGTCAGATATCCTGAAGCGCCTCCCTTTAAAGCACGTATCGCATACTGCTCTTCCGGGTACATGCTAAGCATCAGAACAGGTAATTCTGAAAATTCATGTTTAATCTGATTAAGAATTTCAAGTCCGTCACGATCAGGCAAAGAGATATCCAGCAGGACGATATCAAAACTCTGCTGCCGAACCAGCGTTATGAGTTCTGAACCACTACCAGCTTCTCCTGTAATTTCAATGTCCGATAAATCCGATATAATCTGCCTGATACCCCGGCGCACAAGAGGATGGTCATCCGTAATAATTACTTTGATCATGATTTTAATTCCCTTTGTTTAACGGGTATCGAGGCTCGTATTGTCGTGCCTTCGCCGGGTGTACTATCTATGGAAACCTTGCCATTCAAAGCCCTGACTCTTTCGCGTATACCCGTAAGGCCGTATGCTGATGACATTGATTTATTTTTAATATCCATCCCGATGCCATTGTCTGTCACTTCTAAATCCAGACGCTTATTAACCATATCCGATCGCACAATAACTTTTTTGGCCTCTGCGTGACGAATAATATTTGTCAGTGCCTCCTGCAGAATCCGGAAAGCTGCAGTGGAAGAATCTGGATCAATCTTGACATCTTCATTCTCGATTATCAACTCACAGTTGATGCCGGTACGTTTCCGAAATTCTTCTACCTGCCATTCGATAGCCGAAAATAGCCCCAGATGATCCAGAATTCCAGGACGCAGTTGGGTTGAAATACTTTGAACAGTGATAATGGCCTGATCTATGTCCTCCATTATCTGCAAAGATTTCTCAACCAGTTTCCTGTCTTTTATCTTATCTCCAAGCCAGGTGATATCCATTTTCAAGGCAGTCAGCACCTGCCCGAGTTCATCATGAATCTCGCGGGCAAGCAGGGTACGCTCCTTTTCAATAACATTCTGCAGGTATGTGGCAAGATTCTGCAGCTCTGCCTTAGACTTAACCAACTCTTCTGTCTTTTTTTTATCTTCAGTGATATCTTGTGCAGTACCAAAAAGTTTGATAACCTCCCCTGTATTCGACATTAAAGTAGTTCCAATAGCATGCATCCAAGATGTTTCCCCACTCGGTCTCATGATTCTAAAAATAAGATCGAATGGCGAACCATCCATAGATCCCTTTTCTACTGCCCTTTCCAAAACAAGCCAGTCATCCGGGTGAATATAAGTCTCATGTTTGGTAAATGAAGGTTCACTCTCATTTGGATTGAGTCCGAATATTCGGTATATTTCATCGGACCATACCGGTGTCCCAATGGATGGGTCCAGTTCCCAGTGGCCTATGTGAGCTACCCTCTGGGCTTCTTTAAGAAGGTTCTCAGTCACACGCATTTCATTCTCCGACTGCTTGCGCTCGGATATGTCATGGTAATTAAGCAATATGCCATTGATTGTTGTGTCGTTAATACAATTTACAGCAGTCAGTTCTACCCATGTATAAGTTCCGTCTTTACATTTGTATCGATATTCTATTTTCGTCGTAGATGCGTCGTTCTTTTCGAGCAAGTCATAAAATTCTTTCTGAATCCTTCCAATATCTTCCGGATGAACCGTTTCCCATCCGTCTGTACCGACCAGATCCTCCGGTTTCCATCCGAACCATCTCTCAATATTTGGGCTTTTATATTTCATGATACCATCAGCCCCCATGATGCCAATAACATCACCGATATTTGCTACCATCGCAGAGTGCCTTGCGTTGGTCTCCCGCAGCGCCTCCTCTGCCAGTTTGTGCTCGGTGATATCACTAATGGTTACTATGACTGATTTGGATTCACTTGGCTCAGTACCTTCCATTGACATGGCCGAATAGACTGCCCAAGAGACACCTCCGTCGGGGCGTATGGTCCCTATTACAGTAGGTCCTTGTGGCTCGCCCGTCTTTAGGCACTGGCTTACCGGTAGCTCCTCTATAGGGCATAGAGTCCCGTCTTCATTTAGCGTAGTTCCTTCCCAGTCTTTCACATAGCGGCTCGTAATCGTATCATGCGAAAGGCCGAAGGTTGTCTGTGCCACCAGATTCGCAAGCTCAATGCCGCCATCCGGTAAAACCTGAACGGCCCCACTGGGCATATGCTTAAACAACTGACGAAAACGCTCTTCACTCCTTATTAACGTCTCCTCTGCCAACTTAATCTTCGTGATATCGTTAAAAATCATACCGAGACCGTCGTTCACTTTGAAAGCCTTAAGCTCAATATGCTTATCACCAGTGAGGGGATGATTTGTAATATCACGAATATAGAAAGGAACACCTGTTTTCATCACCTTTTTGTATTCATTATATCGATCTGTTTCTTTAATATTTGGAACGGTATCGATGATATTCTTGCCTATGACATCTTGTTTCTCAACTCCAACTGTTTCAAGGGCTGTTTTGTTCATTTCAATAAGGTTTAATTTCGAATCAAAAAGGATAAAACCATCAGTTGCTGAATCCATGAAGCTTTGTAATCTTTCTTCACTTTCCAGTATGACTTGCTCCGCCCTCTTACGTTCGGTGATGTCATGAAGAGTGGCAAATACCTGATAGGGGTTCTTTTCATTTTCTTTGAATAGAGCTTTGGCACTCACACTTAACCAAGTATAATCATTTTTCTTAGGATTAAAAATCCCCATTTCATAGTTTTCTATCACTTTCCCTGTTTTTAAAGCTACCAATGACGGATACTCTTCTGCGCTCATGAGAGAATTGTCTTTTTTTATTACCTTCCATCGAGAGTCATATGGATCTCTACCTAAAAATTGATCTCTTGTTATCCCAAACATTTCAAGAGCGGCATCATTAATATCTAGAAATGTCCCATCGGCACTTTGATAAAATACTCCTTGGTTCATTGACTCGAAAAGAAATTTATATTTCTTTTCACTTTCTATCAGTGCTTTTTCAATCTTTTTCCGTTCAGTAATATCCCTGAAAATCCCTTGGACTATACTATTTTTATAATCAACGACACTTGAACTGATATCAACATCGATTATTGATCCATCTTTTTTTATGAATTTGGTTTCAAATTTAAAGTGTCCTTTACTCTTTGTTTGTTCTAAAGCCTGCCTTGAAATCCTTTTTTCAGACTCTGGGTGAAGCATTTTTATCGACCATCGATTTATTTCATCCTTATCATAACCAAGAATTTTGTTTGCATTTGTATTTGTGTCTAAAATTTTACCTTGTAAATCATGCAGGATAATTCCATCATTAGATTCCTCAAAAAGAGTTTTGTATTTTTGTTCTCGATCAAAAAGAGCATCTTGGGTCTGTTTGTATTCTGTTACATCAATTAGAACTGCCAGTGCTTCTATAATTTTATTATCACAGTCTTTTTTAGAAACGGCCGATAAAAGGACATCAATGATTTCACCATTCTTCTTTTTAAACTGATACGGTACATCATTTATGTATCCATTCTTAAAAAATTGAGGCATGTATATTTCAGTGGCATCTTTGTAAGATTCTTTGGTTAAAAATTTTGTTGATTTTTTACCAATTACTTCATCTCGGCTGTAGTCAAGTATTTTTAGCCAATAGTCGCTTACACTGAGCAAATTGGCTTCATTGTCAATCGAATGCATCATTGCTGGAGTGGAATTATAAATCATTCGATATTGGGCTTCTTTAGTTCGTAGTTGATCTTCCGATTTTATACGCTCAGTGATGTCAATGAATATCCCATCCCAGAGAATACTTCCATCCTCCATCCTGTCAGGTGTCGACCGAGCTTCAATCCATCGCTCTTCTTCGTTTTTTAATAACCGGATAATCGCATGATATGATTCATTGGATTCAGCAGATTTTTGGATACCTTCAAGAAATACCTTTTGATCTTCGGGATGCACCATGCCTAATAGTTCAGAGGGATCTTTCATTACATCTTCAGCAGCAACGCCCAGAATGGACTTAACTGTGTCATTAATATACGGAAAAGTAAAAGCCCAGTCAGAAGACATCTTGAATTGATAGACAACAACTGGGGAGTTTTCTAAAACCCTTCTATACTTTGATTCACTCTGACGCAGTGATTCCTCAGCCTGCTCACGTTCCATGATTTCTTTTTTTAATCCTATATTTGCTTTTTCCAGGTCCACTGTCGTATTCGCCAGAGCGATGGCTTGACTGCGCGACTTAGATAGAGACAATACCATGCCAAATAAAAGTATGCTGATGGTGAGGCCAAGCACTAAGATGAAGTTTAAACCACCAGATGAGATGTTTTCTTCGAAATATTTTGAGGAAACGAAAGATAGCAGCCAGTTATGGTTGGCATATTCCAGGACAACTTGGTTAGTGGCAAAATGGCGTCCTTCGGGGTGGTTGTGAGGTTCTTCTGCGTTATCGCTTTGATATTGCAGAGTTTCTTTTAGTGGCTTATCGCCATCAAAAATCTGAAGGTTAACGTGGTCCTCTTTTTCAGCCAGAATACCCTTCATGAAATCATTCATACGAAAAGGGCTGTAAACATATCCCAGTAACGCCTTACGCCTCTGTTCCGATGTTTCCTGCGGTTCTCCTTTGCGGTAAATAGCCTGGTAAATGAGAAATCCTGACTGTATGTCCTTATTCGTTTCCTGGACCAGGGTGACTTTGCCGCTTAAGGCTGCTTTCCCGGTGTCACGAGCCCTGATCATGGCTTCTTTACGGGTGGCTTGAGAAAACATGTCATAGCCAAAAGCCCGTTGATTCCTCCAATCGAAGGGCTCAAGGAAAAGGATAGAGGTGTATTCTGCCCGCTCCCCGTCAGGGTAGATAGTGTATTGAGGAAATCCCTCTCCTCGAATCTGACGAATATGAGCCTCCTTTTCTGAAGGAAGAATTCGTTTGGAAAAGCCAATTCCCTGAATTCCCGGATAATATTGATCAATTTGCAACTTGTTTACATAAGTCCGCCAATTCTCTCGAGTGACTTCGTTGGAAATCGAAAAGAGACCGCTTCCCCCTTGAAGCAGAAATTCATAGGCCTGGAGGCGTTCGGAAATTTTAGCCTCTATTGTCTTGACCCGAAAGTTAAAACGCGTTTGAGCCCTTTTGATTGCTCCATCCCTGGCGAAATACCAGGCGCCGAAAGTTAGTAGTAAGGCTATAGACAGGACAATCCATGCAACCGATCTGCCCATAGGGACAAGACGGTGGAAAATCGAAAATATGCCGGACATCCGAGTGGATGGTTGACCAGACAGTTCCGGTTTAATCTTATCTTGCATCATCTATAACCTCTGCCATCTTCAAGAATGCCCACTGTATGGTTGAATTTATACATATCGACAAATTTGGCATTTCTCGCATGAAGTTTAGCTGTTCCTGTATTCAATTATTCAAATTGTAACTGCAAAAATTTCTAAAATGAACGTTATATGAAATAGTTGGAAATTGCAAAATTAATACATGATTTTGGCAGCTTCCCTCCTGAGTATATATGGTATTATCAAACAGTAGTCAAATTCTCCAATTTACCAAGCGCTTCTTTCACCAATCCGAGTTTTTAAAAATTTCCAAAATACCATATCTGGTATCGGCAAATTTTTCATCCTCAGACTTAAAATTAAATTATATAGGAACAAGAACAATCAAATTGAAAAAGACTCCATTCAATTTTATTGGAGAGTAGCTGTAACAAGGAAAAATAATATTTTTTTCCAAAAATCTGAGCTCATTTGCTCAAATTCCTTAGATTACGTGCCGCGCTACACCGCGCATGTGTCATTTTGTTACGGACAGATTATCCAGGTTTTTAGTTTTCATAAGCAGAAACATACCTAAAAAAGCGGTAATGGCCATTGCCCCGAACGTAATCCCCCAGGAAATGGAGCTGTTCCCTCCCCCTGTCCGGTCCAGGACAAATCCCACTGCAATGGGGGACACCGATGCTGCTGCAAATCCTGCCACTGACTGAAGCGCCATGGTGATACCCCGCCGGTCCGGATTGGCCGAAGTGATGACACCGGCATGGATGGCTGCAGAATCTCCCT
>Ga0307988_1000928_pt1 | contig 18167 bp, 19 predicted proteins | sample EllFjometagen183_FD_203166 | JGI IMG/M metagenome (GOLD analysis project Ga0307988, IMG submission 203166) | Marine microbial communities from Ellis Fjord, Antarctic Ocean - #183 | ecosystem: Environmental > Aquatic > Marine > Unclassified | place: Southern Ocean | collected 2014-10-08 | reverse complement strand
AGAGTGTCCCTAAGAATTTCCCAAGCACCCAGATCTGTTCACAATGCGGTAATCAGATTAAAGAAGCCAAGGAACTTAACGTAAGGGAGTGGGAATGCCCTGTGTGCTGTTCACACCATGACAGGGACAAAAATGCCAGTATAAATATCCTAATAGAAGGACTGTTTCTTCTGTCGGGTAAGAAAAGAACCGCAGGGACAGCGGGGTCTGGTCGCAAACAAGTTTGCTGCTCGACCAAGCGACCCGGATAGCTGGGTAAGCTTAGACCACGGTAGGTCTATCGACCAGGAATCCTGCCAATTCATTGGCGGGTAGTTCAAATTATAGATATAATCGCTTTCGGCAGTTTTACTACGGGTTATTACAATTTCACGGTCAGTATCATTCTCGAATCGATAGGTAAATAGATTATAGGTATCGCCATAGCTGCTTTCCCAACCTACTCTATAATGATTTCTGTCCGTATAGTATACTGTCTTTAGACTCCCGTCCTCATATTTTGTCTCCGTTTTCTCATAATTCTCATAGTCAAGCATGTCTCCCCAACCGTATATAATTGCCAGAATACTTTCGTTGGAACTGGTTGGATCTATCTCTCTCATTGTCTGCCAGGTAGCTTTGATATGGACAATTCCAAAATTGTCTTCTGTTTCAATTGGATCAGTGGGCTCATTTGTCTCATCTGGATTTGGAGAGCTTGAAGCAGGGATTTCGGTGGCCGAGGGTGAAGGTGTCTTAGTCGGAGAAGGTGTTTCAGCCAAGGCCTGCTGTGCAATGTCTTCATCTACCTCAATACCCATTATGCCAAGTAGGTCGATGAGATCAGCTTGGGTATATACATGTTTGTCACCATCCGTTAAATTATTTTTCCATATATTGAAAGTATCAACTAAATCATCCGCATTAGAATATAAAATATAGTTTACAAAGTATTCCTTATTACCACCAAGCATATTTTCCAGTTCAACATTAATCAAATTCAGGACATAGTTTTTTTGTCCAGTATCTTTTACATTCTTATTTCCGGCCAGATGTCCCGCTAATTTATCTATTATTGCAGCATATCGAGAATCTGTATCACCATATGTTTTTCTTATGTAACTTTGGGCATATTTGACAATTATTGAGACATCAAACCCTAGATCTAAAGCAGTTTCTTTAACTGTGTCCTTAACATATGCAACAGTATTCTCAGCCTTTTCTGTTAAATAATTCACTGTAGATGCAAATAAGGTGGCATCTTTAGATTTTTCAGTGGCAGGCTTTGGAGTTGATGTAATATTTGTTTCTGCTTTTTGTGGGGATTGTTTAATCTCTTTTGTTATTTCATTAAGTTGGTTGTCTATTATTTCTTCATTATCAGGAGGAACTGCTTCAAGGGACATTTCATAAATATTCAGTTTTGTATAAAACTCAAGCATGGATGCCACCAATAGGAAACCAGTGGGAAATTCTTTTTCCGCAGATACTTTCCTTATTAATGTAAATGGAGCTTTAACTTCTGGGATTTGCTTCAATACGGATGGTTTTTTTATAGAATAAGCCGCTTCGTCATACATTGCCTCGAGTTCTGCAATTTCATTGGGTGTAGCCGAAGTTTTTAATTTGCCACTTTTCAATTCCATTATTTTTTTCTCTGCGTTTTCAAGATAAGTAGAAGAAACGTAATAGTCCGCCGATAAAATAACAGAATTTAAAAAAGCACCAGCTTCATAGTTCTCAATAGCATCTATTAAATTTCCATTAATTTGCTTTACATAGGTTGATGAAGCTGTGGAAATAAGCCTGTCGGATTGGCGTTGATTTTCTTTTTCAAGGATTACAGCGACAGAAGCTGTATTATTGATAAGCCATGCAGCGTATTCATTTTGTGTGTCAATCAGTTTACAAACAGCATCAATCATATAAATATTTAGGATAGACTGAACAGCGGGACTATCAGGTTTCATTTTCTTATATTCATTAATTTCTTCCTCATGTGATTCCAAGATAACCCTATATGCTGTAATTCGTTCAAGAATATCAAAAAGCATGGAGGCGTCAGCGGAAGAAGCCTCGTTGATTTTCCCCATATACTTTCGAAGATTGTCCTCGTAATTAGAAAAGCCATCATTTAAACCAAAAGCATTTTTTGCTGCTTTTCCAATTTAATCAATCATTGTGGAAACAGTTTTTTCTCTTTCTTTTAGCATATTGCGTTCATCTTTTGTGTCGGCCCGGGTCGAGGATGTGTAAAGGTAACTGCCCATCTGCATGTTGATGATGTCTTCTTCAGCACTTATTCGTTTAAAACTACAACCAGAAAATAAGCCTATAGTTAAACAAATGACTAAAACAAAAGAAATCACTTTTTTCATTATGTATCTCCTAATATAAAATACTAGTATGTACCGTGGTCCTGACTTTTCTCCCATTCATCCATTAAAGGAAGGCAGCCGTCTCTGTCAAGACTGATACGTTTGAGTTCGTCACCGTTGCTTCCATCGAGAACGTGGTAAATGAATGCGTCGATAAAACCGATTTTTTCAGCATCATCTTTTGTACATCCGTAGTAAATTGTTGGAATTCGAGCCCACATAATTGCTGAAAGGCACATTGGGCAAGGTTCACAAGTTGAATAGATTTCACAGTCTGGAATCAATGGAGAGCCAATGACTTTGCAGGCTTTACGAATTGCCTGTACTTCTGCGTGGGCGGTTGGGTCATCATTTTTCAACACCATATTATGGGCAGAGGCTATAACTTCGCCATTACGCACAACTACGGCCCCGAATGGACCGCCGTCACCGCAAGAAACTCCCCGTTTGGCTTCTTCCAAAGCAAGTTCCATGAATTTGTTCATTTTGTCACTTCTTTCATATACAGTTTATCATTATTTTTTAAAATGATAAACTATTCCGGGAAAAATCAACATATGTTTTAAATAATATTTACATAATATAGTGATGTCTATATACTGAAATACATGGTTATTAACAGGGGGTCATATGAAAAATTATGTAATGGGTAAAATAGCAAGTTTCCCCAAACACTATGAATATGGGTATTTCGGATGGCCGAGTGTAGCAAAAATTGAAGATGGTACACTTGTGGCCGGTGTTTCCGGTATGAGACGTCATCACCTATGTACCGATGGAAAAATTGTTTTGTATTATGGATCAAAAGAAGGCCTTTCCTGGTCAGCACCCAGAATAGTTGAAGATTCTCAGATTGATGACAGAGACACAGGAGTATTGTGTATAGAAGGCAACGATATTCTGGTTTCATGGTTTACCGGAAATCATTTTAAAGCAAGCTGGGATTTAGATGATAAAACTCAAAAGGCAATTTCATATTGGTCTGAAGAAAAATTTCGGGATTACAGTGGAAGTTTCGTAAAGGTTACTTCAAAAAATGGTAAAAAATTCAGCGATAAAATAAGGGTTGGAGTATCAGCGCCACATGGTCCTGTTAAATTGAACGACGGATCCATAATGTACATGGGGAATGTTTTTGATAAAGATGGAAAGTATCCGTTGGTTGAAGTAATAAAAAGCAGTGATGGTGGATATACATGGGAAAAGGTCGGACAAGTTCCTTATGCAGACGGAATAACTCATAAAGCATACGTTGAACCGCATATGATTGAGCTTTTGAATGGCACTTTGTTTGGCGTTATAAGAGATCAATCTGAGTATGAAGATATTGGTAAGGTTTTCAGGGTGTTATATACGGTTTCATCAGACAGGGGTAAAACATGGGCTGTTCCAAAGCCGATTGGAGTTGAGGGTTCCCCGCCGCATCTGATGATGCATTCATCCGGGGTGCTGATATGCACTTATGGATTCAGAGCTTATGATTGCGTAAAGGATACAGGCGAAGGCTCCGGACAACGGGCCATTTTAAGTTATGACAATGGCAAAACATGGAGTGAGCCACGAAAAATAAGCGATCATATCGGTAATTGGGATCTGGGATATCCCTGTACAGTTGAATTGGAAGACAAGAGTCTTTTTACTGTTTATTACCAACAGGAAGACAGCGAACATCATCCCGGTCTTCTTTATAGCAAATGGAGTATATAGAAGACACATATATTTGAAAAAGCAGAAGATACATATATAATGATAATAAGCAAATTAGTATGACAGATAATGGGGGACAGAGGTTTGGATCTTAAAACCAAATTCCAGAAACAAAAAATGATGAGAACTGTTATTTACAGTCTCATTCCGGTTGTGCTCTACTCAGTTTATCTTTTCGGGCTCAGGACACTGGCACTTTTGGCCGTTGTAATGGTCTGCGGAGTAGTATCGGAATACCTTGTGATGCGGAGTATTAATGGAGAAAAAGCTAAAGTCAGTGAAGCGGTGCTTGTAAGCAGCATTTTATTCACACTTACATTGCCGCCGTCTGTACCGTTTTGGGTAGCCGGAGTAGGCATCATATTCGGTATAGTTTTCGGAAAAGCTGTTTTCGGTGGGTTCGGCAAAAACATTTTTAATCCAGCGATTGTGGCACGTTGCTTTGTTTACATATCTTTCCCTGCATTTATGACGGTATCATGGACAAAACCTTTCACTAGTTTTCCCGGTGGATTAATTAAATTTACAAATAATATTGATGCAGCTACTAATGCTACACCACTTATAACGTTTAATAAGACTGGTGAAATGGCATCATACTGGGATTTATCATACGGAGGAGTTGCCGGATCACTTGGTGAAACCGCAGCGATTCTATTGGTTTTGGCCGGAATATTTCTAATAGTCAAAAAAACAGCATCTTGGAAAGTAATGGTTTCATGTCTTACTGGATTTGGTGTTTTGAGCACAATATTATGGATTACAGGAGTCACTGCTGCTGACCCGCTATTTGCAATTCTATCAGGCGGATTTATTTTCGGAATGATATTTATGGCAACAGATCCGATTACTGCACCTAAGACTGATACAGCCCGTATTATTTATGGACTAGCTATTGGAATGATAACAGCGGTTATAAGAATCTTCGGACTTTTTGCAGAGGGGATGATGTTCGCAATCCTTGTTGCAAATATGTTTGTTCCTTTAATTGAAAGAATGCTAAAAGATATGAAGGCACGCAAGAAACAGAAGAAGGTGGCAGCATGAAAAAAGGATATATTTATACCATAATATTCATGGCTGTTGTGAGCATTGTATTCACTGGTCTGCTTGCAGGGGTGAATGCAGCCTACAAGAAAAAAATAGCATTCAATCAAGAAGCAGTATTAAAAAGCTCAATTCTATTGTCAGTAGGAGTTGAATCCGGTGATGATGTAAATGCGGTTTTTGCCGAAAAAGCACAGGAAAATAAATTAGGTGATACAACCTACTATTCTATTGAAACCGATTCAGGAACTGCTTTTGCAATTCCGTTTGAGGGTCCCGGACTTTGGGGAACTATCAGAGGATATATCGGGGTTGCCTCAGATTTACAGTCAATTCAGGGAATTGCCTTTACTGAACAAAACGAGACTCCCGGACTTGGTGGCAGGATTGAGGAAGACTGGTTCAAGAATCAATTTATGGATTTATCTCTCGAAACGGTTATTACATATAGCGGAGATTCCGGACTGGATGCCATTACCGGTGCAACATCAACATCCAATGCGGTTCTTAAAATAATCAATGAATTTATAAGTACAACATTAAAAGAATTGGAGGAAGCCAGATGAAGAATGAATTAAAGACGGTTTTCTTCAGAAACCTTTGGCGGGAAAATCCCGTAATACGGCAGATACTCGGAATATGTTCTGCGCTTGCAGTGACCAACCGAATGGAGAATTCTCTTGTTATGGGGTTAGGCCTGATGTTTGTAACGGCATTTTCCAGCCTTACACTTTCAGCTCTTAGAAATCACATACCTGACAGAATCAGAATGATTGTGCAGACCCTTGTTATTGCTGCATATGTTATCATCGTGGATATATTTATTAAGGCTAACCTGCCCGAAATAAGTGCAGCCCTTGGACCCTATGTCGGACTTATTATAACCAACTGTATAATCATGGGACGAGCAGAAGCATTTGCACGAAAAAATCCTCCGGTTTTATCTTTCTTTGACGGGTTGTTTGCAGGGTTAGGCTACACCATAATTCTAATGTGTATTGCTCTTATCAGAGAAATTCTGGGATTTGGAACAATTTTCGGGTTTGATGTGAACTTCCTTAACTTCACAACTTGGACCATTATGGTTGTGCCTCCGGGAGCATTCTTTATGATTGCAATTCTTATATGGGTAGCATCAGGAATTACCGACAGGCGTTTAAAAAAGAATGAAAACAAACAGAAGGGAGCAGCATGATGAATAGTCCTCAGATTAGTCCTTTTATAATATTTTTTGCATCAATAATAACCAGTAATATGGTGCTTACAAATTTCCTCGGAATGTGCTCTTTCATATCTGTTTCAAATGAATTTAAAACAGCTTCCGGGCTTGGAAAAGCTGTCACACTGGTAATGATTTTTACCACGATTATAAATTTTGCAGTATATAGATTCATAGTTGTTCCACTTGAGCTGGAGTATCTAAGATATGTTGTTTTCATTATCGTTATAGCGGCATCAGTGCAGATAATTGAACTTGCAATGGACAGATTTCTGCCGGAACTTCATATAAAACTTGGTATTTTTCTTCCTTTAATAACTGTAAACTGTGCAATTCTTGGTATCAGTTTGTTTATGGTAATAAGAGATTATAACTTTGTTCAGTCGTTGCTATTTGGAGCAGGAAGCGGACTTGGTTGGTGGCTTGCGATATCAACACTCGCAGCAATTAGGGAAAAAACAAACAAGAGTAAAGTGCCCCAGGGTTTAGTAGGTCCCGGGCTGACATTTATAATAATTGGTCTTATGGCAATGGCGTTTATGGGATTCTCAGGAATTTTTACAATTCAGTAAGCATTTGGAGAGTGTATGGAGATTTTAAAAACAATCCTCAGTGTTACAGGCATATCCACCGTTCTGACGGTGCTCATAATTATTGCAGAAAGATTTCTGAATAATTATGGTGAGTGTAAAATTGATATTAATGATAGTGAAAAAGAACTCACTGTTGACGGAGGCAGTTCGCTTCTTTCTTCACTTGCGTCAAATAAAATTTTTATTCCATCAGCCTGCGGAGGTAAAGCGACATGCGGCCTATGCAAAATTAAAGTTCTTAGTGATGTAGGTCCGGTTCTCCCAACAGAGGAACCTTTTCTCACACCGGAAGAAATTAAAGACGGAATAAGGCTATCCTGTCAGGTAAAAATTAAAAAAGATATTAAAGTTAGTATTCCTGAAGAGTTGTTCAATATAAAAGAGTACCATGCAACCGTTTCTCGTATTTCTGATATGACGCATGACATTAAAGAATACAGACTTGAGTTTGACGCTGGTGAAGAGATTAAGTTCAAAGCCGGACAGTACATGCAGATTGAGTCTAAACCATATGGGAAAATTAAAGAAAAAGCAGTTAGAGCTTATTCAATATCATCTGTACCATCTGACACAAAGGCAGTTGAGCTAATTATAAGAAGAGTTCCGGGTGGTTTATGTACTACATATATGCATGATCATATCAAAGAGGGTGACCGTGTAAGAATTACAGGACCATATGGTGACTTTTATAGGCGAGATGATAGCGATCAGTATGTGTTTATGGCCGGAGGTTCAGGTATGGCTCCAATCAAGTCAATTGCTATGGATATTATTGAAAAGGGGATTGATAAGGAAATGTTCTTCTTCTTTGGGGCGGTTGGCAAGAAAGATTTATACCATACTGAATTTTTTAGGAATCTCGAAAAAGAATATCCGAAATTCAAGTATATACCTGCTCTTTCAAATGCGGCACCTGAAGATAACTGGGAAGGTGAGACTGGGCTCGTAACGGATGTTATGAAAAATTATATTGATACAGGCAGCGGAAAGCATGCATATTTATGCGGCAGTCCCGGGATGATTAATGCGTGTATAAAAGTTCTCGTGTCCATGGATTTCAAAGAAGAATCAATATACTACGATAAGTTTTAATGGTGATAATATGAAACAAAATCCAAAAATGAAATTAATACAAGAAAACATGCAGCCGGGTGCATACACAGCACATGGGTTTCTCGGTGATGATACTAGGTCGCTCAAAGATATACTAAGAACCGATGACCAGGCTGTTACCTCAATGGGTATCACCCATAAAGACATTGCGGCCAGAATGATGTATTTCACGGAGTTTGGAAAAGAAGCACCGGATTCAGTAGTAATACTTGATGGGGTTTATGAAGTGCTGGTTGATGACCATAGAGGCTTTATTCCATGTCCGTTTGCCGATAATGCCAAAGAGTTTAAGAGCAATACAAAGCTATATAATAGAGATCAAGACCGAGAAATATACTGGTCGGATCTTAACATTCATATGATTAGTGAGCATGGATTTTATGAAGGACAGGGTTCTTTTTTCAGAACAGATCCTGTTGATTTAGCAAAAATCCTCGGGCTTATCGAATAACTTTGCAACAAACTGTGCACGACATCCGTCGGATGTAATGCACAAAGTATATGGAGGTTGTTATGTATTATTTCTTTAAATATCTGGGATGGGTAAATATAACTCTTCTTGTGCTGGTTATTGCACACTTCATATTGCGTCGGGTTAATAAATATGGCTTTAAAAACAAGAACAAATTGCTTCGGAGTATTTCCGCATCTATGTCAAAAGCACATCCATATATTGTAGGCCTATTATTAGTAATAGCCTTTCTTCATGGTTATAATCTTGTCGGAGGCATAAGGCTGCACAGTGGGTTTATAGCTTTTGCAGTAATTCTTCTTCAAAGTGGTTTTGGAGTACTTGTGAAATATGTTAAAAAGAAACCTGTTTTGATTATTCACAGAATCACTGGACTTCTTTTGGTCATCTCAGTGTTTATCCATGTCATTCTCATGAAAACTTAAACATCCCTTTTTGTGCATACCATTCGACGGATGTAATGCACACGACGGATGTAATGCACATCCTATGAATGTTAGGTGTCAAAGTTGTTGTATCTGGGCTTTCAAATTAGATTTAGGGCTATTTTTGGGTATATATGCATTAAAGGAAGTGACTAAATGAAAAAAGTAAAATCAATTCATAGTGCTATTGAAACATCTGACGGAGCTGGTGTTAAATTAAATAGAGTTTTTGGGTACAACGAAACACCACGCTTTGACCCTTTTCTAATGCTGGATTATTTTGCAACGGAAAACTCTGATGATGTAATTAAGGGATTTCCATGGCATCCGCATAGAGGAATAGAGACAATAACATATATACTTAAAGGCTCGATTGAGCATCAGGATAGTTTAGGGAATAAAGGAGTTATCGGTGATGGGGAAGTTCAGTGGATGACCGCTGGAAGCGGCATTATTCATCAGGAAATGCCGGCAGCTTCCGTAGACGGTATTGAGGGATTTCAATTGTGGTTAAATCTTCCGCAAAAAGATAAAATGACTGATCCGAGGTATGGAGAAGTCAAAGCGGATATGATTAAAACTTTAGAGAAAGATGATGCTCAGATTAAGGTCATCGGAGGAGAATTTGAAGGGGTTAAAGGCGCAATAGACAGAAAAGAATTAGGCGTCAATCTTTATGATGTATCAATTCCTGCTGGCCAAAAATATACACATTTACCAGGAGATGGTATTAATACTTTCATATTTGTATTTAAAGGATTTGGATATTTTGGGACAAATCAAGATAGAGTCAATGAAAAAGATGCAGTGCTGTTTGAAGGCGAAGATGGAATACAGATAGAAGCAGTGACAGACCTGAGGTTTTTGCTTGGTGAGGGACGCCCTCTTAATGAAGCTATATCATGGGGAGGCCCGATTGTTATGAATACGAAAGAAGAGCTTAAAACAGCTTTTCGCGAGTATGATGAAGGAACGTTTATAAAACACAAATAGGAATGCATATTAGTATTAAAAAGACTCCGGTTATCTTATGCTCGGAGTCTTTTTTAGTGGTATAATTTAAGCGGAGGGGACTATGGACAAACCTAACATACTTTTAATTTTCTGTGACCAGTGGCGAGGTGACTTTTTAGGAAGTCTCGGACACAAGGTTAAAACTCCATTTATTGACCAGCTTGCTGGTGAGGGAATGACTTATACATCTGCTTACTGTGCAACTCCAAGCTGTATACCGGCAAGGGCAAGTCTATTGACCGGGATGAGTGGTTCTTCATGCAACAGAATAGGATATATGGATGGAATCCCTTGGAAATATCCGGTTACTATGCAGGGATGCTTCCATGATGCAGGCTACCAGACAATTAATGTTGGCAAAACTCATTATTACCCTAGAAAAGCCAATCTGGGATTTGAAATAAACAAGCTTTATGACCCTCAGAACTGGTTGGATGGTGAAAAAAGCGACTACCATCAATGGCTTCATGATCAGACAGATGGAAAAGTAATAGATCCGGGAGATGCAGTTGATAATAATGGTTTTGCATATATTCCATGGACATATCCTAATTATCTGCATCCTACTGAATGGACGGCAGACACTGCTCTTGATGAAATAAAAAACAGAGACCAAAGCAGACCGTTTTTTATGCAGATTGGATTCCACCGTCCGCATCCACCTCTTGACCCACCAACAGCATATTATGATATGTACAGAGATACGGATTTTGGTGAAGCTGCAATAGGTGACTGGGAACCCGAAGAGTGGCGCAGACAAAGTGCAAGCAATGCACCAATGATTGGTGTTAAAACTGAAGAAGACAGACAGGTTGCCATAAGAGCTTACTGTGCTCAGCTTACCCATATTGATTATCAGGTGGGGAAAATAGTCTATTATTTAAACCGTCATGAACATACTAAGAATACAATTATAATGTTTACAAGTGACCATGGAGATTTACTCGGAGATCATTGCACGTGGAGAAAGATTTTCCCATATGAGGGGTCTTCAAAAATCCCAATGATAATAAAGACACCGGACACTATGATTCAGACAGTAAATACTACACTTGGTTATAGAAAAAATGATACCCCCGTAACTCATATGGACATTATGCCGACTCTTTTAAAAGCCGCCGGTATAACTGTTCCCGAAAATGTAGAAGGGGTTGATTTTATGGGACCTCTTTATGGGAAGCCAATAATGGGACGGGAATTCATTCACGGTGAACATACCGCAGGTGATCTTATAGGTGTTCAGTTTGTAACAGATGGGAAATTTAAGTATTGTTATGATACTTATCATGGGAAAGAGCAACTCTTTAATCTTCTAGATGATCCAAAAGAACTTAAAAATCTAGCACCGCTTCTAGACCATGCGGAAACTTTGGCCCTTTGGAAAGGGAGACTTATTAAAATTCTGGAAAAACGCCCACAGGATGGACTTGTTGTGAACGGTGAGTTGGTTAGTGGAAAATCACTGCCGCCCATAAGAAAAGAACTACTGGAAGGAATCATGAGGTCGGAACTGCATCTAAATGCCCAAAGGGGTATCAGTCACTACTTCGGTGAGGATTTTCTTAATAAATAGAACTAGCTTGTATTAATCCGAAACCAACGAAAAATGTTTTCTTTCTAACAAAATGCATATATTTATATGAACAATTTTGTTAAAAGTGTTAAAATTTTAACAAAATCTCGAAATCCTATTGTAGAGCTTAAAGTTATGTTGTAGAATACTTTTGAATTTAAATTGGGGCAAAAGATAGATATAAAACTTAATCCAGGAAAGGTAGTAGAAAATGTGTAAGAACAAACTAGCAGAAGAAAAGTTTGCGGAACTTGACGCTTTCATCGAAAAACTGGGAACAGGCGGAGAAAATCTTATAGAAATTCTTCATAAAGCACAGAATTTATTTGGGTATCTCCCTAAAGAAGTTCAACTTTATGTATCTCGTTCATTGAAAATTTCAGCAGCAAAGGTTAATGGGGTTGTAACATTCTATTCCTACTTTACTGAAGAACCAAAAGGGCAGCACGTAATCTCAGTATGTATGGGAACAGCTTGCTTTGTAAGAGGTTCTAGTGATTTGCTGACTGCACTTGAGAAAAAGCTAAGAATCAAAAGCGGCGAAACAACCAAAGACGGTAAAGTTACAATTGATGCACTTCGATGTATCGGAGCATGCGGACTCGCTCCTGTTGTAATAGCTGATGGCAAAGTTCACGGCCGTGTTGGTGTTGATGACCTTGATAATATTCTCGTAGAACTGGAAAGCGGGGTTAGCTAATATGAAAAAGATTAAATCCTATGATGATTTAAAAAAGCTCAGAGACCAAAAAGCAGCTGAGATTACAGCAACTGATGCAGATATACGCATAATCGTCGGTATGGCAACATGCGGAATAGCTGCAGGCGCCGGTGAGGTATTTGACTCAATAGCAGGCGAAATAATGAAACTTGGGCTTGAAAACGTTACGGTTGTAAGAGCCGGCTGTATGGGGGCATGTCATTCAGAACCTACAGTTGAAGTAGTAAAACCTGGTGAAGAATCAGTGCTTTACGGAAATGTTGACAGTGCCAGAGCAAAGGTTATTGTTAACAACCATCTCGTAAGAGGCGATGTCGTAAAAGACCTAGTCCTCGAAAAAAACTACGAGACAGTCAGCTGAAGGAGGTAATAATATGAGCGGTAAGATACAACTAAGAATTGCGTTAAGAAACTGCGGGGTCATTGATCCCGAAAACATACTGGAATATATTGCCCGTGACGGATATATGGCTTTGGGTAAAGTAGTTACAGAAATGACTCCTGAAGAAACCATCAATACCCTTAAAGAAAGCGGTTTGCGCGGACGAGGCGGCGGCGGATTTCCAACAGGATTAAAACTTGAATTTGCCAGTAAAAATAAAAGCGATGTTAAGTACATCATTTGTAATGCAGATGAAGGCGACCCAGGTGCTTTCATGGATAGAAGTATTCTTGAGGGAGATCCTCATGCAGTACTTGAAGCAATGGCAATCTGCGGATATGCAATAGGTGCACAAGAAGGTTTTATCTATATAAGAGCGGAATATCCACTAGCTATTGAAAGACTTAATATAGCTATTGAACAAGCATATGAAAGAGGTCTTATTGGTAAAAAATTGTTCGGAAGCGATTTTTCATTTGATATTAAATTGAAATACGGTGCAGGTGCATTTGTATGCGGTGAAGAAACAGCCCTTATCAATTCCATTGAAGGCCTAAGGGGAGAGCCTCACTTCAAACCTCCGTATCCTGCAGAAAAGGGATTATGGAATAAGCCTACAACAGTTAATAATGTAGAAACACTTGCAAATATCCCGACAATTATAAATAAAGGGGCCAAATGGTTTTCTTCTATAGGAACCAAAACCAGCAAAGGAACAAAAGTTTTCGCATTAGCCGGTAATGTAAAAAAAGTTGGTCTTGTTGAAGTTCCTATGGGAACTACTTTAAGAGAAATCGTATTTGACATTGGTGATGGAATTGAAGGTGGAAAAGAATTTAAAGCAGTACAGACCGGCGGACCATCCGGTGGATGTATTCCTGCTCAATTCCTTGATATACCAATTGACTATGAAAGTCTGAAAAGCATCGGTTCAATGATGGGTTCCGGTGGAATGATAATTATGGACGAAGATACCTGTATGGTTGATATCGCCAAATATTATCTGGATTTTACAACCGATGAATCATGCGGTAAATGTACAGCATGTCGTATCGGTAACAAGAGATTATTTGAAATACTTGAAAAAATCACAAACGGCGACGGTGAAGCTGAGGATCTTAAGAAGTTGAAAGAGCTTGGGGATATTATCAAAGACACCTCACTTTGCGGACTGGGTCAGACAGCACCAAATCCGATACTAAGTACAATGAAGTATTTCTACGACGAATATGAAGCACATGTTTTTGATAAAACATGTCCGGCCGGCATATGCAGCAGCCTCACTAAATATGAAATTGATAAAGAAAAATGTATTGGCTGTACACTGTGTGCGAAGGCGTGTCCTGTATCATGTATCAGTGGAAAAGTCAGAGAACCACATGAAATTGAACAGGATAAATGTATCAAATGCGGCGCATGCTACAAGGCTTGTAAGTTCGACGCTATTACGAAGAGCTAAGGAGATTAACCTATGAAAAAAGTTAATGTAATAATAAATGACCAGAAAATATCGGTGCCGGCGAACTACACTGTTTTGGAAGCGGCTAAGGAAATCAACGTAGAGATTCCTACATTGTGCCATCTGAATCTGCATGATCTTAAAGCAGTTAACAGAAGTGCATCATGCAGAGTTTGTGTTGTTGAAGTTGAAGGCAGAGGAACTCTTGCCCCATCATGTTCAACATATGTAAGCGAAGACATGATTATTAAAACTAATACACCAAGAGCAATCAAAGCCAGAAGAACGATGGTTGAACTTTTACTTTCAGACCACCCTAAAGATTGTCTTACGTGCTCAAAAAATCAGCAGTGTGAATTGCAGTCATTGGCGGCTGAACTTGGTGTTAGACATATTAAATATACCGGTGAAGAATCTCATTATGAATTAGATACCTCCAGTTATTCTATAGTAAGAAACCTGGATAAGTGTGTGCTTTGCAGGCGCTGTGAAACCATGTGTAATGAAGTTCAGACCTGCGGTATTCTTTCAGGAATAGACAGAGGATTTGAAACTGTTGTCGGACCTGCATTCGGACTTCCTATGATTGACACAATGTGTACTTTCTGCGGACAGTGTGTTGCTGTTTGTCCTACTGCAGCACTTACAGAGGCTAGTAATGTAAGACAGGTATGGGATGAAATTAATGATCCTGATAAATATGTTGTAGTTCAGACTGCACCTGCAGTAAGAGTTGCGCTTGGTGAAGAATTTGGAATGGAAGTCGGAACCATAGTAACAGGAAAAATGACAGCGGCACTTCGGAGACTTGGATTTGACCAGATATTCGATACAGATTTTGCAGCTGACTTAACAATTGTTGAAGAAGCATCAGAATTCATACACAGAGTTCAGCACGGAGGAAGGCTTCCAATACTTACCAGTTGCTGTCCTGCATGGGTTAAATTCTTTGAACATCAGTTCCCGGATCTTCTTGATATTCCATCAACATGTAAATCACCTCACGAAATGTTTGGCGTAGTTACGAAAACATATTATGCTGAAAAGTTCAACATTGATCCTGCGAAAATTGTTGTTGTATCAGTAATGCCATGCCTTGCTAAAAAATATGAAGCTGCGCGACCTGAACTCAGTACAAACGGACTGCAGCACGTAGATTATGTTATAGACACGAGAGAAACTGCAAAAATGATTAAAGAAGCAGGAATTTGTTTTAGAGATCTTCCTGATGAAGATTTTGATAAACCTCTGGGAGAATCTACGGGAGCAGGCGTAATATTCGGAACCACAGGTGGTGTTATCGAAGCTGTTCTTAGAACTGCATGCGACTGGCTTACAGGAGAATCTCTTGAAGCTATTGACTATCATCAGCTTAGAGGTCTTGAAGGAATCAGAGAAGGGTCTGTAATGATCGGTGATATGGAAATTAAAATCGGTATTGCTCACGGACTAGGAAATGCAAGAAAGCTTCTTGAAGCCATCAGAGATGGAAAAGCAGAATACCATGCAATTGAAATCATGGCATGTCCAGGCGGATGTATTGGCGGAGGCGGACAGCCTTATCACAAGGGTGATTCAGAAATCATAAAGAAGAGGGCTGAAGCGATTTACCGCGAGGACGCTGGTAAAACTAAACGTAAATCCCATGAAAATACCGATGTTCTGGAACTCTATAAAAATTACCTTGGTGAATTTTACGGAGAAAAAGCTAAAGAGCTTCTTCATACGGATTATACAAAAAGAGAACTTATCTAATCTGATATATATAAGCATTCGTAAGATAAAACTATTAATAAATCGCCGGTGGATTTCATCTATCGGTGATTTTTTAAATTATATTCTGAATTGCTTAAAACATCTCTCTGTTTTTTGGAAAAACAGCGAGGGATGTTTTTCCAAGGTGGTATAATTAATATGAAGTAATATTACGGGGGTTGTCATGAAAATTGGATTAATTATTCATTCTGTCACAGGAAACACACTAAAAGTAGCAAACGCATTACAGTTAGAGCTAGTCGAAAAAGGGCATAAAGTTGAATTGCAGGAAATTAAAACTAAGGGGAAAGTTAATCCGGGTGAAAGCGAAGCTAATTTTACTGAGCTACCATCATTAGATGGATATGATGCATTAGTTTTTGGTTCACATACAGAAGCCTTTCAGCTTGAACAAACTATGAAGCTTTACTTTAAGCAACTTGAAAGTTTAAAAGAGCGTAAGGTTGCCTGTGTTTCAACGCATCAATTTCCCTTTGCATGGATAGGTGGAAACAGTGCAGTAAAGAAGATGAAAGCTATGTGTGAAGAAAAAGGTGCAACCGTGCTTGGTACGGTAGTTGTTGACTGGAGTCCGGAGAAAAAAAGAGAAACAAAAATTGCTGAAGCAAATAAGGCTATAGCTGACTTGTTTTAATTACCAAGTACTTCTCTAACATATTTTATACGAGATAGTAAACCGTCCGGTGGAACCTGATCTGCTACTCCAAGAATAAAGTTTGAACCGGGTGAAAAAACTTCAAGTAATTCGTTTAGATGGGCTCTAAATTGCCCCTCTGGATACAATGGAGAGAATAAAACTCCTGGCAATCCGCCCCATATAATCAAATCTTCGCCGGCTTCTTTTCGTAAATCTTTTATATGTATATCACCAATCGGGAATGGAGTTACAGCTTCCGCTACATCAAATCCACATTTGAAAAGCATAGATAAACATGGTTTTAGAGTTCCATCAATATGAATTCCTGTAAATTTGCCGGCATCATGGAGTTGCTTATTTCGTTTTTGATAATGAGGCATATTGAATTGTTGGAAAAAGGTTGCGCCGGTTACTTCACTTGAAAGATTTTCAGCAAACTCTACATATTCACAGGTCGAATCACAAAGAATATCAAAAATAGGGGATTCGGCAATGTCAATTTTATTAAGAAGCGTTTCAAATTCATCACCATGATCCATATATATGTTTACGGTGTTCTCTATACCGGCCCATCTAGCTAATAGTTTTTGCAGAGGTGCAGAGGATATTGATGGAAATGCAGCAGCTATTCCATGATTACCCCAAAGATTAGAAATTCGAGAAAATTCTGTAAAGTTTTTACTATAAATTGTGTTTTCATGTATAAATGTCATAATGCGAAGATCATCTATTGAATTGATATAATGTTTTGTTATCGCCCAAGAAAAAGTCTCAGGCAAAAAACGTTCTTCACAGGAAATATTTCCTAGAGAGGTCATGTATTCAGTAATTTGGATGTTTTTTTTGACTTGAATATTATGTTGGATTTTATTTGTATAAGTGGAAGACCATGGAAATGGAGCATAGAAGCATATCCCGGCACCAAGTTCTTTATGAAATTCGAGATATCCCTCTTCATTTTTAAATTTTCTGCTAAGAGTACCTTTTACTTCCATACTCTTATACAGATAGGATAAATCTGCAAACCAGGGAGTCTTATCAGGTTCTTTTCTATTCAGTACGCATAGGATGCGTTCCTGCTCATTCATGGGCACCTCTTATATGAATTATATAAGATTTATGAGGGCAATGCCTAATAGAAAATTAGTTTTTTTGCCAGGGGAAAAACAGTACACCAGAGACTATGAATACAAGACCAAATAAAAGAGCCACACCAATATCGTCAAAACCGTACATAAGCAGCATATAAACAAACCAAATCAGGCCTGATGATATGAGAATCCAGCCGCATAATTTTGGTTTTCTGAATGATAGTATAAGTGCAATAAAGCAAACCAGACTCAATATAATGGGTAAAATTAATTCTTTGGACAGAGTAAAGTTTTTAATGTTTTGAAATTCTTCACTAATTATCATAAAAGCAAAAAATATCAAAAAAGTAAATGCGATTATAAAGCCGATAATCTTGTTGAATTTTTTGGGTTTCATTTTGCACCTCCGATATATTCGAGTAGTAATAATGAATGAATATAGTTGAAAGATTAATAATATATTACATTTATTTTACGATTTTTACAAATTACCCACGCTATAACTTGACTAATACAAAGTAGCGTATATATAATGTGTAAGGAAAACTGCCACAGGAGGTAAAGAAATGGCTTATAAAATA
>Ga0307988_1000927_pt1 | contig 18169 bp, 17 predicted proteins | sample EllFjometagen183_FD_203166 | JGI IMG/M metagenome (GOLD analysis project Ga0307988, IMG submission 203166) | Marine microbial communities from Ellis Fjord, Antarctic Ocean - #183 | ecosystem: Environmental > Aquatic > Marine > Unclassified | place: Southern Ocean | collected 2014-10-08 | reverse complement strand
GCAGCATTTTTCCTGTTTTTGCATTGATCATAACAGGCAGAATTTTAAAAAGAACAGATTTTATTAATGATAATTTTTTAAGCATCTCAGACAAACTGATTTACTATATCTTTTTCCCAACCATGCTCTTTTGGAAAATTGGAGGCAGCAGCAATGGGAACCAGTTTGATTTAAATATTCTTTATGCATCTTTTGCCAGCATTTTTTTTGTTTTTTCCATAAGCACTCTATATATAATCTTTTTCAAGGTAAAAGACTATGATGCAGGCAGCTTTTCCCAGAGCTGCTTCAGATTCAATACATATATTGGCTTTGCCGTGATTATAAATTCTCTTGGCGAAGAAGGAATACGGTTTTTCGGTATCATCATATCTTTTTCCATACCCATCATCAATGTTCTGTCCGTTTCTCTTTTATCATGGTTTGACAGATCCTCTGATTCAAAACTGATGTTCAGAAAAAGAGCAACATCAATGATGAACTCCATTGTAAAAAACCCATTAATTATTGCCTGTATATGCGGCCTTTTATTTTCCAGTACAGGCTTGACATTTCCCAAATATCTGAATAATTTTTTCCAGTTAATTTCTACTGCATCCCTTCCTTTGGCACTTATTTCCATTGGCGGATCATTCACAATTGGTAAGCTAAAAGATTATCTTAATCTCTCAATTGTAAGTAGTGTCTTTAAACTCATTATTTTCCCTTTATCAGGATTCGTCTTTTTATCTTTGTTTGGTGTGACTGGCGTAGCATTTAAAACAAGCCTGATATTTTTTGCATTACCCACAGCAACATCAATCTATGTTTTGTCATCCCAGATGAACAGTAATACAGACCTTGCATCGTCTTCCATCGTCATGTCTACAGCACTTTCATTTATTACCCTTTCAGCTGTGATGATTTACATCTCCTGATAAAAAGCAACTCTCAATTTACATTTGTCTCTATCAAGTATGACTGAACCGTATAGTATCGGTTGCTAAACCAGGCAATTTTAAACTATTTTTAAAACAATAAAATAATGATTGACAAATCTAAGATATAGAATGTATATCAATATTAGAACGGCGTTCGAAAAATGAATTGTTTTTTATCCGTTTCCCAAAAGCTTTAAATGAATATTAACCAGATATTAATAAGGCGTGCAATGGGAGTTAAGGAAAGAAAAGCTTTAGAAAAACAGATGCGGCGGAATCAGATCCTTGATGCTGCAAGATCCCTCCTGTTTGCTGTCGGTATCAATAATATTTCAATTAGTAAGATCGCAAAAAAAGCTGAGCTGGGTGTTGGCACAATATACTTTTATTTCAAAAGCAAGGAAGAAATATTTGCGGCCTTGCAGGAAGAAGGTTTTGCCATACTACTTGCTACAATTGTTCAGATTGCCGCACAAGAAATTGACCACAAAGCAAAATTAACACAAATCGCCCTGGCGTATTATAATTTCAGTACAGATCATAAAGATTATTTTGACATTATCAATTATTTTTTATCTTCCCCCATTGTCTTTTTTGAGCCTGTTTTAAAGACCAAAATTGATATGTCAGGCCATACAATTTTGGTTGTGATAAGAGAGATTTTACTGGATGGCATAGAAAATGGAATTTTTACAGAAGATGAGCCCCATAAGTTTTCAATAATGTTCTGGGGGAACATTCATGGATTGCTGCAATTTAAAAAACTTGAAAAAACAGCCCTTGAGAATGAAAACCATGAAGAACTTTACCATTACAGTGTCAAAAAACTAATAGCAAGTCTTAAATAAGATCTTTAAAGGAGGCAGATAAAAATGAAAACAAATACAGAATTAAAAGGAAAAACAGCTTTGATAACAGGCTCCGGGAAAAAGACCGGGATTGGTTATGCCATAGCTAAAAAATTTGCGTCTTCAGGATGTAATATCATTATTGCAGATTACGGGAGTGGCAAAAGCCTTGATGCTGATGTAAAAACAGGTTCAATGAACGAGATGGAAGAAATTGGCAAAGAATTAAAAAAAGATTTTGGAATTGGTACACTGGTTGCCAATCTTGATGTTACAGATACAGACACAATCACAGAAATGATGTCAGATGTTCAGAAGAAATTTGATAATGTGGATATTCTAGTCAATAATGCTGGGGCAACTTTTGGTGTTCCCAATGGTATCCATACTTATGATGAAAATAACTGGATGAAAACGATAGATGTAAACCTTCATGGAGTATTTCGAATGTCAAAAGCCATTGTGCCCATGATGGAAAAAAATGGCGGTAATATTATCAATATTGCATCAAGAGCCGGTAAAGTCCCCGGACTTTTTAACGGTGCCTACTCTGTTTCCAAGGCTGGCGTGATCATGTTAACCAAGGTTATGGCTAAAGAGGTTTCAGGATTAAACATAAGAGTCAATGCCATCTGCCCGGGACAGATCATGACTGATCTTGAAAAATGGCGATTCGGCCTTGAAGCACAATTTTTAAATACCAGCGTAGAAGAACAGGAAAAAAAGATGTGTGAGACTATTCCCCTTGGCCGGATAGGATCCCCGGATGAAGTTGGAGATATGGCTTTATTCCTTGCATCAGATGCATCATCTTACGTCACAGGCCAGGCATTGAATATCTGTGGCGGACAATTAATGGAACTTTAAAAATAGTATTTTTATAAAAAGGAGATTAAAAATGACAGATACAATAACAGGCGCAGAACTTGTAGCTGAAGCCCTAGTTCAAAAAAATACAGAATATATTTTTTCGTTAAGTGGTGGACATATTACACCTATTTATCAATACCTTGAAAAGACTGACATAAAAATTTTTGATACACGGCATGAACAATCTGCAATCTTTATGACGGAAGCCTTTGGCAAACTGACCCGGAAAGCAGGTGTTGCCATGGTAACCGCCGGCCCTGGCTTTACAAATGCCTTGACCGGTATTGCAAGCGCACATTTTTCAAATACGCCGCTTGTATTAATCGCAGGCTGTGTCGGTCTTGATAATAAAGAAAAACTTGATCTTCAAGATATGCCCCAGGAAGCGGTTATCAAACCCATGGTTAAAAAAGCGTTGGTCTGTCAAAAGGCAGAACGTGTAAACGAATATGTTGATCTTGCATTCAGAATCGCCCAGAGCGGAAGACCCGGTCCTGTGTATTTGGAATTCCCCATAGATGTATTAAATACACCCGTTCAAAAAGATGCTGTTAAATATATCCATACAGATGTGATATCAAACCCGTCAGATCCTTCCAAAGCAGCAGAATTAATAGATCTGATGCAGAATGCAAAAAATCCGGTAGTAATTGCCGGAACAGGCACCTGGCAGTCAGGAGCTGAATCAGAACTACAGGAATTTATTGATAAATCAGGAATGCCTATTTTTACATCTTTATCCGGCAGAGGAATGGTATCAGACGAGCACCCTCTCTGCTTTGAAGGAGCTGTAGCAGTACGCCCCGGATGCAGTTTCACCGCGTATATTGAAGCAGACCTCATCATCATCCTTGGAACCAGAATCTCTCTTTATTATCTGTTTGGAGATATTTTCAACCCGGCTGCTAAAATTGTCCAGGTTGATATTGAACCTGAAGAAATCGGCAGAAACAAAACAATTGACCTGCCTGTTGCATGCGATGTCAAAGGATTCCTACAATCATGCAACCAGCTTATTGATGACAAAAATATCAGTGCTGAACTAAAAACAAATTTTTCTGAATGGGTGGAAAAACTCACAAAAGCTCATAAAGAAGGAAAAGATCTTGCACAGCTTAACTGGCAGTCTGATAATACACCGATTCACCCCATGCGTCTAGCACATGAGGTGAATGAATTTATGAATAAAGAATCCGATATTGTTGTGGCAGACGGCGGAGATACAACGACCTGGATTGGTATGACCAGAACAACAACACGGCCTGGAAGATTCCTTGATTACGGTATTTTCGGATCTCTGGCTGTTGGCCTGCCGTACGCGAATGCTGCAAAGTTCTTAAATCCTGACGACAGGGTCTGCCTTATCACTGGAGATGGTTCTACAGGCTTTAATTTCATGGAATTTGAGACTGCTATCAGAAAAAATCTCCCCATTGTTGTTGTCATCTCTAATGATCTGGGTTGGGGCATGATCAGGCACAGTCAGGAACTCCGCATCGGCCATGCCATTGAAGACGGGACCTTTATTGGCAGAGTAGATTACCATAAAATGGTAGAGGCAATTGGCGGTAAGGGATTCCTGGTTGAAGATCCTAAAGATATCAGACCTGCTTTGGAAGAAGCATTTGCTTCTAAAAAAGTTTGTTGTATAAATGTAATGACTGACCCGACAACTGTCAGCCCGGCAAGTGAAATGCTGGCAAATGTAGGAGCATATAAAGCATAAATATATAAATAAAAAGGAGGATGGAGATGGATCCTGTAGCCATTGATCAGATAGGGCTGAATTTTAATCCCACAGGCATTGCAATTCTTAACGCCGCTATTGGGTTAATGATGCTGGGAGTTGCCATAGAACTCAAATTCGATGATTTTAGAAGAGTTTTTAAAAGTCCTAAGGCTCCTTTAATAGGGCTTGCAGCTCAATTTTTTCTCCTGCCGGCATTTACTTTTTTACTGGTATTGATTATCAAACCCCATCCTTCCATTGCTCTTGGCATGATGCTGGTTGCAGCATGCCCCGGAGGAAATGTTTCAAACTTAATGACCTATCTGTCCAATGGGAATTCTGCTCTGTCCATCAGCATGACTGCTATTTCTACCACGGCGGCGATTGTTATGACCCCCTTTAATATTTCTTTCTGGGGCAGTATGAACCCTGAAACAGCAAGCATCTTAAAACAGGTCAGTCTGAACCCCGTGGATGTTTTCATAACTGTTTTTTTCATATTAGGCATACCCTTGATCGTGGGCATGTCTGTTGGCCACTATATGCCCAATTTTGCTAAAAAAGTAAGAAAGCCATTTAAAATTTTTTCGCTTATCTTTTTCATAATAATCCTTTGTGGTGCTCTTGCTGCAAACTGGCAGCATTTTTTAAATTACGTAGGAGTGGTCATGATAGCCGTATTCATACATAATGCGCTTGCATTAAATATTGGCTATTGGTCAGGGAGAATGGCGCGGCTTAAGGAAAAAGATTGTAGAGCGGTCTGTATTGAAGTTGGCATCCAAAATTCTGCGTTAGGCCTTGTACTGGTCTTTAATTTTTTTGATGGTCTTGGGGGGATGGCAATTCTTGTCGCATGGTGGGGGACCTGGCATATTATTTCAGGCCTTGTCACTGCATTTATATTCAACAAAAAAAAATTGCCTGATAATGAATTAACTCCGACGTGAGGTTCTATATAAAATAATGTCTGATAAATTTAAAAACAAAATAGCTGTTATTACCGGTGGTGCATCAGGGATTGGGCTTGCTTTCTGTTGGGAACTTGCAAATAAGGGCGCGAAAATCGCCATGCTGGATTTTGACAAGACAGCACTTGAGATTCAGAAAGAACGATTTTCTGAAAAAGGATTTCAAATCCTTGCTATAGCCTGTGATGTTACCTGTGAAGACACCTGTAAATCTTCAATAAATAAAGTAATAAATGCATATGGGCAGATCGATATTCTATTTAACAATGCAGGGATTACCCAGAGAGGATTATTTGAGAAAACCGAAATTGATGTCTACAAAAAAGTGATGGATGTCAACTTTTTTGGTTCTCTCTATTGTACCAAAACAGCTATAGAAAGCCTCATCAAAACAAAGGGTGTGATAGTTGTAAATGAATCCATTGCCGGAATCGCACCATTGCTGGGGCGTACCGGTTACAGCGCCAGTAAACATGCCTTACACGGCATGTTTACTTCCCTCAGATGTGAACTCCGCCATAAAGGGGTTCACGTCATGATTGTGTGTCCCGGATTTATAAAAACAAACCTACAGACAAGAGCTTTAGGAAGTGATGGCAACATTGCTTTACATGAGCAAACTAAAATCGGTAAGGAGGATACACCTGAAAATGCGGCCAGGCAGATAGCCAAGGGGGTTATAAAACGAAAGCAAATATTGGTTCTAACCCTGACAGGCAAAATCGGATACATTTTATCACGGTTATCCCCCTTGCTCTATGAACTTATAATGACAAATAAATTTAAAAAAGAATTGCATAAGTAAGATTAATTTTTTCCAAATTTATATGGGCTTTACGGCCCAATCTCAATGCCGTTTCAAAATCTGGGATATAAGTACCCAATATCACAAATTGATTGACAGTTAAAACCCTTCATGGCAATATAAAAATATACAATAAATAGCTTTGCTCACTTAATCGCAGATATTGTCAGATGAATTGCAAAAGGCATAATAATGTTGAAATGCCCTGAATTTATTACGAAATATAATGCTCAACTGGGATTCACTCTAATTGAGCTTATGATTGTTATTGCTATTGTAGGTACTTTAGCAGGGATAGCTATGCCAAACTATATTGGCTATAGGGATAGAGCCATGGTCGCTCGGTGCATATCTGACATCGCAAACATCGAAAAAGAATTACTATTATACTATATAGATCACGACACATTCCCTATCAGTCTCAATGCCATAGGACTTGGTAATCTAAGAGATCCCTGGGACAGACCCTACGAATATTCACCTACTGAAGGGACTGCCAAGGGGAAATTGCGTAAAGATCATTTTCTGGTTCCGGTGAACACTGATTTTGATCTTTATAGTAAAGGCAAAGATGGTAAAAGCGTTTCACCGTTTACAGCTAAAGCAAGCAGAGACGATATAGTAAGAGCAAATAATGGACAATATATAGGCCCTGTATCTGATTATTAAAGGAGATAACCGTATGAAAATTGGCAATTCATTATTTCGTAGTAAAGTTGCCCAGAGGTTTTTCTTAATTTTTATCTTATGTGCATTATTACCTATTATAGCGCTGTCTCTTTTCTCTTATGCGCAGGTTTCAAAACAGCTCAAAAATCAAAGTTTAAAACGCTTGCAAAGCTCTGCAAAAGCCCACGGCATGTCCATTTACGAAAGAGCTTTACTCTTAGAAACAAATATGGAACTCATCATTGCGTGGAATACTAAAGACAGATACGGCTTCTCTAATAAAAAAAGGATTACGAATTATAATACAAAATTATTACAACATTTTGACGCATTGGCCTTAATTACTAAATCAGGTGAATTAAACCTCTTACATGGTGAATTTAGAGATCTGCCAAAAGATTTCATCCATCAGGCCCTCAATATTGAAAAGGATAAAACAAATATTCTCTTCAAAAATGCAAAAGAGACCAATACGCCCAAACACATTTATATGCTTATGAAAATCAATTCAGACAATAAGAAGTCACAAGTGTTGATTGGAGAAATCAACAGTACTTATTTATGGGGGATTGGATACGAAAATATTTTACCGCCCAATACTGATCTTTGTATTATAGATCAGGTTAGAAGAGTTCTTGTTACCTCCTTTCCGGTAGACAGTGAAACACTTGAGCATGTGGCAATTGAAAACAATGGATCTACGCCCCGCATTTTTGAATATCAAGATAGCACAAACACATACTATTTCAGCTATTGGTCACTTTTTTTAAAATCAAGATTCCATGCACCAAGCCTTAATGTTATTTTACGAAGTAGCCGTACTGATACACTCGCTCCCCTTGCCAAATTTAAAAAAACGTTTCCCTTTGTGATTCTTCTTTTCTTCTTGATAATCCTGCTTTTAAGTATTTTCCATATCAAGAAAAGCTTGATACCTCTTGAAAAACTGAAAGAAGGAACCTTAAAAATAGCCAACCAGGACTTCAATCACAAGGTCCTTGTCACAAGCAATGATGAATTTCAGGAACTTGCTGAGTCTTTTAATCTCATGACTCAACAGCTTAACAGGCATATTGAGGCGCTAACAGCAAGAGAGAATATAAACAGGACACTCTTATCATCTCTAAACACCAAAAAAATTATTAACACCGCATTACAAAAGCTTTATATATTTTTCGCCTGTGATTCTATCAGTGTTAACCTGATTATAGAAAAGCAACCAGATACTCTCCATTCCTATATTTCAACCGATATTCAGGTGAGGCGTCCCAGAGAAGAATTTTTTCATGTCGCCCAAAAAGACAAAAAAGTATTGTCTGACAATCCCTACCATCTGGAAGTTGATGCAAAAGATAAGCCTGGTTTTCTTTCGAAAGCTGACATTCATACCGGAAATTTATATATCGTACTGCCCATGTTTTATGATGGCAGTTTAAAAGGGACGTTGGCGCTGGGTCGCACAAGAGAAAAAGAATTTTTTAAAAATGATTTACAACATGCCCGTCAGATTGCAGACCAAGTAATGATAGCACTTTCAAATTCCTCCTTAATTGAAGAATTGGAAAAGTTGAATATAGGCACTCTAGAGGCATTGGCAAGAACAGTAGATATAAAATCTACCTGGACTGCAGGTCACTCAGAAAGAGTTACCGATCTTGCATTGAAAATTGCCCAGGTAATGGGAATTTCATCAAAAGAGCTTGAAACACTTCAAAGGGCGGCTTACCTTCACGATATTGGTAAAATCGGGGTCCCCCTTTCAATACTTGACAAGCCAGGTAAGCTGTCTGAAGAAGAATTTGAAAAAATTAAAGATCATCCGGTTATAGGTGCAAAAATTCTTGAGCCGATAAATGCCTATGCAGATGTTATCCCCATAGTATTACAACACCATGAAAAGTATAATGGTAAAGGATACCCTTATGGTTTATCAGGAGATGATATATCAATGGGTGCAAGAATTTTAGCAGTGGCAGATGTCTATGATGCTGTGGTATCTGACAGGCCCTATCGGGATGGGTGGGTTGAAGAAAAAGCCATTGCTTTGATTACTGAAGAATCAGAAAAAAGCTTTGACCCCAAAATTGTTGAGGCTTTTTTAATAGCTATCACAGAAAAGTATACAAACATGGATTTGCTGAATTGGGAACTATGAAAAAAATAAAACAATTTTCACACAAAGTGATATTAATAATCCTTAGTATTATTCTTGGCAATCTGCTTATTCCGGCTTGTGAGCAAAACTCGCCACCTCAAATATCTGCTGAACTTATTGGCACCTGGATCACTGATAAGGCCCCTTATACTGACCGATCCATTGAAATATATGAAGATTTTCTTCTTTTTGAAACCGGAGAAAAAGCTTCATATACGCTTATGATAAATAACGTTGATTACAATCCTGAGAAAAAAGGTATCATAAAATGGACTCTCTCCTGCTTAGATATTGAAGGCAACCCTTCTAAAATAATAGTGTTTTACAAGCCAGCAAGAGAAAATACAAAAAGGGTTGCTACAATCCAATTAAACCATATAAAAAAAATTACCTGGTATAAAATCCTCTAAGCAAAGAATGCTGTATCGCAATAATTTGTACCCATTTGCAATCCTGCCACTTTATTTAGATTTTCATTCATGATATATGAATATTCACTTTTGTAAACTATTACAATTAAAGACTAAACATATGCTTAATATAGTAAAAAAATTGGCTGGTCACGAAGTAAAAATTGCCAGCAAATGGCTCTTCAATTTTGTATTAATTGGTATTATAGCAGGTTTAGGTTCCATTATTTTTCACTTACTCTGTGATCTTGGAATGCATTTTTTCCTTGACCTGATGGCAGGCTACCGACCTGCTCTTCCTTCAGGTGAGCATCATCTTTTAGAGCCCACGACAACTTCTTTTGAAAAATGGCGCTGGATGCTTTTTTTCTTACCAGCCATTGGTGGTATCTTCAGCGGATGGCTTGTTTATACATTTGCTCCTGAAGCTGAAGGTCATGGTACTGATGCTGCAATTGATGCCTACCATCATAAGGGAGGCTTTATTCGAAACAGGATACCCTTTATAAAAACGATTGCTTCCGCAGTTACATTAACCACAGGTGGTTCCGGTGGCCGCGAGGGTCCCATTGCCCAGATTGGGGCTGGATTTGGTTCTTTTCTGGCCACAAAGCTTAAACTTTCCGACAGAGAAAGAAGAATAATGATGGCAGCGGGAATTGGTGCAGGCGTTGGAAGTATTTTCAGGGCACCTTTAGCAGGAGCACTTTTTGCTGCAGAAGTTTTATACCGAGACCCTGAGTTTGAATCCGAAGTAATTATCCCTGCGGGTATCTCTTCTGTTGTGGCTTATTGCTTATTCTGCCTTGTATTTGGATGGGGCTCTCTTTTTTCTTCACCAAACTTTGTATTCCAGAACCCTGTTGAACTTGGCCCGTATATAATTCTGGCTCTGGTTCTTGTTGTGTTCGGTTTTCTCTACATAAAAGTATTTTACGGTGTGACTGATATTTTTAAAAACCTTCAGGTTCCCAACCATATTAAACCGGCAATCGGGGGGCTTGTCACAGGCACAATCGGCTTTTTCCTGCCCTACACCCTTGCTTTTGGATATGGCATTATCCAACAGGCCATATTTAATGAAATATCAATTACAATACTATTATTCCTTGCTATTGGTAAAATTGTTACCACCTCTTTTTCCATAGGTTCCGGCGGTAGTGGTGGTGTTTTCGGGCCGTCCATTGTAATCGGAGGGGCTCTGGGGGGTGTTGTGGGTAAAATTTTTTACAACTTTTTTCCCAGTGTTGTATCTGACCCCGGAGCATTCGTAATTGTCGGAATGGCTGGTTTTTTTACAGCAGTTTCCAACACGCCTATCTCCACAATTATTTTTGTAAGTGAAATGACAAACTCTTATCACCTATTGCTTCCGAGTCTCCTTGTATGCTCTTTTTGCTATCTGATTTCACAAAAATGGACAATTTACAAAAAACAGGTTAAAAACAAAGCTGTCTCTCCAGCTCATGCCGGTGAAGTAATGATGGACATTCTTCAGACTATCCAGATCAAAGATTTAATGCCCCGAGTAAAAAAAGTAGAATGTGTTGAGCAAAAAATGACATTCAGTGAATTTAAAAAATTCTTTTCCAAAACTAAACAACATTATTTTCCTGTGATGAACCCTGAAAATAAACTGATTGGTATATTCTCATCAACAGATATCCGAGAGGTTATTTTCACAACTCATCTTGAAGACCTTATTCTGATGAATGATATTATGACCAAAGATCTTATCACGATAACCCCGTCAGACCATCTGGATAAAGCACTCCTGAAGTTAACAGAAAAAAATATCGATGCGCTGCCTGTAGTTCAGGAAGAAGATGCAAAGATTTTGATCGGTCTGATATACAGACGTGATATAATTGCACATTACAACGAACATATTAAAAAGATACAAACGCTTGATCAGTAAATTTTACTCACTGCAATGGCATTTATAGGTGTTGTGAATTGTGAACTATAATAATACAAAAAAAGGAGATCTGATTCATATAGGAGACATCCTTGGTCAAGCTCTGAAAAACTATCGCCCGAAATCAGATACCCAGATGACCCGAATATGGGACCAATGGTCTAAGGCAGTTGGAAGTGAAATCGCCAAAAATACAAAACCGGCACTTTTTAAAGATGCAACATTAATTGTCAATGTATCCAGTTCTGTCTGGATACAACACCTTAAATTTATGGAAAGCGATATAATTGCAAATATTAACAACCTGCTCAATAAAACACTTGTAAAAAAAATAAAATTCAAAATTGGAAAACTTCATAACTGAATCTTTATATAACAATAACTTATTGATTAATCAGCCTGAAAACGGTTATAGATTCTCGATTGACCCCTTCCTGTTATGTTCTGAGATACCGGTTCTGACAGACCAGACTATTCTTGATATTGGTTGTGGTTCAGGTGTTATTCCCCTCATTTTAGTATCAAAATACCCGGAGATTAAGGCCTATGGCATAGAAATCCAACATGAGCTTGCCTCTATTGCCAAAGAAAATGTAATAAAAAATTCTATGGAGCAGAAAATCAGTATTTTGTGCAAAGATGTTAAAGAACTTACAAAGCAGGACTTTGCATCTAAAATTGATATTATAATCTCCAACCCACCCTATAAAAGAATAAACAGCGGCAGACTGAATCCTAACCCCCAAAAAGCAATTGCCAGACATGAAATCAGTTTAAATATAGAAGATTTCTTTATCTGTGCTGCAAGGCTTCTTTCTAAAAAAGGTAAAGTCTTTATCATTTTCCCTGCCAACCGTATTTATGATCTTCTTAAAAATATGGATAAGAACAACATTCAACCTACAATAATAAAATTTATTCATACAAAAAAAAACCATGCTGCTAAACTTGTCATTGTTTCAGGAATTAAAAACGGGCTTCAACAGCCCTCAATTATGCCCCCTCTATATATTTAGTATGCTTAAATCTTGACATATCTTATGAAAAAGGATATTAAACCTTAAAATTATTCAGTGTGGAGAGGTGACCGAGTGGCTGAAGGTGCTCGCCTGGAAAGCGTGTGTGCTGTAAAGGTACCGAGGGTTCGAATCCCTCCCTCTCCGCCACTAAAAAGGTGTTTTTGAGGAAATGACATATTAAATGGCTTATCAGGTATTAGCATTAAAATACAGACCTCAGACATTTAGCGATGTTATCGGTCAAAAGCACGTTACCATTACACTTAAAAATGCCATTGAAGCAGACAGAGTAGCCCATGCTATTTTGTTCACAGGCCCCAGAGGAACAGGAAAAACCTCTGTAGCAAGAATACTTGCCAAAGCTATGAATTGCGAAAATGGGCCTGCTTCAGAACCTTGCAATCAATGCATCCATTGCAAAGAGATCACTGCGGGTAACTCTGCTGATGTTTTTGAAATAGATGGAGCCTCAAATAATAATGTCGACCAGGTAAGAGAATTGCGCGAGAATGTTGCCTATTTACCATCCTCCTGCAAATACAAAATATATATTATTGATGAAGTTCATATGCTCAGTACAGCAGCTTTTAACGCCCTGCTGAAAACCCTGGAAGAACCGCCCGAACACATACTTTTTATATTTGCAACAACAGAACCCCACAAAATTCCGGCAACTATTTTATCAAGGTGCCAAAGACATAACCTTGGCAGAATCCCAATTAAAGAAATTACCAGCAATATAAAAAACCTTTGTGAAAAAGAAGGGTATTCAATTCAGGGAAAAAGTGCCAGTCTTATTGCTGCGGAAGCTGATGGTTCAATAAGAGACTCATTAAGCCTGACAGATCGAATTTTATCTGCATCTCCCACAAAGGATATAAACCACGAGTCAATCCTGGAAAATTTAGGTTTGATAGATACCAGTTTTCTATTTGAAATATCAAAGGCAACCATGAGTGCCGATGGTTCAAAGATTATTGGAATTATAGATAAGGTAAATCACTTTGGGCTTGATTTAAAAAAATTCTATTCGAATTTAATTAAACATTTCCGGGACCTTATTATTGTTAAAATCTGCGGGAAAAATTCCGATGCCATTAATATCTCAGATTATGACAGGGATGAATCAGAAAAAATAGTTCAAAATGTTTCTGAATCTCACTTAACCTGGCTTTTGAACAGCCTTATTAATGAAGAAACAATGATTAAATTTTCATCACACACTCAAACGGCTGTTGAAATTTCTCTGCTAAAACTTCTCCAGATAAGAGAAGGTGCTGAAATTGACAAGATCATTTCCAGGCTTGACTCCTTAAAGACAAATCTGAGCCCGGGCCCTGCTGACAAAGTCATGGGATCAGATTATGCAGATTCCAGTCATACAAATTCTGTGCCTGTAAAAAAGGTTGAGCCACTTAAGACTGAATCCATTGAAGAATCAATTGATACTTATTCTGAGCCAGAAAAAAATTTGCAAACTGAATCCCAAAAAACATGGGAAGGATTTTTAAAGACCCTTCAGAAACAATTACCCATAATTGCAGTACTTTTTAAAAAAAGCACTTTAAAAACACTCTCGGATACTGAAATTATAATTGAACTGAGTTCATACACACCCTTTGATGTGACAAGGCTTGACCAAAAACAGACTAGTATAAATGCGCTATGCAAAGAATACTTTGATTCTGAAATAAAGTTGACTATATTAAAAAAGAAAACCATAGAAGAAGAAAAAACGAAAACAAAATCTTTTTCTGATAAAAAACAGGAAGCCATGGATCAACCACTTGTGGCAGACACCATGAGGATGTTTAATGGCACTCTTATTGACATTAAATAAAAACATTAAATACAATACAGGAGTACAATAATATGAAAGATATGAATGCAATGATGAAGCAAGCCCAGACGCTTCAGAAAAAAATGCTCAAAACCCAGGAAGAGCTGGCCACCAAAACGGTAGAAGCTACTGCTGGTGGAGGAATGGTAAAAGTAATTGCCAATGGCGGACAAAAAATAGAATCTATAGAACTTGAAAAAGAAGTAGTTGATCCCGAAGACCTTGAAATGCTTCAGGATCTTATTCTTGCTGCTGTGAACGATGCCTTGAAAAAAGCCCAGGATATGGTTTCTTCTGAGATGAGCAAACTTACCGGTGGATTAAACATTCCTGGCTTATAAATATTAATATGTATATAAAGAAGTGCTTGTGGACCTTTATCCAAAACCTGTTTTACGACTGATACAAAGTTTTTCAAGGCTTCCGGGCATAGGCAAAAAAACTGCGGAAAGGCTCACTCTTCATCTTTTACACACAAAAAAGAATGAAGCTGAAACCCTTGCAAATGACCTGCTGGAACTTAGAAAAAATATTCGACTCTGCTCACACTGTTTTGCTTTAAGTGAGAACAGCAGGTGTAAAGTCTGTTCAGACCCGAATAGAGACACATCTTTAATCTGTGTGGTTGAAAACCCCAGCGACATGAATGCTATTGAGAAAGCCCGGGCTTTCTCAGGCCTTTACCATGTGCTGGGAGGTGCTCTTTCTCCCATTGATGGTATTGGCCCGGACGAACTGAGGATTAAAGAACTTATATTAAGAATAAAACAAAAAAATATAAGAGAAGTTATTATAGCGACATCAACAAATGTGGAAGGTGAGGCTACAGCATCCTACCTTGCTGAGAGACTGAAAGGGATAAAGGTTACCAGGATTGCATCAGGCATACCTATTGGCGGGGATCTTAAATTTGTTGACCAGCTTACCATGCAAAAAGCGATAAAAGGAAGATATGGAGTCTAAAGTTTCAAAAGGTGAAGATATATTTAAGTGCAAAGAATGCGGAGCCTGTTGCAAAGGATTTGGGGGCACTTACATAACTGAGAATGATATAGAAAAAATATCTGAATTTATTGGCACTGACCCTGAAGTTTTTTTAGAAAAACATTGTACACTATCCGGCTCAAAACATGTTTTAATCCAAGGGAAAGATGAAAGTTGCATATTTTTTGACCCAAAAAAACAATGTACTATCCACCCGGTAAAACCATATATGTGCCGAGCCTGGCCGTTTATAAAAACAATCGTATCAAACCCTGAAAACTGGGATGCAATGGCTGGATCATGCCCTGGAATGAAAAAAAATATTGATCACAATACCCTGATAGAAATAGTAAAACATGAAATTGAATTACTTTGAGACTTTCATATCGGCAAACTGTCGGGCGATACTATCTCTTTCATAAACTATCTCGACACGCCTGTTATGGGCCCGTCCCTCTTCAGTATCATTTGTTGCAACAGGGTGGTATCCTGCATAACCCTCGGCTGATGTAAGGTTAGGATCAACACCGTGTTTAACAAGCAGCCTTACGACAGCACCTGCTCTGGCACCTGACAATTCCCAGTTTGAAGGAAACTGAACACTCCTCATGGGTTGATTATCAGTATGCCCTCTAACTTTGATATGATATGCAAATTTTGCAAGGACAAAGGCAACTTTCTCCAAAATATCCTGACCCTTCGGAGCGAGCCTAACACCGCCTTTCCTAAATAATAAAAGATCTGTCATCGTTATCACAACGCCTGTATCCGTCTGTGTTACACTGACCATGCCACCAAGTTTGTTAAACATAACAAGCTCTTTGACTTCACTTATGATTTCATCCATTTCCTTTTGAATCATCCCACCTAACTCATCAATCTGTTGAGTGTCCGTTGGTTCTTCAGATGGAACAGGATTCATTTGCAAGCCCTCTCTGGTGCCAGCTTCAGGTATGGTCTGAGCTCCGAGAGCTGATCTGAGAGATTGTGTAAGTTCTTTATAGGTTTCCTGCTGGGTTGTACTCATGGCAAATAAAAGTACAAAGAAACACATCAAAAGAGTTACCAGATCCGCAAAAGTAGCCATCCAGGCCGGAGAGCCTTCTTCACAGTCATCTCCTCCATCATCGGAAGATGGGGCTATCAATGGACCAGTATTCTCGGAGCCTTCGTCGTCAGCCATAATATCTACTCTCTTTTAAGATTCTTTCCCTTTTTTCTCACCGCCGGAAAGATAAATATTCAATTTATCTTCCATCAGTTTAGGATGTTCACCTTCTCTAATGGATATAATACCTTCGAATATTATATTCATGCTTACCATTTCTTCTTCATTTCTACCCTTTAATTTATCTGACATGGGAATAAAAAACAGATTTGCAAGAACAGAACCGTAAAATGTGGTAATCATGGCCACAGCCATCTTTGGTCCGATTGAAGAAGGGTCATCAAGATTTGCAAGCATCTGTACCAGGCCTATCAGAGTGCCTATCATTCCAAAAGCCGGGGAATAGGCTCCCATGTTTTTAAAAATATTAGAACCAATATTAAGCTGTTTCTTTTTTAAGGACATCTGTTTTTGCATTATCTGGGCGATATCTCCGGTTTTAACACCATCAACAGTCATTTGAAGAGCCTGGGCAAGATACTTATCACTGGTGTTCTGGATATCTCCTTCAATGGATAGGAGTCCGCCTTTTCTTGCCTTGTTTGAGATCTCTATTAAATTGGCAATAATATCTTCCGAGGCTTCAATCTTAAACATGAAAACTTTGACAGATGTTTTAAAAACCGATAAAAAATCAGCCAGGGGGTAGGCAATCATAGTTGCTGCAAAGGTCCCGCCCACAACAATAAGGATTGAAGGGATATTAATAAAGCTACCAAGACCTCCACCAAGCAATATTGTACCAATTACAAAACCAATTCCTGAAACCATTCCGATTACCGAAGATAGATCCATAATATTACGCCTTTATGTAAATAGTTTCATCCACAGGATATTCTTTATTATATTTAATAATTTTCTCAATTGACTCATCATCAAGCAACGTATTTGCAGAAAAAAGCTTGGTTCCACTTGAAGTGAATAAAGCAGTCCCAAGTCTCATACCAGTGGTAAGCTGGTGTATTCCAATACCTTTTACGCGTTCAAAATCAGATCCAAGCCTTGTAACTGCATACTTTTCAAGACAATTCACAACCTTTGAATCGAGGATTGAGCCTGCGCTCTCTTCGAGCCGCTCAAATAAATCATTCAAAGAAGATACTGCTTCTTTACACCTCAGTTCATCAAACAGATTTGCGCCTGCCAGAATCCTTGATTGAAGAGGAATAAATTTACGCTTTAATCCCTCGGGGCTCCCGGAACCATCCACTCTTTCATTCTGATATTTAACGATATTCGCTATTTTTTCAAATCCGGAACACATCTCAAGAAGTCTTGCTCCTTTTTCAGGATAATGACGAAAAAAATCTTTCTCATTATCCTCTAACTCACCCTCTTCTTTGTTTAATATTGAATCATTAATTAACAATTTACCCATTTCATGTAACATTGAAGCTTTCTCTAATTGTTTCTGTTCTAATTGCGAAAGTTTCATTTCTTCTGCTACAAAAAGAGCAATTTGTGCCACACGAAAAGAGTGACCTCTATTTTCCTCAACTCTTGACTCTATCATGTTGCAAAGAAGTTTAGTAAAACCTTCAAGGTTATCTAATAATTCTTTATCGGCATCTTTTATGTCTTTTTTAAGTTTATCCCGCTCTTTTGTCATCAGGTTAATCTGTTTTAAAGAATTATTTAAAACATCTCGTTCATTGAAAAGCTCTTCTTTTAACGCTGAATAGCCTTTTTCTAATTGATCAAAATCACTCAAAGCAAGGTCAAGCTTTTTTTTTCGCCAAGTATTTATTTTTGCTAAATGTTTATGGTCTGTATGCAGCCGGACTTTCTCAGTAAACTCATTGAGGGAAACAGGTTTTGTAAAAAGCTCGTCATAACCCTTTTCCACCAATTTATCCCTGACTT
>Ga0307988_1000926_pt1 | contig 18169 bp, 15 predicted proteins | sample EllFjometagen183_FD_203166 | JGI IMG/M metagenome (GOLD analysis project Ga0307988, IMG submission 203166) | Marine microbial communities from Ellis Fjord, Antarctic Ocean - #183 | ecosystem: Environmental > Aquatic > Marine > Unclassified | place: Southern Ocean | collected 2014-10-08 | reverse complement strand
ATCCTTTCGGGCATGGGCGCTCCGAATTAATTTCTACTTTGATTATCGCGATACTGCTGGCATTTGTGGCATTTGAGTTTATCTGCAAATCAATTGAACGCTTGAGCCTGCATCAAGCTGCTGACTATGGAAGCTTAGCAATGTGGGCAATGATTATCACTATTATCTGCAAAGAAGCAATGGCGCAATATGCTTTCTGGGCTGGCAAACTTAGCGGCATGCAATCCCTGAAAGCCGATGCCTGGCATCACCGTAGTGATGCGATAAGTTCATTTGTCATTTTAGCGGGAATTATTTTCGGGGGCAAAATCTGGTGGCTTGACGGCGCAATGGGAATACTTGTCGCAATCATCATCCTATACGCCTCATACGACATCCTTAAAAACGCTATAGGCTCTTTGCTGGGACGTTCTCCAAACAAGGAATTAATCAAACAAGTTACAGCTATTTGCGAAAAGCATGGCGGCGACAAAATTTACGGACATCATTTCCATATCCACGACTACGGCAACCATACAGAATTAACTTTCCATATTCATCTTGATGGAGAAATGTCACTCGAAGAAGCTCACGCAGTAAGCAAACAAATTGAATTTGAGCTATTAAAAGACCTAAGAATAGAAGCAACAATACACATGGAACCGCATGTTAATTAATTACGAATTAGGAATTAATGAATTTATTTTTTAGTTCTTGTGTTTGTTTGTTGTTTAGCTCAATGCTGTCTGTTGTGAGAGGACCTTGGCAGATGAAGGTTGTTTTGGCGGCATTTTCTATGATTTCTAGACGGTCAAAGGCTTGGAGTAAATTGTTTCCCAAAGCGATAATGCCGTGATTCTGCATCACTATACAATCGGCATTTTCAGCTGAATCTCCAATTACTTGTGCCAGTTCTTCAGTTCCTTGACAAGCATAAGGGGCATAGGCGATTTCTCCAACTACCACGAAAGCTTCTGCTAGATATTTTGTTGATATGGGTCTTTTGGAAGCCGCGAAAGCACTGGCATATACTGGGTGGGCGTGAACTATTGCCTGCACATCCGGGCGTCGCTTGTAAATTTCCAAGTGCATTTGTGATTCGATTGTCGGTTTGAAATTTTTGCCAATGATATTGCAATCCATATCCAGCATACCTATTTGATCGGCAGTCATCCGGGCTTTGTCGGTCGCCGAGGGAGTAATTAACACTTTATCATCACAACGCGCGGAAATATTGCCGCCGGAAGTCGTTGTTAAACCACACTTATATAAACGGCACATGAAATAAGCGATTTCCTCGCTTAATAATTTTATTTTATCCATTTTTTTATTTTCCTTTGATTTTTAGCAATATCCTAATATATTCTATTACTAAACAATAACAAGAGGTAACAAGATGAAACTTGGCATCATTGGCGGCAGTGGACTTGATCAGATCGAAGAAATAGCAAATATTTCAAAACAGATAATAAAGACTCCTTTTGGTAATCCATCGGATGAATTCACCTGTGGGACACTCCACGGGCAGGAAATCGTATTCCTCCCGCGCCACGGCAAAGGACATCATATAACTCCCGGAGAACTCAAGCATCGAGCCAATATTTTCGCTATGAAAAAACTTGGAGTTACTCATATTCTGAGTATTTCCGCTGTCGGAAGTTTAAAAAATGAAATGAAACCTCGTGATGTCGTGATTGTTGACCAATATTTTGACCGCACCAAAAACAATACTGAACATACATTTTTCGGCAATGGAATCGTCGCACATATGGCTTTCGCGCATCCGGTATGTCCGCAAATGGCAGATATCGCCGCTAATGCCGCAGGATTAGCAGTAACCAGCTCTTCAGACACTTCACGCAAAGTTCACAAAGGCGGAACTTATGTAAACATGGAAGGCCCAGCTTTTTCAACTCAAGCTGAATCAAACTTTTACCGTTCAGCAAACATGTCAGTAATCGGCATGACTAATATGCCGGAAGCTAAACTCGCACGCGAAGCCGAAATCTGCTACACGACTGTTGCAATGGTCACGGATTATGACTGTTGGCACCCTGAACATAATTCCGTTACAGTCGATATGATAATTGGTCATTTAATGGCGAATGTCGGTTTAGCAAAAGACATCATCTGCCGGGTTATTGATGCAATGGAAAACCTTGAAGTATCATGTACATGCGGTCAAGCCTTGGCTAGTGCAATCATCACAAATCCCGATGTAATTCCGGTAAAATTAAAAAATGATCTCAAGCCAATCATCGGAAAATACATAAAAGCTTAAGCTAGCTTAATAGCGTTATAGATCAAGTAGCCGATGTAGACTAGCAAAAAAGCTATTCCTTCGGCTCTCGCCAGACGCCAGCCGCTGCGCATAAAAATTAGCAGCATGACACCGCAAAACAGCATTGTCGGGATTATAACATAAAGCAGATTGAACTCTATTTCGAGAGGGTTTATTATTGCGCATAATCCCATTATTAATAGAATGTTGAAAATGCAGCTGCCGATAATATTACCCAGAGCAATACCTTTTTTCCCTTTCCTGATACTGGTAACGGTTACCGCCAGTTCTGGTACTGATGTACCAAAAGCGACAATGGTCGCGGCGATCAATCCCTGACTCATATTAAAACGTTCAGCAACGACAATCACATTATCGACCATGGCTTTAGCGCCCAGAAAGATCATAGTTACTCCTAAAAATAGAAATATCCATGCCTTGGACATTGAGGAATATACAGCTTTTTCATGTTCTTCGCCTTCCTCTAAACTCGCTAGAGAATCGCGATTTTTGAAGAGATAGAACAAATATCCCATCATCAAAATAAGCATTACAAATCCGCCGGCTCGCCCCAAATTTCCATTGCCCATAAAACAAATTCCAGCAAAAACAAAAAAAGTACCAAGCATAAACAAAGCATCGCGCTTGACGACTTCTTTAGGGCTTGGCATGACTCCAAGCATTACGACAGCAACTCCTAGCACTAGGGAAATATTGGTAATATTGCTCCCGACAAGGTCTCCGACTACAATACCTGACTCTCCTTCGATGGAAGCATAAATATCGGTTGCGAATTCAGGCAGGGAAGTTCCGATGCTTACCAAAGTAAGCCCGATAATAATTTCTGGAATTTTGTAACTTCTCGCAATTTGCGAGGCAGCTTCAACAAAAAAATCACTGCCTTTGACCAAAAATGCTAATCCTATCAGAAATAAAATAATATTCAAAATCAAATGATCAGCGGCAAATGACATTTTTTCTTAGTTTCCCTTTAACGCCATTGAGTTATAGCGTCAATTTTAAATTTAGGAACGTGTAGAACATCTTCTTCATCAAGATAGTATTTCATTGATTCATCAGCTTCAATATCATCTTGAACCGGTTCTTCATCAGGATAACCGACCGCCAGAAGATAAAGCGTTTCCTCATACTCCGGCAGACCTAATATCTTTTCAACGTTTTCCTTTTTATATGCTCCTATCCAACAAGCTCCAAGTCCAGCATCCGCTGCCGCGTATTCCATGCTCTGAACAGCTGCTCCGGCGTTGGCTTGTCCAACTCCGTCCTCATCTTTCTTTGCAGTAAGAATGATAAAAGTCAAAGGTGCGTTTTTGCCCCATTCAGGATTTCGATTTGGCGATACCAAACCACCCCATGCGGTATTTTCAAAAATACTTTTTACCAATTCTTTGTCCTGTGCGACAATATAGCGCAGTTTCTGTACGTTTCCGCCACATGAAACCACACGGGCGGCTTCGAGTATATATCGTATATCCTTATCAAAAACTTGAACTTGTTTAAAGCGTCTTATTGTCCGTCTTTTTTTGAGCAGTTCGCTAAATTCCATAATCTTATCTCCTTTTTACTTAGAATTACACTCTTCTAAATATTCGTTGATATATTTGCTGACATTGTTCTGAGTGATTTGAATCACACCCATTTCACGCAAGACGCTTTCCGGCGCGTCAGAAGCATGCGCGGTATTAACCATTACGTCACTGCCAAAGTCGCGGCGAACTGTTCCACCCGGAGCTTTAGTCGGATCAGTTGGTCCGAGTACCGTACGAATTTTCGAAATAGCATTTTCTCCCTCATAAATCAAGGCCAGACATTTCACCAGGCCGGGCTCTTTAAGTTCATCTTCCGGGCAATCTACCGGACGGCGTCCAGACATAAATTCAATAATACGATAGAATTGCTCGTCGGCAAAGCCTTTACCAGCAGTTTCAGTCAAACTGTCAATAACACTGTCATCCATTTTGAAATTAAGTTCTTTTTCCAAAATAGTTTTAGCTTTTCTGCCCATTTTAGGAGCTAATTTATCTCTAAGAGCTTCTTGTACAGGACCATAAAATTCGAGAGCCTCTGCCACAGACATGCGGTAAACTTTACAGCCAACCATACGCAGGCCAGTACGACTGAGCATGTCAATAATATTTCCAGGACGACTGCTTGGATGACGCCAGTTATCTGGTTTGATGATTACTAATGTGCGTTCGTCTGTTTCTTTGACACCTACAACATTTTCAGCAATATTCGATGTGCGGTCAGCAAAATCGACAAACATTTTAAGCTTTTCAACACCATTCGCGTTGTTAGGAGGAGTAAGCACCGCTGGTTCAAAATAACGAATAGTGCCCGGATTATTTTTGTCTTCAATTAAATCTGAGTAAGTATCCCGGATAGTTTCTCCAGTAAGAAAAGGATCACTACTGGAATGAGTTGGATCCAAGACTCCAACAATTGAACTTAACTTTTTGCAAGCGTTTTCGCCTCTAAAAAGCAAAAACAGCCCACGTTCTTTTTTTCCGTTTTCTCTTTCCGCAAAGTTTTCCAGAACATAATCTGACAATAGTTTTGCTCTATCCTTATTAACTTTACCAACGAGTTCCAGCAAGAGCGCAGCATATTCCTTGGTAAATTTATTATCAAAGCCAAATATCCGCGCTCCGACTAGATCTAAATCACTACGACTCAATAAACGTGCTATTATTCCACCTGTTCGAGATTTCTTCAAACTATAAGGAGTCACCAACACATAAGAAAGTTCTATACCCATAATTACACCTTTTATTATATGATTTTTCTATTATTATTATTTAGTATTTATTATATTCCCTCAAAAATAACTTTGCTAGGAGTAGCAAAAGACAAATACTATATAGCGAGTGTGAAAGTTTACAAATCAAGCACAATTTTTAAAGCACTAAATTACTTCTGGAATACTTTTATTATGCTTTTTTCGTCTCCGATGATAGTTAGTTCATCTCCTTCTTCGAGGATTATATCTGGATTCCAGATGTTTTCGACTTCTTTGCCGGGTTTCTTGAGTAATAAAAGCGAAATATTATGTTTCTGGCGAATATCCAGTTCGCGAATGCTTTTACCACTTAAAGATGGTGGGACTTTCACTTCAGCGATTGTTGAACCTTTAAAATCGAACATATCGGAAACATTGTTCATTGTTAGACGCTTGGATAGGCGTTCTGCTATTGCTTGTTCAGGCTGAATGACTTCGTCAGCACCTAAACGTAATAAAATACGTTTTTGAATGTCAGTATTTGCTTTAGCTATAATTTTTTTCGCGCCTTCCTGCTTAACCAGGGTAAGAGCGAGAATCAAATCTTCAAAATGAGAACTCATACCGAGGATTATAGCGTCAAAATTCTGAACATCTATTTCCTTGATTGTATCCAGATTGGTTATATCCGCGATTACAGCTTCTGTAACCTTATCTTTAATGTCATTTATAATATTTTTTGAACGGTCTATCGCGACCACTGAATGACCGGCCTGACTTAACTCTATAGCCAGTTTTGAACCGAAAGTACCTAAGCCCATTACCGCAAAAGTGTTTTTCATAAAGCAAACTCCCTATATTTATTTAACCTAAAATTACTCTTTCTTCCGGATGTTCCAGATGACTGGATTTTTCTCTGCCTAATAAGAACAGGAACATTGTAAACGGTCCTATTCTTCCAACAAACATGCAAATTATTAAAATCATTTTTCCTGGATCTGTAGCGTTGCCGCTGATACCCAGCGATAAACCAACCGTTCCCAAAGCAGAAGCCACCTCAAAAAACGCAGACTCCAAAGAAGCGTTGTCCGTTGCCGTCAGCCAGGTTGCTGCCACTATACTGATCGCGATAAAAGTAAACATAATTGTAAAAGCTTTCAATACATTATTTTGATTTATTTCCCGCCCAAACAGCAAAACTTTCTGATTTCCTTTGAAGGTATTGTAGATAGATAGAAATACCAGAGCTGCGGTCGTTGTCTTCATACCTCCACCTGTACCTCCTGGTGAAGCTCCAATCAGCATAAAAGCGATTAAAATAAGTATAGATCCGGGATGCAAAGCTAATTCGCTCATAGGGATAGAGTTAAAACCTGCGGTACGCGCGGTTACTGACTGAAAATAAGCGTCCAGCCAACTTAGCGGAGAGGCTCCGCCACCCTCAAGAACTTTAAAGAAAACAGTCCCGAAAACGATTAAAATAAGTGAGCTTATCAGCACCAGACGGGTATGAATTCGCAGCAAATGTTTGTGTGACATATGCGAGAGTTCATATATTACATAGACCCCGAGTCCTCCAAGAATAATTAATGTGGAAACAACAAGCTTGATAAATGGCGACATCCCAATCAAGCTGGTATCAAAAGTACTGAATCCGGCATTGCAGAATGCTGATATCGAATGAAAAAACGCGTAATAAACCGCTTCTCCAAATTCGTATTTGCCATCAAGCAAGAAACCGTAAGTCAACAAAACAAAACCTGCAAATTCGATAACTATTGAGTAAGTCAAGATCGTTCTCAATAAAGAATCAACACTTTTCAATGGGAAACTGTCACTTAAATTTGACAAAATCATGGTATTGCTGTAATTCATCTTTCGCCCCATCAACACAATTATTGAAGCAGTCAGGGTCATTATACCCAAAGCTCCAATCTGAATCAAGGTCAAAATAATTAACTGCCCAAATAAGTTAAATCCTGAAGTAGTTACCGTTACCAGCCCGGTAACACAAACGGCGGAAGTCGAAATAAATAAAGCGTCAAGCCATTCCAATGGACCACTAGAATGAGTTACCCATGGCAATTTCAGCAAAAAGGTTCCAATAATTATGGCACCTAGAAATGAAAATATAAAATAAAGTTGACTCTGTTTGATAAAACCTAAAGTCATAGATGTATCCTTATATTTCTTAATCCACACTCATTTCTTTGAAAGTAAACATATCACTTGTTTGATCATATTCAATATCTGTAAACGCACCATTTCTGGTAATCGAGCCTGAACAATTTTCTCCGCGTCCTTTTTCATCAAGCTTTCTATATGGAAAATGAACATGACCGCATAATGAAAGATCAATCCTTCCATCGTCAAGCATTTTTACAATTTCCTTCTGACCGAACAAACGATGCCGTGTACGTAAAATTGGTTTATCTTCAATTATCGGATAATGTGAAATCAAAACACGTGGTTTTGTTTTTTCTTTAGAACAATGCTCAAGGAGAAATTTATTGGTGTCAGGTTTTACAAATCCCCATGAACACAATAGATTGGATGGAAAGCTCGTATTCACAATCAGGAATTCGCATTCTCCAAGATCAATAGACGTGGGCAAATCATTAAATTCATAGCGACCTTTTGTAAACCAGGTGACCATTTCGTGCATCGCCTTGACGCATTTTTCCCTATGCACATAGTAATCATGATTTCCAGGCACATATAGTACCGGAATTTTTGAGTCGCGCAAAGGTTTTAATATTGGAATAACTTTTTCAAATTCGCCGGGCTGCCCGGTTGAGGTCAAATCTCCAGTACAAATCGCGACATCAGGTTTCGTATCAAGAATATAACTGACGACCTTCTGCAGGCGTTCAATATTAAAAACAAACTGACGGCGGAAGCGATAATTAAAGACACCGACGCAGCGTTTATCGAGGTAGGCCATCCAGTCTTCAGCTGGTCCACCTGCGTGAGGATCGGAAAAGTGTATAATTTTCATAATTTAGTAGATACAAATGCCTTTTATTTTAATTTTATATAATTACATTGAAGCTTTAAGAGCTTTTTTGAACGCTTCAAGTTTTTTAAATTTGTTATATAATGATTCTCTGTCTTCCGGATCCAATTTCTCTAATTCTTGTTTAAAATATTCCGTTTCAATATTCATTAACTCTTTTTGCCAAAAACCGCTTGGAATGTATTTGTCAGTAATGTTAGTGAAAAGTCTGTTGAATAATAAGTAGTAAAAATAGTCATCCTTTTTACCTAGCTTTTTAATAACTTTACTATAGTATTTACGTAAATAAGATTTTGAAAAATCAGATATTTTTTCTTTAACAATATCTCCGTTCCCCATTTTGAAATATATAGTTCCATCTTTTATCTGTTTAATATGTCCATATTTACGTTTCCCAAATTCTATCCCAAGCCCAATTAGTTTTTCATTATTATTATTGAGATACTTGTTTACATCCCGTCCTTTGTAAAATGCTTTTTTCAATTGGACAGCATAAGAGGCTAGATCATTTGCCAGAACACGCTCAATTTTGGAAAAACTTCTTACTTTACCCGGCTCTTTTATCGCTTCTGAGAATATTTTTTCAAGCTCGGCATATTTCTTCAATCTGGTGAATTCAAAGAAACTATAGATAAGCACAGGCTTGCGTTTCTCTATTATTTCCTTATAGTTGGCGATACGTATCTCTGTCTTGAGCCTTTTTGTCTCTTTTTTACGTTCCTGAATAGCTAGTCTACGTTCGCGCTCAGCAGCGTCTTTACCCAGCTTGATCCTGTGTTTTTCAGCAGCATCTTTTCTGGCTTTTTCTGTTCTATCCTTTTGATCTTTTGACTTTTTAAATTCATTCCTACGATTTGTAATTTTCACAACATGTTTCTTACGCAATGCTGTTCTTACTGGAATAATTCTTTTTTGCTCATCTAAAGGTACGTAGATTTCTAAAAGTTTTTTAAACTTTTTTCCCTCTTTGCCCGGCAAAACATAAGGAAAATCTTTTAAAATCGCATCTGTTTTCGACAAAAATGTCATAGTATTAGATTTTTTGCTCTGATAATCAGCTATCACCTTGTTTACCGCGTTTAAGTATTCCTGACGGAAAGTCCTCTGGCTTGGTAAAGGGATCGCTGCAGACTGAATTGGTTTGATTTCATCTCCCATTGGCAATATGTAAAACCAAACTAATGCCAAACCGACCAAGACAATAAATATAATCATCAAACTCGAATATATTATCAAGTTCTTTTTAGGACTTTTAAAGGTGCTTTCTATTTCATCTAAAAAAAGTAACTTTGAGCTTGTCGCAGATGTTGTCGCGGTATAGAGAGGCTTTAAATCCCCAGTTGTTGTAGTTCTTAAATGATTATCCAGTGGCTGGCTCTTATCATTAGCTTTACCTTTTACTCGTGAAATATTGCGTGTTCTGGTAGAAAAAACCTTTGGAACAGAGTGGGTTGAGGATAGTTTCCCGCGCTTAAACAGACGTAAATCTTCAACTAACTCTTCGGCATCCTGATAACGTTCACTGACATTTTTCTTCATCATCTTCATAATGATTTGACCAATAGCATCAGGAACTTTTAGATTTACTAATTGCGGAGCTACCAAAGTAGCCTCAAGATGTTTCCGGGCAATCTCGTTAGCAGTACGCCCCTCAAAAGGGAATCTACCGGTAACAAATTGGTAAAAAGTCGCACCTAAACTGTAAATATCGCTACGGATATCCATTGGAGCGCCGGTAAGATGTTCAGGGCTGATATATTGCGGAGTACCCATGATCTCATCGTCATTTTCATCATCAATATCTCCTGCAACCCTAGAAAGACCAAGGTCAGCAAGTTTCGCACGGTTATTTTTTGCGAGTATAATATTATCAGGCTTGATGTCCCGGTGAATCAATTTTTGCTCTTTCCAGGCACAATCAAGAGCTTCGGCAATTTGCTGAATGATAGTTACAGCTTTATTAATAGCAATGACTTTATCACGCTTCAAGACATCCTTCATTGTTTCGCCGTTGATATACTCCATAGCGTAGTAAAAAATGCCTTCGTCTTCTCCAACCGCATAAGCTTGAACAATATGTGGGTGGTTCAATTTCGCCGCTGAACGTGCTTCCTTAATGAAATTTACAACGAATTCAGCGTTATTAGCATAGGTGTCCTGTAATATTTTGAGAGCGGCTGGACGGTCAAGTGAGATTTGATGAGCTAAATATACAACCCCCATTCCGCCGCGTCCAAGCTCTTCCAAAAGAGCAAAGTCGCCAATGACTGCACCTGTAGCCAGACGGGCAACAGGAACAGATACAACTTCGTCGCAATGACCACATTGTACATCTTCACCCATCTGTTTGTTGTCTGCCGAAACTACTCCTCGGCAAAAAGGACATTGAAAACGCATATATTTATACTCTAAATGGTTCTATATTTTATCATTTAAAAACACTTGTTCTTACTATACACCTAAAGGGGAAATTTTAAACCTGCTTTGGTAGAAATTTTAGCATAAGTGAAGGACAAATGCAACTTTTTTCCCAACTAAAATAGAAAGATGATGATTTGAGTTGAATATATGCTTGTTTTGAACTAGAAAAAATAACTATCTTATACGGCTGTCGGGAAATACTGAACGGCGACCACTGTCGCCGGGCTTCATGACTGTCGCGGTGATGTACATATCCATTGTTTCGCTGACGCCTTTGCGTTTGAAGAAATCAGGTCCGAAAAGACTCCTGTAATCATCTCGTTTTTTACTCACAATGCCTCCGATATGTACCTTGGCACCGTTTTTGACAATTATTTTTGTTGACAGATTAGTAACTTTCAAGAATTTCTTTTTACGTTTTCCAACTAATTCCGTAAGTTCAGGATAGACCTCAACCTCAATCAAGCCATTATTTAGATAACGGGGCAAAACATACAAAGACACACCTACATTTACCATTTTACTTCCCATTTCCGGCGGGTCAGTTGTGATGCTATAGGAATCAGAACCTATCTCGACTTCATGTCTGGGTCTCACTTGGCGCAGCCATGAAGGATCTACGACCGTCTTGCCAACCCACAAAGATGCCGGAGAACCGCTTTTAGTAACAATAAACTGTGATGAATTTGAATGCCCAACATTACTACGTGATGTAAGAATCAAACGAGAACGATTTTGCCCTCTGTATTTACTGTGACTAACTACTTTTTTGCCGTTTTTGTAGGTCGTTATCTGTATCGGTTTGTTATAACGGTAACTTACTCTGCCGGAATTTTTTGTACTAACTCCCTGCTTGTCAATATCAATACGGATATTAACTTCAGGAGTAGCGGTATTGTCCAAAAACTTTCTAATCTTAACAATAGTCTCAGCTTTAGCGTAAACCAGAATCGAATTACGTTTCTTTTCATGCACCAATTTCGCATCTTTCCCGAGCCACGGGCGGCAAACTCGATCAACTATCTCATAACCAACATTACGAAGTGAAATCAGCTTATACTCTTTTTTTTCCTGAGCAGCAAGCATCAGACAAAAAACAAAACAAATCAAAAATAAAATATTTTTCATAGCTAACTCCTCCAACACATTTGTATCTAGAAAAGATAAGTGTTCAAACTTAAAAAAGCAAGGTAAACACCATTATGCTCAGGCTATTTTTATGCAAAATTAAAGATTTTTTGTCATTCGGAAGAGTTTTATGCCTGGAATTATTAAGTGCTTTGTCCACTGTGATTCGATGGTCATTCCTCTGCGCTCGTAGAGTTTGCAGGCACCGTGATTTTTAGCTGAAACATCAAGAGATAGTCGTTTTGCTTCGCTGGTGCGTGCCCGGTCTTCGATAAAATCTATTAATTCGGAGCCGATGCCTTTGCTGCGAAAATTTTTATCAATAGCAATAGCTTGAAGATAGAAATCACCATCTGAGATACTATCGAGAATTTGCAGGAGCGGTTTACAAAGAAGTGTTACTATTCTCATTCGCAAAGTCCAGCAATCCGCAGCTTGTCTTAACGCTTGTTTTGGGAAACTCTGATGTTGTTTAGCAGTAAAACCTGAAGCCATTCCAGCGATAAGCTTATCGTGTTCGGCAAAGACAACATTTTGAAATGAATAAGCGTGTCCGGGCTGTATGAATGCCTTGGCAATAATTTCCTGAGAATGGCGACCAAGCATGAAAGTAAAAAAACCTTCAGCTGCTTCGTCAAGATAGCGAGCAAATACTAAACCTTCATCAAATGTCGGTTTAGCGGCTCGAATTGTTATCGAATTATTATCCATATCTTTAGTATAATTCAGCTTGGCTTAGTTTTCAAGCGAGTTCACAAGGCGATGGGGGTGCTCGAGCGCTCATGGCTGACGAAAAATACGCTATGCTTATTTTCGTCAGCATCGCTTTTCGAGGTGGTGTGATTGATTTGCGCCCTGCGGGCTTAAGTTTCGCCCGTTGGAGACGGGCAACCAGTGCTTTCGCCCACTGGTCTAGCGACTGCGGTCAAGCAGTTTTTTATTTTTAAATAAACGAAGCCGACGTTAGGCTACTTGCGACCAAAGCGTCTTTCTAGCTCTTTGATCGAAATATTTATGATAGTCGGGCGACCATGAGGGCATGAAAACGGCAATTCACATTGTGCCATTTGCTGGAATAATGAACGTGCTTCGTGTAGAGTTAATTCATCGTGGGCTTTGACCGCGGCTTTGCATGATGCCATTGCCAGAGCTTCCACATTTAATTTATTTGACGCCTTGCCTTCGTCCAGTAAATCTGAGAGCATATCGCGCAAAAGTCCTCCGGCATTTTCTTGTTTTAATGCTGCTGGAATAGCGTTAAGCATTACTGTATTGCTGCTCATAGCTTCGACTTCAAAACCTAGCTTTAAGAAGCTTTCTGAATTTTTGGTCATATAAGCCGCCTCAGCTCGTGAAAGCTCAAGAGCTATCGGCAATAATAATTGTTGAGACGCAACTCCTTGACGAGTAGCGTTGAGCAAACGCTCGAACATCACTCTTTCATGCGCCGCATGCTGATCGATTATAATCAAACCATCTATGCAAGATCCTAAAATATAAGTTTTGTCGATAAATCCTAAAATCTGAACAGCTCCGCTTCCGGGAAGACTCAAAACATCAGTGTCATTCTCTGGAATATTAGAAACTTCCGAGATTGATTCTGGTATGGGCTCCAGTGAAGGCATTATTTCCTCAACAGGAACAAAATCACTGCCCTGCTCTAGCGGGATTGGAACTTCTTCATGAGCTTTCGCTTCAAATTGTAAATCGCTTTGTTCAACAGTCGGTGTCGCGTAATTAATTTGCGCCCCTCGCAAAAGTGATTTTAACGGGATTCTTGAATCCAAAGTTACTGATGGTGCTGGAGATTGCCGCAAAGCTACACGAATTGCTTCAGTAATAACACTGGAAACTTTATATTCCTGTTTTAATCTGACTTCACGTTTTGCCGGATGAACATTTATATCAATACTTTGCGGATCAAGCCGCATAAAGAGGATACAGGGGGGGAAACGTCCTTTTTCGAGTAAACCGCCGAAGCCGTCACGAATTCCGCGATAGGCAGCCTGGGCTTCTACTGGACGACCGTTGAAAAAGGTACGCTGTTCACGTCGGGAACTCCTGGTCAGGCCGTGACGGGCAACAAAACCTTTGACCGAAATGCCTTCGTCAGCGTAATTTACAGTAAGCATGTGATCGGCATAATTTTTACCGAAAAATATTTTTATACGTGGTAGCAAATTATCGTGAGTCGGTGATGCAAAAACTTTTCGCCCATCCATAATGAGTTCAAAAGAAATGCCGGGATATGGCAGACTCAACATATACATAATTTCCTGAATATGCCGTTCTTCCGTAGCCTCGGCTCGCAGGAATTTTTTACGGGCAGGCACATTGAAAAACAGATCACGCACCTCGATTCTAGTACCCGGAGCGCATCCTGCTGGTTCAGCAGCGAGCATTTTTCCTCCCCGGACACTTACTTCAAAACCTTCCATTGAGTCATGCAATCTGGTTTTTAATGAAAATCGCGATATGGACGCGATACTGGGAACAGCTTCCCCACGGAAGCCCAAGGTTATAATATTATCAATATCATCAGTGCACTTGATTTTGCTGGTAGCGTGTGGTTCTAGGCACATCAAAGCATCATCCTGATCCATACCGGTGCCGTTATCCGTAACCGCTATTAGTTTCCGACCGGATTTTTCTATTTCAACAACAACAGATGTAGCGCCTGAATCAATAGAATTTTCGACAAGCTCTTTGACCACGGAAGCCGGGCGTTCGATAACTTCTCCGGCGGCAATGCGGTTGCTGATATTTTCGGATAATACTCTAATTACACTCATTATTTATTTTTCATCTTTGTGAGTTTCTGTTTCGCCTCTAATTCTTTGTAGACTTCTTTCAAAATATCTCTAAATTCTTTTTCTTTTCGTATATTGTCAAGTGCCGGATGATTAGCTACAGCAATTACTCTTGTCCCCATAAGCTTGTAAGCTTTTTTGAATGAAGCAAGTGATTCTTTCTTTTTTTTCTGCTGCGCGTAAGCTCCAGCTAAATTGAGAGCGATCAAACCCGATTCTGGATCAAGATCCTGAGCGACCAGAAAGCGTACAACCGCCTGAGAATATTTTTTTTGTTTCAGCAATACTTGACCAAGGTTATTATAAGCGCTGGCGGATTTCCTATTGAGTTTTACCTGGCGCAGAAAAATTATCTCAGCTTTTTGATATTCGTGTTTCTGATAATAAATTTTACCCAGTAGAGAAAGGGCTTCAATATTATGTTTTTGGAAGACAAGAACCGTTTTAACCTTAGCTTCCGCCTCGTTGATTTTTCCTTTATCAAGCTGAGAGTAAGCTTGAAGCAAAAGATTCAAGATTTTCTTTTCATCCATTATATGCTTTTTTCGTTTACTTAATTCTGGTTCTTTCGCAACTTCAATACTGCTCAAATAAACCGCGGTCGATTTTTTCGTCTTCGTATCTGGTATTTTAGATCTCATTCCCTCAGGTCTGGTACCAACTATAATCGCAGTCAGCAAAACAATACAAAACAAAAATGCGATCAAAGGAACTAATGATTTTCTCATAATAAAGTATTCCTAAATAAATTATAATTTATACCAGCAACGACAATAATGACCTGTTCCAACTTCTGCCCATTCCGGCACTTTATTCTTGCAAACTTGCTGTTTATCCTCCGGCAGAGAAGCGCAATGCTCACATCTTCCGTAAAAACGACAGCCCTTAGGATAATTCGCTGGACTCGGAACATTGCCGGGGATAGTTTGTAATTCCTGACCTTCACTGCCCGGTTTCGGCACCGCATCAAGCAAAGCTTGAGTATATGGATGCCGGGCTTTTGAAAATAATTGTTTACTGCTGGCTGCCTCAACCGTATGTCCAGCATACATCACCACTACTCGGTCAGCCATTTCTGAAACAATACCCAAATTGTGAGTTACCAACAAAATTGTCATCGAACGCTTATCTCTGACTTCGCTCAAAAGATCAAGTATTTGAGCTTGAATTGTAACATCAAGCGCAGTGGTAGGTTCGTCAGCAATCAATAATTCCGGTTCACATGCAAGCGCCATTGCGATCATTACTCTCTGCTGCATACCGCCGCTTAACTCATGAGGGTAAGCGTTTATTCTGGTTTCCGGTGCCGGAATACCAACCCGTCTCAGCTGTTCAATAACTTCATTTTTTATATCAGAAAGTTCAGGACGATGCAGCGTGATTGCCTCGGCAATCTGATCACCAATCCGGTAAACAGGATTCAAAGTTACAGATGGTTCTTGAAAAATATACGCAATACCACCACCACGAATTTTGCGCAGTTGCCGTTTGGATATTGTCAAAGGATTACAAATTTCATCGCGGTGTCTAAATTTCATAGAAGCGCAAGTATAACGCGCCGGAGGAGTCGGCAGAAGTTTGGTCAAAGCCATGCAGGTCACACTTTTTCCGCAACCACTCTCGCCAACCAGAGCCATGATTTCGCCGCGTTCCAGTTCAAAAGAAACATCGCTGACGACTGAATTCCAGTTATCGCCATTTTTAAAATCAATTGATAAATCTTTTACTTCCAGTAATTTCATTTTTGCTCTTGTCTATTAGTGTTTAGTTGCCTCACTCTTTTAATATAATGAGGCAACGGCAAAAGTCCAACAGAAAGCGTCACGTCTAGCAAAAGTCGCTCAAAAAAACTCAAACGATCAATGCTGATAAAAAATATGCTACGCTTATTTTATCAGCCTCGCTTGAGGCGTTACATCCGCCTTTTTAACTTTTGCTGTCGCTAAATCACTACTACAGTTCAGCACTTATTCGCATGGAGCAAAAGTCAGGACCGCACATGGTACAGTATTGTTTTTTTCCATCTTTTGGTGGCTCTTCTGTTATCTCTTGTTCCTCAAGGGCTTCGTCTCTTAATTGACGGGCTCTAGCCGGATCAAGCGATAAATCAAATTGTTTTTCCCAGTCAAATTCTGCACGGGCATCACTGATTGCGTCATCACGTTTTCTAGCTTCAGGAAGCTTGAGACCTACATCGGCAGCGTGAGCCGCAATCTTATAAGCTATAACTCCGTTGCGGACATCTTCAGCATTTGGCAGACCAAGATGTTCTTTCGGAGTAACGTAGCAAAGCATTGCCGCGCCATGAAAAGCTCCGAGTGCCGCGCCGATAGCGCTAGTGATATGGTCATAACCTGGCGCGCAGTCAATAACGACCGGACCTAAAATATAAAATGGTGCGTCATCGCATAATTCCTGTTCACGTTTCATATTCATTTCGATCTGATCCAATGGAACATGTCCCGGACCTTCGACCATTACCTGAACATCAGCTTCGCGACAGCGAGTCACTAGTTTACCGAGAACTCCGAGTTCCGCGAATTGCGCCTCATCGCTGGCATCAGCTAGGCAACCCGGACGCATTCCATCGCCGAGAGAAATTGTCACATCATGTTCAGCACAGATTTCCAGAATTTTATCAAAATTTGTATAGTATAGGTTTTCACGATCATGGGTCATCATCCATTTAGCGATGATTGAACCGCCACGACTAACGATACGCAATTTACGTTTTTTAGCCATCGGCACCTGAGCTTTCAACAAACCGGCATGGATAGTTATGTAATCAACTCCCTGCTCTGCTTGTTCACGAATGACATCGACAATTAGTTTATCATTGAGGTCTTCTGAACTGTTTACACGAGATAGTGCTTCATAAATCGGCACAGTTCCTATCGGAGCCGTACTGTTGGCGATAATAGCCTGCCTGATGCTTGTTATGCTAGCTCCGGTACTCAAATCCATCACCGTGTCAGCTCCGTAGCTTAAGGCTGTCTTAAGTTTTTCAATTTCCTGTTTAGGACAGCTGGAAAGAGTTGAATTTCCGATATTGGCATTGATTTTGGTCTTCAAACTGCGCCCGATACCAACTGGCTCAAGTGAAGGATGATGAATATTTGCCGGAATCACGATACGTCCAGTCGCAACTTGTTCGCGAATGACTTCTGGATCTACTAATTCTTTTTTAGCTACAGCTGCGATTTGGGGAGTGATTTCTCCAGCGCGAGCGCGGGCGATTTGGGTTAATTTTGTCAAAGTATTGCCTCCAGAGACTTTATTGTATTATTTGTTGCGCCTTGTTGAGTTTTAACCACTTGCTGTGCTTTCGACCCCAGTTTCTCACAACGATTTTTATCGCTGAAAAGCTCCTTTAGAACATCCACAAGCTGCTCATCACAATCAATAGTGATTAAGGCGTTGTTATTTTTAAAAATATTTAATATATAACGGAAATTTTTCAAAACATTTCCGCAAACGATTGCTTTGCCCAGCAGTGCTGGTTCAATAATATTATGTCCTTCATTTTGCCCGGCAAGACTCTTGCCCATTATGACTACTTCTGCCTCTTGCATGAAAGCAAGCATTTCCCCAGTCGTGTCCGCCAGTAAAACATTGACATCTTTATTTTCGCTACCGTCGTCTTCGCTACGGCGGCGGAATGAAAGTTTTAGTTCATTAAGGATTTTCACAATTTCATTGCCGCGTTCAGCATGACGTGGAACAATTACTAAACGCAAGAGAGGAAAGTCAATTTTCATCTGAGAAAAGACTGAAGCAATAAGTTCTTCTTCGCC